>Ga0164297_10004265_pt1 | contig 12905 bp, 11 predicted proteins | sample GEODES058metaG_FD_113539 | JGI IMG/M metagenome (GOLD analysis project Ga0164297, IMG submission 113539) | Dystrophic lake water microbial communities from Trout Bog Lake, Wisconsin, USA - GEODES058 metaG | ecosystem: Environmental > Aquatic > Freshwater > Lake | place: USA: Trout Bog Lake... | reverse complement strand
TTGCCCGCCACGCGCAGTGCGGGCGGATGGCCTTCTTCATCACATCGCTTCTGCCTGCAGCACACGCGATGGCAGCACGGGCGCAGGTTGCAACTTCTGCCAAGCGCTTTCTTGAGGTGTCTCGTGCTACCGCACTGGAGGTCGCTGTCTGGCGCGTGCTTCCTGCGCTGGCCACGTATCCGGAGGATTGCGCTGCCGCGTTCCCGCACCTGGCCAAGGAGCTGGGCACACAGCTGGCAACGCGCCCATCTGAGATCGCCGGCCCAATCATGGCAGCACTCACTCGGCTGCTCACGCTGATGCATGCCGTCGCTACTGGCGAGGATACATATTTGGGGGCTCACCCTGCGGAGGCGCCATCATGGCTGACGCGTGAGCAAGCTGCGGCAAACGTTACTGCTATGACTGGCTACACGTGCAATTTCCTGCCCATCCTGTTCAACGCGTTCGTCGCCGCACCGCCTGACAGGCGTGCTGGGATTGCAGACACTGTGCGCGCATTCGCTGCTGCGTCGGACGAGGCGGTGGTGGGCTCTTTCTTCAAGGTTGTGCTCAAGAAACTCATCACCGTGACTGCGCAGACACAGGGCGATGACGCCCCCGACGCGCTGCTTGAGGGCGGCACCAACCGCGCGGCTCGGCGCGCCACTTTCCTGGAGCTGCTTCTGCCGCTTGCGCCGGGACTGGGCCAGCAGGAGGCACACCTCCTCCTGCGCGCAGCCTTGCCGGTGCTTGGCGAGCGCGATGTTGCACTTCAGAAGCGTGGTTACAAGCTCCTAGTGTGGCTCGTCCAAGAGCGCTCCGCCTGGCTCGCCGAAGACGGACAGCAGGAGCTGCTGACGGCGGCCTTGGAAGGTTCATCGCTCTGCCTCCCAGCTGCTCGACACCACCGCCTCCGCCTGCTTGGCCTCCTCCTCCCGCTTCTGCGCCTGGGTGAGCCAGAGCAGCACCCGGGCGCGGCGCCGCTGCTGGCAGAGCTGCTGCTGGGCACCAAGGAGAGCAACGCCAAGACGAGGGCTGCGGCCTACGACCTGCTTGTCGACCTCACACGCAGCCTGGAGGCGCGCGCCAGTGCATCTGGCGCGCCTGGCCAGGGCGCGCGGCGCCTGTTCTCCCAGGTGCTCGCCGGCCTGGCGGGCGCGTCGCCGAGCATGGTTGCCGCCAGCCTGATGGCCGCAGCCCGCCTCGTGTACGAGTTCAGCGGCGCGCTGGTTGACGCCGTGCCCGACCTGCTTCCTGCCGCGCTGGCCCTGCTGCGGGCACGTAACCGCGAGGTCGTCAAAGCGGCGCTGGGCTTCGTCAAGGTTGCCGCTGTGCGACTGCCTGCGGAGACCCTCCACCAGCACTTGGGCGACCTGCTTCAAGGCGTGCTTGTCTGGGCGCACGACTCCAAGAACCGGTTCAAAGCAAAGGTGCGCGCCGTGGTGGAGCGCCTCGTGCGCCGCTGCGGTGCGGCTGCCGTAGCTGAGCATGTACCGGGAGAGCACTCAGCTCTGGTAGCCCACATCCGCAAGCAGCAAGTGCGTCAGGAGCGCCGTGCACGCGGTGGCGACTCACAGGCCGGCGGTGACGCGCAGCCTCCATCCCTGGCGGCGCGCAGCCGGGGGCGCGGAGGTGGGGGCAGCGAGTGGAACGGCACTGAGCTCTTCTCAATGGACGATGGACGCAGCGGCGGCGGCGGCGGCGGTGGTGGTGCCATGAGCATTCGGTCTGCACGCAGGGCTGCAGCGAAGCAGCCGCTGGACGTGCTTCTGGGCCGCAATGGTCAAGGCGCCAGCCGTGATGAGCCGATGGATTTGATGGATGAAGGCGCCATGCGCTCCGCGCTGGGCCGCACAGCCCGAGCCAGGCAACGTGGCATCTTCGACGACAGCGATGATGACGAGGGCGCGGGGCCTGGCGCGGGGCCGCGTAGCAACGGTGGCGCTGCCTATGCGCGCGCTCCGGACGGGCGCCTGGTTATCTCAGAGGAGCACGGCACCGGCAGCAAGCGGCGACGCGGTGATGACGATGCCGTGTTTGATGACAAGCGCTCTGTGGGGGGCAAGTCACGGCGCTCGTCGGGCGCTCCCTCGATGGGCGGGCGCACTGGCAAGCGAGTGCGCACTGGGCCAATGACACACAGTGCTGCAGCATTCCGTGCGAACAAAGACGCTGGCGGTGATGTGTCGCGCACGGGCGTGCAGCCATACGCGTACTGGCCCATGGACGCGAAGCTGCTGAATCGGCGTGCTGGGCGAAAGCGCGAAGCACGGCGTGGATTGGACAAGGTTGTACGAGCTGTCAAGCACGCAGGGGCACGCCCTCAGAAGAAAAGCGGTGGCCGTAAGTGAGTGATATGAATTGACACGTGCGCACGTGCATCTCTAGAGAAGCGTCCCTTCAGTTGCCCCTTTGGCGTGGCAAGGAGGTGCTTGTGACCACTCCAAAGTCGAAGCCAATCACGATGCCCGGCTTGACGACGATGCACTTGAGGGAGATGCTGCCATTTTGGCGGCAGAGCTTAGCCATCTCAGCTGCATTGGGCGGCCGATGTGTGGACATGACCACCCGGAAGATCGGCTTGGCGAACTTGAGATTGAACCTTGCGTTCCATACGTCATACAGCAGCTCTGGATGCCACGCATCAGCACTGGCCTGTGCTTCGTGCGGAAGCGCGTCAACCAACACAAGGCCATTGGCCTTGGCCTGCGGCCAGGCATCGCCTACGCGCCACCAGCCCCGACTAGATGTGCTAACAGCGTGATCAGCCTGCATGCAGGCATCCTGGATCGTGGCGTCTGCGTCAGCACCAGGCTCGTCTGCACCTGGCTGGCCCCCTTCCTCGTCAGCCGCATCAGCTGCATCCCCTTCGACACGCGGCTCGTCTTCAGTGGCAGCGGGTGTCACGCCAGGCAGATCCTCTGCTGCCAATGGCGGCACTTGCGGGGCGGCAGGGGCAATGCTGACATACTGCTCGAATCGCGGCGCGACGCTCTTGTTTCGACGGACTGCGAAGCCGAGGCGACATAGATGCGCGAACACTGCGTACCGCTCCGCGGTGAGCCCCGTCTCAGCAGCAGCCGCGTAGCCAGCATGCAGAGTCATGGGTGCCTCATCTCCCACAGCTCTGTACACAAGCATCCTGTCGCTCTCCATCAGGAACAGCGCCTCCTCGGGGATCATCAGCCAGCGACTCGCTTGCGACTGTCCAAACGTGTTCCAGCCCCGGCCCCGGCGCAGGAGGACCTCCACAACAGAGGAGCCGGGCGGCCACAGGCCATATGACACGTGCCGCGAAGACGCCTCGTGTTTCAGCTGCCATGCACTTTGCAGCGCATCCATGCGAGACTGCAGCAGCGGCAGGTCCTCTTCCCCGGAAAACAGCTGAGTTGTCAAACATACGAGCAGCCGTCAGTGCGGTGCACGACGTTGCTGCGACCAAGTGTGATATGCGCAACACGCTTTCTCACCTGGCCTGCACCAAGCTCTTTCTTTGGGCCACCACGCAGGAATATATCCCTGCCGGTGAGCGTCCTGCAAAGAAACACAAGGCAGGCTGTCTCAGTTGCTGTCGCGGCTCGTGGCACGCTCTCGGCGCAGAGAACGCACCGCTTCGCGTCTGGCTCGTCAGCTTCGTCCGGCAGCGGACGCTCGTGCACGCCATCGACCGCGGCAGGGGACGGCTGTTCCACTGCAACTGCGCAGGCCTCGCCCTGAGCCTCGTGAGCGGGCACCTCAGTAACTGCCGGCACGTGCAGCAGCCCCGGATGACAATTGTCATCGCGAATGTCATGCACGTCGTCCATGGCGACGCGCTGCTCGGGAGAGGGGGGAGTTAATGCGACGCTCCCACGAGGGCATTTGAGAGCGCTCTTCGCCATGACGCAGCAGCTCGTATGGAGAGCTTGGCGCTGATCGACGCTCTTAGTCGCTGTGGCGTGCCTGCGCTTCAAGCAATAAAAGGCATCTGTGTTGCAGCTCAGGACAAATATGGACCTTCCGCCGCCACCGTCAAGTGTTTGCGGCGAGGCACAGGCTATCGAGGTAAGGGACTCTGTTCATGGCGCCATGGAGGCGCTGGCCCGAGCGTTACACGTGGTTGACGTTACGGTGCGGCTCGGTCGCCTGACTCTCTGTTTGGTCTCCAAAGCGCTGAGCCGTGCGCTCCTGCTCAGACGTGGTCGCGAGAGTCGCAGCTGCAGCAGAGAATAACGCAGCTGGAGGCCGAGAACGCGAGTCTGCGGTCTCTTCTCGAGCCCAAGGCACCTGCTCTGTCAGCGCTCCACATCACTCGCTCCGCGCCTGCAGTCGCTGCTCCCGACACGGCCGCCTCTCCCAGGGACGGCGGTATGATGAGATTCGCAGCCACGAGCATGAGACAAGAGCGCTCGACAGGTGGGAGACCCCTCCTGAGAGGCCGGGTGTCTGAAGGCGATCTCTCGCCTCACAGCTCCTCCACGAACGGCATCGCCTCATCTTCCACGAAGGCTGCATTCCGGCTGCTTGTGTGCAATGACGACACGTGCGAGGTGCTGGCCCCTGCTGGCCCTGCGGCCGAGATCAGACGGGAGCTCACCGCCCGCAATCTCATCCGCCTCTCCTGGGTGACTTCGCCGCGAACTGTGCTCCTCGTCAAGAAGCCCAACGACAGCGCCGCAGAAAATGCGTTGTGTCGCATCGCGGCATTTCTGGAAAGCGAGGGGCTCACAGTGCTGGTGGAACCCGCAGTTGCTGCTGCCACACGCAATGCCAATGGCGCCGCCTCTACCTGGTCGCCCGACGAGGCATCTACGCTCGGCTCGCGCGTCGACTTCTGCGTCAGTCTTGGCGGTGATGGCACCATCCTATGGGTGGCTGGTCTCTTTTCACGAGCCGTGCCGCCGGTCATCTCGTACGCCATGGGTTCCTTAGGTTTCATGACGCCCTTCCTGGTTGAGGACTGCCACCGCTCTCTCGGGCATGTGCTGAACGGCGAAGTGTATGTCACTCTTCGCGCCAGGCTCGCGTGCCGCATCCTGCGCAACAATGCCAAGCTTGTTGCCCAGGAAGAGGATAACAGCTGGACGGAGTCGCCGCCGTTCACAGTCCTGAACGAGGTGGTCATCGACCGCGGTCCAGCTCACTCACTGGTTGAGCTGGACTGCTACTGCGACGGCATGCCCATGTCCCGCGTCTACGCAGACGGTGTCATCATTGCAACACCCACTGGCAGCACCGCCTACTCGCTCGCGGCTGGTGGCAGCATGGTGCATCCCGGCATCAGTGCAATGTTGCTGACGCCAATCTGCGCTCATGCACTGTCCAGTCGCCCGCTGCTCCTTCCCGATGGAGTTGAGCTTCGCATCCGCGTGCCAGACACGTCGCGATGCACCGCGTGGTTGGCTTTCGACGGCAAGAGCCGCACCGAGCTGCACCGCGGTGACACCCTGTGTGCGAGGGTGTCGCCGTTCCCTGTGCCCGCGGTGTGCAGCTCCACTGAGAGCGAAGACTGGTTCCGCGCTGCAAAAGTGGGACTCAATTGGAATATGCGGGCGGAGCAGAAGCCTCTGCAGCTGCCGCGGACATACAGCGAAGTGGGCATGCTCAGCCCGCCCTGGCCCAGTCGCGCGCCGACTCCAGACGCATGACTCTGGTTGAACTGATATGTCAGCCTAGAGTCGCAATAGTAGTCGCATTTACCCTACTAGTTCAACCTTCCAGTTCAACCTGTCCACGTCACCCTCGAACACCCTCCTTCGCCTTCGCCTCTCGCGCCTCGCCGCGAAACCTTCGCGAAACAGACTCCGTGGTCAGCGCTCTCTCTGGGCGACCTGAGCCTTCGCTTGAGTTCTCGTTCGCCATGGTGCAGGTTGGACTTCACATGGGCACTGTCAGGGGAGTCGATGCTGCGGCACGGCAAAGCACAACAGACTCGCGAGCAGCAGCGCGGAGTCTGTTACGTCAGCGCCTCTTCACAGTCGCAGCTCTGCGACAGCACAGGCCACGGAAGGTGTGTGCTCGTTTGAGCTGTTAAGCACGAGTATCGCAGCTCTCACTGCCGCCAGCCTTGAGTATATGCTCAAGCGCGGCCTCTCACTCGCTCTTGCACCCTTCACAACAGGGCACTCGCAAGTCTTGCGTCGCTTCGGCTGCGCGCAGCGAGTGGGAGAGCGATGGCTTCAACGAGCAGGCTGCTGTACAGCAGTCGTTGGCGGACCTGCTTATGGAGCGCCAGCGTTGCGAACGTCACATCGAGCGCCTCGGCGAGCAGCTGTCGCGCACGAGCCGTGAGCTGAAGCCCGCACTGCTGGAGGAGCTGGACAGACAACGCTGCCTTTTGGCGGAACTTCGCAACAGGCTCATGCCTGACACGACGGGTGAGCTGCTCAGCAACTACGTGCATGTCTGGCGTTGCCATCGCGACAGTGAAGGCTTCCTAGAGCTCGCGCACTGGCTTGCGCTCGACGAGCTTGGCGCTGGCTGCACAGCAGTACATTGCGCGCAGACTGTGCGCGGCACCTGGCGCATCCTGGACGATGTCAACGGCACAGAGCTTACGGCTCGTCCGCCAGGCTTTACGGAGTGTGTTCCGATCAGTATGGGCGCCCTGGCGCGAATGGGTTTGCACGTCACGAGTGCTCGGCGAATCATCTCCTCACGCTACGTCCTTGACTTCAGAGAATGTACCGCCTGGGAGCATGTGGAGAGCGAGCTCAGCAACGCGATGGATTTGTTCCGGAGCCTGAAGCGAGACGGTTGGGCTGTGGACACGAGCTCATACTCCGCCGACGAGCAGCAGCTCTTCTTTGTGAAGCACATGGCTCCTCTGAAAACGCTGCAGGATGAGGCGGCGGAGGCTGTTCTGCACGGAGCTTCCGCAGAGCAGTCAGAATGCCTCACAGGCGGGCGCCGCCTGGTGTCCCGTCGAAGTGCTGGCGGGCCTTGCAGGCCATCCGGACAGAGCAGTTCCGGGAATCGCAGTGCACAGACAGTGCGCAGAGCATCGAGGCCCCGCAGCAACAGGAGGGGGCCGCAGGCTGGAGCAGGAGGAAAAGACTCACTCAATTGAGTGACGCGACCTGTGAGACAGCCCTGTCCAAGTACCATCTCGTCTCCCGATGCCGCCCCTGTCCGCCTCAAGAGCTGCACGATCCTGGAGGTTTGTGGCGATGAGCACTTTTTGTCTGGCGCTGTTTGTGACGTTCAAATCCCTCCTCCAAGTTGAAGTGCTGAAAGGTGTGATGCCTCGATGCACCGGCTATGCAGCACCGCGTTCTAACCTCCTCTCATTCGCTTCAGAGAGACTCAAGCAGCTGCAGTTGGTGTGCCGGGAGGCGCAGCGATGCATGGAGGACCAGAGAAAAGCAGCGCCTGTTCGTGTGCCGCCCCTTGCCTCCACTACGACGGACTTCTTCATGCGAAATCTGGGGTGCGCACTGCACTCTGTGCCGACTAAAGCCGCTGCTAATCAAAATGCGCGAGCAGGGGCAGCCCTCTGGACGACCCTCCGCAGACGCAAGTTGCCATCTTTGCGATCGCTGTCGGCACGCATCTGGTTGCTCAGGTGGACCAGCTCGTGCAGCGCCTCGACTTGAGCATGGTGCAAGTGGTTCTGTTCCACTACCACGGCCTAAAAGACATGCATCTGTGGTCAGCACTACCCTGGACGGCAGCTGCAATCCATATATGCGCTGAGCGGCAAACCAAGTGGTGGTTTGCGAAGAGATTCCTAACGCCGGCAGTGGCAAGCCGCTATCGATTGGTTGCCATCTGGGATGAGGATCTTGGAGTTGAAGAGTCTTTCGACTTTGCGCGGTACGTTGACATCGTCACGACTCATGGCCTAGAGATCAGTCAACCTGCTGTGATTGGACCCGTGAGTTGGCCAATCACGATGCGCGTTCCTGGCATCGAGCTGCACAAACACAGCAAGTACAAGTCCAATAGCGAGCTGTGCACGCCGGAGGACATGCATGTGCCACCTTGCGGTGCGATGGTGGAGGTCCAGGCGCCGGTCTTCACAACTGCGGCGTGGCAGTGCGTCTGGTTGCTGCTCCAGAACGACCTGGTCCATGCGTTTGGCATCGACATGGCGTGGCATGTGTGCGCCACCGCTGATGGCAAGGGATCTTCTTCAGACGCCGCAGAGCACATGGGCATCGTCGATGCGACGCCGGTGGAACACCTGCGCGTCCCATCGCTGGCCGCACAGGGCGTTGCCGATGGGAAGGAGCCGCCTTGGGTGAGCATCAATCAGCGGCGCGACCTTGAGTGGGCAGTGTTCAACGCACGCTGGGAAGCTCGCGGGAGGGGTAGCTAGGCGCTGTAATAACCATTGAGCGGCCCTCTGCCACAGACACTGCTTCAAAGTGGGCAATGTGAGTGTGGACGCGCGCGCATGGCTGCTCAGGAGAATGTCGGTGCTCTCCACAGCGAGCTGCCACTAGATTTGAGTGCTTGGCTTCGCGACGCACTGCTTGACGCCGGCATCCGCGCGCTGACAGTCGTCCAGTCTCGCGTCCTGGTGCCGGTACTGCGCGGACAGGACGTGTGCGCGTGCGCGCCCACTGGCAGTGGCAAGACTCTGGCCTATGCCGTGCCTCTTGCGCAGGCGCACGCGCCTGGAGATGCTCCAGGGGTGCGTGTCCTGGTGTTTCTGCCCACACGCGAGCTGGCGCAGCAGGTGAGCAGCGCAGTGCTGGTCGCGGCTGCGCCAGCAGGGGTGCGCTGCTTGCTGTGTGCAGGCGGAGCGTCCTTGGAGGCGCAGGAGGCGTCGCTTCGTGGCGGCGACGGCGTCTCGCCGCACTGGGTGATCGGCACGCCAGGACGCCTGCGCGACTTGGCTGAGCGCCGGCTGCTTCAGCTGCAGGGGCTGCGCTCTGTCGTCCTGGATGAGGCTGACCGTCTCCTGGACGAGGGCCTCGTGCACGACACGTCCGCCGTGCTGCGTCTCTGCCCCGCGGGTGTGCAGACACTCATGCTATCTGCCACCTGGACGAGTGAAGTCGACAAATTCGCCGGTGCGCTGGCAGGAAGTGCTCACCGCGTCCAGGTGTCAGCCCCCGACGGGGGCGCAGTGGGAGGCAGCGTGACTCACCTCGCGCTGCTGTGCCCGCGGGACAGAGTGACACACACGCTGATGGATGCGCATGCAGCGTGGGCTGCGCCCCACGGGTCTGCATGTCTGGTCTTCTGTGCAACACGAGCAGGCGCACAGGCTCTGGCGGCTGTGCTTCCCCCAGGCCCACGTCATGCCTGCCTTCACGGCGCTATGCGGCAAGAAGACCGCGATGCGGCGCTGGCGGCGCTGCGCAGCGGCGCGCTGGACGTGCTGGTGGCCACGGATGTTGCAGCGCGAGGCCTGGACGTTCCGCGTGTGACGCTCGTGGTGCACGCTGACCTCCCTGGCGACGCAGACACCTACATCCACCGCGCAGGCCGGGCAGGGCGTCCAGGAAGCGCGGCAGGGGGCACTAGTCTGGTGCTGTATCAGCCACATCAGGGAACACAGCTCCCGGAGCTGGAGCGTTCGGCGGCAGTGATGCTGCAGCGCATCACATCCTTAGATGACGCTTCCGCCGCGGCGCCGAGGCGCACTTGCGCGCAGCACGCGCAGTCTGTGGCGCTGGGCGAGCGACTGCTTGTCACTGATCGGCTCTCCATACTCAACGCAGACCTCGCGGAGCTCGGCGCGGTGGCGGCAAGAAGAAATTCTCGCACCAGAGGCCCTACGACGCAGCAGACACGAGGCGCAAGACACGTCTTGAAATAGCAAAACATGAGTGTCAATCCATCTTCTCTTACACGGTGGGCATGTTCTCGTGGCAAGCAGCCATGGCGTGCTCCCCATAGCGCATGCCCACAACCTGTGCAGGGTTTACTGCGGACTCAAGGTGGTCCTGCTCCTCCGGAGTTAGATGCACAAGCAGCGCGCCCAGATTCTCCTCCAGGTTGGCCAGCTTTGTGGTGCCTGGAATAGGGAAGATGTCCGCGCCTTTGCTGTGGACCCACGCAAGGGCCAGCTGCGTGGTCGTGACTCCCTTGGCGGTGGCTAGAGCCGTGATGCGGTCCACAAGCATTTTGTTGGCATCGAAGGCGCCTGGAGCAAAGCGTGGGGAAACTGCACGGAAGTCTTTGCCCATGAACGGGCCGCTGCTGGGAAGGTCGTCCACGCTTGAAATCTTGCCGGTGAGAAAGCCGCGGCCGATGGGCGAATACGCCAGGACACAGATACCCAGCTCGCGGCACGTGGGCAGGATGTCAGCCTCAATGCCGCGGCTGAAGAGGCTGTACTCCATTTCAACAGCACAGATGGGATGCACTGCATGCGCTCTGCGGATTTGCAAGCTGGACGCCTCCGACAGGCCGATCGCCTTGATTTTACCCTCCTTCACCAATTCTTTCAGCGCCATCATTGTCTCTTCGATAGGTGTCGCTGGATCCTGGCGGCACACGATAAAGAGATCGATATAGTCCATCTGAAGGCGTGACAGTGCCGCCTCGCAATGGCCTCTGATACTCTCCGCCTTGAGATCGGGCTTGAACTCAGGCAGCTTTATGCCGAACTTGGTAGTGATGCAGAAGCTGCTGCGGTCGCGACCCTTAAGAGCACGGCCAAGCAGCTCCTCGTTTGAACCGTGTGGTCCTCCAGTGTAGATGTTGGCAGAGTTGAAAAGCGTCACTCCTCTATCATGAGCCGCACGAACGAAGGCCTCCTTCTCCTCTACGCTGCCCTCCAGTGCAGTTGCATACGCCCTGCGCAACCGACAAAGGAGTCTGAGTCAGCGCGTTCCGACACACGCAACAAAAGTCACGGTCGCGGCACACAGTGCTTGAGCTCGTGCGTCGCAACTTGGACGCCACTGTGCGCTGCGTAGCTTGAAGAACGAAGAAAGTGAGGAAGTGAACGCACCAGGTCAGGCCCATGCACCCGAGTCCTTGCGCAGAAACTGGTCCGAGCGTGCCCAGCGGGCGCCTTGGCAATTGCGCCATCTCTACGTCCCGTTCTGGCGAGGGGAGAAGAGTTTTGCTCCATCGTAACTCGCCGAGGCGGTCTCACTCACTCATCTCCTGCGCGCAAAGATGCATCGATAACACACAAGTCTCAACAAATCAACTCTGTGCAACCGCCCTCGTGGCCATCATCTGCTCACGTCAATCGCCGCTTGGTGCTTGTTCGGTAACCGTCCCAACAGGCGGCGCACATCGTCACCACTCAGCGTGCCCTGCGCTTGCAACACTTGCGCCAGCTCCTGGAGCTGTTTCATGTGCTGCGCCACCAGAGCCTTGGCTGCCATGTACCCATCTTGCAGGCGCGCCACTGTCTCAGCGTCAGCCGCTGCGTACGTGCTGTCACTCACATGCGGCGCCAGCGTCACCGTGCTTCCGCCGCCCAGGAAATCGGTGCTCGCGAAGCTGAGGCCCAGGCCCGCGTGGCCAAGCTCGGGTCGGCGCTCTGCGTCCTGGAAGTAGCCCAGCTGAAACACGGACTTCGCCGCCAACGTGCGCGCTGTCTGCACATCCTGCGCATGAAGCGTGCTCATACCATCCCACCCATAGATGGCCTCTTCCGCGGCGCGGGGAACAAGGCAGGCAACCAGCTTGTCTCGGAGGCAATCAGCAGTGGTGAGGCCAGTCTCCTGCGCCGCATCGTCGGGGTACAGCCGCAAAAAGCCGTTCGTGCTGCTCTCGCGCGCAGTGATGCTCACCAGCTCTACGCTAGGCAGGCGAGGCAGAACCTCTGCCGCCAGGGCCTGAGACGCGCGCCACAGGGCTAGCCGCTTCGCGTCGTGCGCGTCTGCAGCCAGCTGCGCCGTAGCCGGCAGCAGCTTGCCCAACATCTCCGCCTCGAGCGCAGATTCCAAGTGGCGAGCTGAAATACCAGATGCGCCCTCTCGCGCAGCTGCGAGTGCAGCCACATTCACGAGGCTGGCCAGCGCGGCGCCGGTGAAGCCGCGCGTGTCAGCGGCCAGACCAGGGAGGTCGACATCACTTGCCAGTGGCTTGTCCCGTGTGTGCACCTTCAGGATGTCTAGTCGCCCAGCAGCATCCGGGGGCGCGACATAGACCTTGCGGTCGAAGCGCCCCGGGCGCACCAGCGCTGCGTCCAGCACATCTGGCCGGTTAGTGGCGGCAATGACGACCAGACTGCGCTTGGCTGGGTCGAAGCCGTCAAGCTCTGAGAGGAGCTGGTTGAGGGTCTGGTCTCGCTCATCGTTGCCCGACCCGCCACCACCTCGCTTTCTGCCCACCGCGTCCAGCTCGTCAATAAACACAATGGCTGGCGCTGCCGCCTTGGCCTGCTCGAACAGGCTGCGCACGCGCGCGGCGCCCACCCCAACAAACATCTCCACAAAAGCACTCGCAGTGATGCTGAAAAAGTCCACCCCAGCCTCGCCAGCCACAGCGCGTGCAAGCAGCGTCTTGCCCGTGCCTGGCGGACCCACGAGGAGGACGCCTTTGGGGACTTTGCTGCCGCTGCGTTTGTACTTGTCTGGCTTGAGGAAGAAGTCCACAACCTCCATCAGCTCCGTCTTTGCCTCGCCGATGCCCGCCACATCCGCGAACGTGACGCGCTCATCACGCGTCATGCGCACGCCCCCAGTCAGTGTCACACTCCGCGGCTTGCGCTTGGCCGCGGCGCCAGAGGCATCCTTCTCTGCAGTGACATCACGGCCGCGCACGCGCTTGGCAGTGACGCTAAGGAAGCGAGTCGCCTCCTCCATCGAAGGGCCGCTCGACACTGTTGAATGCACAGGGCAGAAGAGAGCAGGCGGTGAGTCAGTCCTCTTCCGGTGTGAGCCGTCGTCGAAACTCGACTTCCTTCACTCAGTGCACAAGGCGAGGCGCGCACCAGGTGTGAGTCCTTCACCCCCTGCTGCGTCCTCCATGGCCTCCTTGATCGCCCGCTCCTTGGCCTCCTTGCGCTCAGCCTCAGCCAGCTT
>Ga0164297_10004264_pt1 | contig 12910 bp, 15 predicted proteins | sample GEODES058metaG_FD_113539 | JGI IMG/M metagenome (GOLD analysis project Ga0164297, IMG submission 113539) | Dystrophic lake water microbial communities from Trout Bog Lake, Wisconsin, USA - GEODES058 metaG | ecosystem: Environmental > Aquatic > Freshwater > Lake | place: USA: Trout Bog Lake... | reverse complement strand
CGCCTCTCCGGGTCGTCGCTGAACGCGTGCAGAGGTGCGTGGGTGGCGCCTGGGCGCACCACCAAGTTCTCTCCTCCACCGTCTCTGACGCACAGCCCACACGTCACCGCTGTGTGCGTCCACAGACCGGTTCGACATTGAGTTCGGACTCAGCGTGCGTACTCACCCCGCGTCTGCCCAGTGTCCCCGCCACTCCGTTGACGCCCCCGTCTGGGTCTCCTCTGCAACACAGGACGGCACGACGTACAACAGCTACGTCATTCGCGGCGGCGACAAGATTGCTGTCGTGGACTGCAGCCACGCCAAGTTTGACGCGCAGTACTTCGCGGCGCTGCGGTCTGTCGTTGGAGACGACTTGTCAGTGGTGGACTATCTCATCGTGTCTCATACGGAGCCTGACCACAGCGGCCTGGTGGCTCGCTTCCTGGAACTGTCACCCAAGACGACCGTCGTGGGCGCCCGTGTGTGCCTGCAGTTCCTGCAGAACCTAGTGCACTCGCCCTTCACCAGCATGGAGGTGAAACAGGGCAGCAACCTCGACCTGGGCGGCGGCCACATGCTCGAATTCGTGCCCGCGCCCAACCTGCATTGGCCGGACACCATGTTTTCTTTCGACAAAGCCACCGGCGTGATGTTCACCTGCGATGCCTTTGGCGCTCACTTCTGCAGCGAGGAGGTGTTCGACACCGCCCCCGCCGCGCTGGAGCCGCACTACCGCTTCTACTACGAGTGTCTCATGAAACCCAACGCGCGGAGCGTGGTCACCGCCCTGCGCAAGGTGGAGGGGCTGGGCATCACAACCATCGCTGTGGGCCACGGCCCTGTGCTTCGATTCAACGTCCCCGACTGGATGCACAAGTACGCATCCTGGTCGGCAGACGCGCTGAAGAAGGCTGCTGCCAATGTGGCAGTGCTGTACACGGCGGAGTACGGCTACGGCGACCGGTTGAGCCAGGCCCTGGCACGGGGCCTGACCAAGACGGACGTGGAGACGGTCATGCTTGACCTGAGCACCGCTGAGGCGCAGGACATCGCCGAGGTTGTGGCGCGTGCCAAGGCTGTTGTCCTCATGGCGCCGCCTTACACTGGGCGCGCACACGACGCGCTTGCAAATGTGGTTGCTGCTGTTCAATCCGGCCAGTCTTTTCTTGTGGCGGAGAGCTACGGCGGAAAAGACGAGCCCGTGGACACGCTGTGCACTAGCTTGCTGGCCGCGGGCGCGCAGATGGCGGCGCCGGCGCTGCGTTGCCGCGATGTGCCCACCGAGAGCACGTACCAGACGTATGAGGAGACTGGCACCGACCTGGGGCAGTCCATCACGGCTGCGGAGACGCTGCGCGCACAGAAATCGGGCATGTCGGCGCAGCTGGCCAAGGCGCTGGGCCGCATCTCTGGCGGACTGTACCTGCTCACTGCTGTGCGCGGCAATGCCCGCAGTGCCATGATTGCGTCCTGGGTAGCACAAGCGGGCTTCGAGCCGCCATCATTCACGGTTGCTGTAGCCAAGGACCGTGCCATTGAGTCGCTCATGCAGGTGGGCGACGCGTTTGTGCTCAACTGCTTGCCTGACGGCGGCCATGTGCCCCTCATGAAGCACTTCCTCCGCCGCTTCCCACCCGGCGCAGACCGCTTCGAGGGTGTGTCGTGGACACCGTCGCCGCTCAGCGGCTGCCCCGTCCTGCAGGATGCAGCTGCATTCCTCGAGTGCCGCGTGACTAGCCGCATGGACTCAGGCGACCACTGGATTGTGCTCGCCAGCGTCGACGACGGCGCCACTCTGCGACCGGACACACGCACCGCGGTCCATCACCGCAAGGTGGGCAGCTACTACTGAACGCGCACGCACGATGTGACAATACTACCCGCTTGTAGTTCCCTACGACAGTGTCACAGTGTCCTCCCCTCGCACGGAGCATGGCTCGTGTTGCACAGGCGAACGAGCTCGAGGCAAAGGCCAATGCAGCTGCTGCGCAAGGCGACTCTCGCACCGCGTCAATGCTGCTCTTTCACGCCGCAGGCGTGCTCGACGCGGTCCTTAATGAGCAAACACACAGCAGCCAGTTGCTTCCCTCTCAGGAAGCGGTGCTTCGACACAGAGCAGCAGCAGTGCGTCAGCGCGCACAGGAGTTGCAGGCTGCCGCTGCGGCCACTGCTGAGCAGAGGGCGGAGCAGCGCAAGGCTGACCGACCGTCGCCAGTGGCTGCTGTAGCTGCCGTGGGGGCAGCTGCGGCGCTAGTGGCAGTGGGCCCTGCTACCGCCGTTGTCGCTGCTGCTAGTTGCGCGCTCGCCACTTTGCGGAGTGACAGGGTCGGTGACATTGCCCGTAGCACTGGCGCACTTGCCGCTGATGCAGTGGCATCAACACGGGCGTTCGACAGAGAGCACGCTATCAGCGCGAAGGTGGCCACAGTTGCTGCCAAGGCTGAAGAGCGCTTTAGCAAATTCGAGGACGATGTGAAAGAGGTCCATCCGAATGCTGCCGCGGCGATGGGCACCGCATTCAGAGCTGCCAAATTCGCCGCAGGCTCGACACGAATGGCGCTAGCGGCATCGGTGCTCAGCGCTCCCGATGTCAAAGATGCGCCGCGCCCAGGAGCATGATGCCGAGGTCCGACCTCGTGTACATCGGCGATGTACACGTCGCGTGTGATGGCATTCATCTATCGTTGCCCTTCGCCAGAAACATGCTGTCTCGCTCTCTGCGTCTTTCATCGCTGCTAAAAGCGTCGTGCAGGCCGCAGCATGCGCCGCCGCTGCGCATGGTGCCACCTCGCGCAAGAGTGCGTCACACGTGGGAGCCTGCGCGAGCAGAGACGCTCTTCCAGCGTGTGGATAGACAGCCCGACGCGGTGCTGTGGTCTATCGTCGGCGCTAACGTGGCCGTCTTCGCCGCTTGGCAAGTGGTGGACCCACGCCTGATGTTCAGAAACTTTGCAGTGAGCGAGGAGTCGCTGGAGCGGGGGCGCCTGCACACGGTTGTCACAGCTAGCTTCTCGCAGCGAGATGGGTGGCACTTGGGCGGCAACATGCTATCGTTGTATTTCTTTGGCCGCGAAGTTGGACAACTGTTCGGCGGTGTGAAGCTCGCCGGGCTCTATTTAGCTGGTGGAGTTATTGCCTCGCTCTCGCATGTCGCGTGGACACGATACAGAAGACCCGAGCACCAACTGCGCTTCGCTTATTGGGCCCCGCCCGCGGCAGCGGCACTGGGGGCAAGTGGATCGGTCAATGCAATTATAGTCTTCAACACGCTGCTGTTTCCCTGGCGCATCATCTACGTGAACTTCATCTTGCCCGTGCCAGCAATTGCGCTCGGCGGCTTGGTCTTGCTGCGCGACGCCTTCGGTGCGAGTGGAGGCAGATCCGACGGGATTGCGCACGCAGGCCACTTGGGCGGCGCCGCTGTTGGCGCGGCAGCGTGGGGCCTTCTGCGCATGCGGAGGTTCTGATCGTGCACGCGCGCTATGGGTCGATCAGCTCCAACTCCAGCAGCTGCTCCTCTTTTCTGGTTTCATCTGTGCTGGAAGCAGCCGTCCAATACCTGAAGTGTTCTGCATTGCTGGCTATCAGCACGCGCGTGATGCGCTCCTCCTCTCGCTGCGCTGGGTTGATGATCTCCGCAGGAGCGCAATCGCTCATGCCAAACAGGAGGACGCGGTCACACCGCTTGCTGGCTACCAGAAGCGCATAGTAGGCTGCCGATGGAGCAGTGCCACCATGCGAGTCCAAGCCCCATTGCAAGAAGTCGGCATCGGCGATGGCAACATCGGCCATTGGGTTGTTGGCTTTCCAGCGCAGCGTCGCGTTCATGGCCGTCTCGGACGTGATGATCATGAAAAGTATGTAACGCTGGGCGCCGACAGTGCCCTTCTTATGCCACGGCTCTATGGTGCCGTGCTCATTCGACGCGGCTGTGAACTCGGCCACATCTGCTGGCCCCATCACCCGGATATTTGTCCGTCTCCCCAGCTGCTGCGTAGCCTCCTGGGCCTGCGGAGTTCCGATGCGAATCACCACGTCTGCTGCATCCACAAGCGAAGAAGAGCGATCCCGCATCTCTGGCGCCACAGGAGCAGAGCCCACGACTGCACACGACCGGTACGGGTCGCCCATGTTCAATGCATCCCTGTCCGGCAGAGTTGCCAGCAACGCTTGCGTGACACTCCCAATCTCGACGTATCCCTGCCCCGGGCGCCCAGCGCGTGCTGCCCGGGCGTCACACGGCTCCGGCAGCTCGTCCACATTGCCTCCAGGCGCGTCCCGCGCGGAGCAGCCCCGCAGAGGGACGGGAACGTGCACCCTGCTGAAGGGCGCACGCCGGCCGAGCTTGTTTCTCATCATCGTGTAGTCGCCATTGAAGTCCTGGCCGCTGAAGATGTTGAAGTGCAGTGTCGTGGGGCCATAGCCGCGCGCGCCAGCTGGGGCTACGCGACGGAACTGCTTCTCTGAGCGCACGTCTACCACACTGTCCGCATAGCTCTGCGTGTCATTCACAGGGAAATCGGCCACAAAGAGCACGTCGCGCTCGACACCCAGGCCTCTCAAACACAGAGCGGCTGTGTCAACCGAGGCCCCACTGTCAAAGTACGTCTGGAGCAGTGCGAGACGCGGTACTCCGTCGCGCTGGAATTCGTGCCAAGCAACGACAAGCAGTGCAGCGAGCACGATGCAGCCGGCTGCGAACTCGCGGCTGCGGCTGAGACGCAGCCAGATGCGGCGCGCCGACACCGAAAGCGTCGACCTCATGAACGCATGGACGCTGCAATACGATCGAGCTGTGCCGCAGGCGATGACATCATCACATGCACTGAGCGCTCCTTCGGGAGGCCAGTCGCGCATACGGGAGCATGGACGCGCATGCTTCGCAGCGGCAGCGGCTGGGAGGCGGCAACCATGAGTGCAGTGCAGACTGGTCGCCGCTACTTGCGTTGGACGGCGGATGCTTGGTGACCATTTTCAGCTTTCTGACACCACTTCCGGACCTGTTCAATGCAGCCGCTGTGTGTCGAGTGCGTGCTGCCTTGTGTGTGCTGTCTCCCTCCCTCCTTGTCACTCACCACCTGCCCCCACAGCGCTTCCGTCACGTGGCTGCAGACAGGAGACTCGCGCTGACGGTGGCAGCGTGCAGCCCCGCCAGCCCCGGTGAACAGAGCGCGCACACGTCGCTGAAGAGTGCAGTTGACGCGAGTCTGCCGGGACACACTGTTCACCTTGAACCGGGGCAGCACCTCGCACAGAACGTGGCCATACGGTGCGCTGCCTAAATAAAAGTGCCGCCAAGCTGTGGGGCTGACTCGACTTTTCTTGTCAGGCACCCACTCCGCATCGTCGGCGCAGAACACTGCTCGCTGGTCGTTCCCCGCGGCTCCCTGTGTGGGCTCGCCGTCCACGCCAACTGCAGATTGCACGGCGTCACTATTTTGACGCTGCACACGGGGACCTGTGTGGAGCATCACGCGGGGAAGCTGCACCTCGAGTCCTGCTCGCTTCGCTGTGCTGACGCCAATTCGTCCTTCGTGCACTTGAGCTGTCCGATCACGAGTTTGGCAAGGACAGCAGCTAGTACGCTGTCAGTAGTGAATACCAGCCTGGATGGAGGTCACGCAGCTGTGAAATGCATCGGCACTGGCGTCGTGTCGTCTGCTCGCGTCATCATGTTCAGCCGCTCCGCCACCCTTTGGTTCGAGGTCATCGCCACCGAGGCCCCAGCAGACGCAACGCATGTCGTGGTCGAGGCAAGCAAGGAGGAGCGCTGCGAAGAGTCGATGACGGAGCTTGTTTGCGAGCCGTGACATGTCTGTTTGCCTCGACGAGGGGGCAGGGGTTGTACTAAATTCACGGTTCTTCGCGAATGCGGAGTCACTCTTGCACGCGGACCACAGTGGCGGCACTGCTCTTCGTGTGCGTGCACTTCGGCAGAGCGGCAGCGATGCAATCCGAAGGGATGCAGCCGTTCCAGGAGATCGTGTTTGTAAATGCAAGCGCCATGAGCAGCACTGACGCGGCTGCTGCGGCGCTTGATGCAGCTTCAAGCGAGCAGGCGGCCACACCGAGCGCTTCATCCTCGTCGGATGCAGCTGTAGTGGTCTTGCCTGTCGACATCACGATGTTCGATGTCTACGGCGCTGTGAACAACGCGAGCTCACCTCATGTGCTTAGCGGCCCGCGCAGCGCTGGGCCTACTGAGAAGTCCAACAGACGCGTGGGTGGATCTTGGTGATGCTGTTATGCATCACAGCTCATGGTCGCGTGCGCTTGCAGAGTCAGTCGACGCCGTCTCTTTGTGTGTGTGCTGCTCTGCAATCCGGAACAGAATCGCAGACCAGGCTGTTGCACCGCGCAGTAGGTCCCGTACGCCCAAACGCTCGTTTGGCGCGTGAACGCTGTTGCCGGGGTGGCCAAAGGCAAACGTCGTAGTATCGATACCGAGATGCGCCTTGAAATAGCCAAGCGCGGGGATACTGCCCCCAGAGCGCTTCAGCAGCGGCTCCTTTCCGTATAGCTTTCTCAGGACAGTAATGGCGGCGGCATTTGCTGGGGCATCGTGTGACGCTTCCACCGGAGGACTGGCAAAGCCCAGCCGCGTGACGTTCACCTCGGCAATGCTCGTGTCTGGCGCCAGTCGAAGCAGGTGGTTGCGGATGGCTTCATACGCCTCTCCTGGCTTCTGGTCCGCAACAAGACGGCACACAATCTTGGCGTGTGCACTTGCGGGAAGCACTGTCTTCACGCCGTCCCCTGTCCAACCTGACCACATGCCAGTTATCTCAGCTGTTGGGCGCACCCATCGCCGCTCCAGCGTCGAGAACCCCGGCTCGCCCATATAGCCGCGGACGCCAGCGACACGCATGTCATCTTCAACATCAAGAGGTACTGCGGCGATGGCAGCACGCTGCTCTGCGGTGAGAGTCCTGACAGATGCGTAAAACTCTGGGGCGGCAACAGCGCCATCAGCCGTGTGCAGCCCGGCTAAGATGCGGGAGAGCACATGCGCTGCATTGGGCACACTTCCGCCAAAGGAGCCGCTGTGGAGATCAGTCTGCGACGTGCGGACATCCACCTGCATGGCAACAGCGCCGCGGTAACTGATTGTCAAGCTAGGTTGCGTTGCCGAATGTTGGTCGCCATCAGCCGAGAGCGCGAAGTCTGCCGCTAGCAGCTCTTTTTTTTCGCTGATGAACTGCTCTAATTGGGGAGAGCCAATCTCCTCTTGCGCCTCTAGCAGAAACTTGACGTTGACAGGCAGCTTCCCGCCACCGGTGTGCGTCACTGCCGCGAGGCCTGCCAGCGCGGCGACGACGCCACCTTTGTCATCACCGGCGCCGCGTCCGCGGACTGAGAGTCCGTCAGTTGCGTGCTCAAACAATGTCGCGTTGAACGGAGGCGAGTGCCACAACTCAAGAGGCTCGGCAGGCTGGACGTCGCAGTGCCCGTAGATGAGCACAGTTGGCAATGAAGTACCAGACGTGAGCAAGTCGCCATAAACAACGGGGTGGCCGCCCGTCTCGTGAACCACTACATGCTCTGCACCCAGCTCACGCAGCTTGGCGGCAGTCCACTCAGCGGCGCGACGCACGTCCGCCGCGTGTGCAGGGACTGCGGACACTGATGGGATTCCAACAAACTCGCGCAGCGTGTCAACGAGCTGTGAGCTGTGGCTCTGCACGTGTGCCTCTGCAGCAGCCTCCCATGCTTCTGTTGACTCGTGCGCAGCGCCGCCGCAAATCAAGGCAGCGCAGACAAAGAAGTGCAGTACTGCCATCGCGGGATACGCAAGAGTACGCCCCTGTGCATGACGTGGTGGTTGATGCGATTTCACATCGGACTGCTCTGCTGATTAGGCTTTGATGCGATAGGTGTTCTATGGCTTGGGCACCCAGTCGACGTCACGCATGGGCATAAACCAGCGCGATTGCCAGGTCTCGCCCCGCTGCTCTCGTGCTCTTCGCGCGCGCCGCTCCTCCTGCTCGACGGCTGCTTTCTTGGCGGCGGCATTGTCCCAGTCTCGGTCCAGGAGCGCCTTGATGCATTGTCCCCAGACGGCCGACGACGATCGCGGCTCGAGCTCCGGAGTGAGTCTGGGCGATTGCAGCCTCGCTTCGATGATCGTCTCGCGGTCCACATCCCAGATGACGGTGCCGCCACTGGCTGATGCAGACTCCCCGTAGTTGCGCGCGACGATCACGCCATCGAAATCGCCATCGAAGGAGAACAGCGTGCTTGCACCGGCCGCACGCCGCACCCGTGCATCGTCACTCATCGCGTCCAGCGGGTTGGCTCCAGCAGCCACTCGCGTGATGCGGCCATGAATGCGTGTGCGCTTCTGGCCAGCGATGAGGCCGCTCAGGAAACCAGCGCCGGGGTGAATGATCTCCGCAGCGAGCCCGGACTCTGGACACCAGAGATGCCATGTGCCGCTGTACAGAGCGCGCACCGATGGGAAGAGATGCCATTCCATGGCGGGGATGGTGGCATTGTATGTCTCCTGGCCTTGCGGCTCACCAGCGCTGCGAATGGTCAGCGCGCGATGTCCGGTGAAGGGCACGCGGATGTAGGTGCCCATGAACCGAGGCGAGATGTCTGTCCAGCCATCGTATTCCCACTGCAGCTCAGGGTCCCAGCACGCGAACGCAGTGACTGGCGGGTGGTGGCTCACCTGCTCGCACACCGAGGTAATTGGCGCGCCTGGACCCGCGCACTGCAGTGCGCGTGATACCTCGCCGAGGACTGGATTGAACGGTTTCCGCAGCGACTGCGCCGGAGCATCAAGAAGCGAGAAATGAGCGCGTAAGATGACCATGAAGCGATGAAGCTGGCCCTCCGGTCGTCCAGCATGAAGCACGACAGGCAGCTCCAGACGCATGTGCGCGGCCAGGCGCTGCAGTGGCGGGGCGCGGCCGTCCATGAATGTGTAGCGATGAAGGATCTCGCAGGAGGACACTGGCACGTGCTGCGAGATGGGCACGCCGGAGAAGCGAGAAAGGTCGACGTTGCGCAGATGGAAGAGCTGCTTCAGTGTGGCAAACGACGATGTTGACGACCCTCCCGCGCCGCCCCAAAAGTCATTGCCAAATCGAGCAGCCTGCGTCTCCAACGCACGCACGTCCTCAGGCTTGGAATCATCCAGGCTCGCATCGCCTGAGGCGATGGCTTTCGCGCCCTCTGCAACCGCGCGGGCTGAGCACTTATCCGCCTCCTCCTGATTGCCTGATTGGCAACCACTCGCTGCGTAGCGCGCGAACGCAAATGGCGCATGGAGTAGTGCATCAAGGCCGTCGCCCTCTGTCGTGTCCAATTCCTGGACTGCGTCATGCCAGTGCTCGATGCTCTGCGTCGACAGCGGCTCGGGCGAGCTCTCGCAATGCAGTGACTCCAGCGTTGAGGCCGTCAAATAGGGGCTCGGACACTGTCCTGAGTGGCGCTCAACTATGACGCTGACATCGCGCTCCTCATCAGCCCGCGCGCAGGTGCAGATGCCACCCATCGTGAGCTGCTGCTTCGACTGCGCGGCGAGAGCAACGCGATGCACGGGGGAAGTGGGCGCAGTCCACTTCCGTCGCTTGCCTCGAACGCAAAAGCGCCCGCCGGGTCACTGTCAATTGTATGCAGCGATGATGTCATCGCCCCTCAAAAGTGTGGGCCCATCGCACAATCCACCGCTGTAGCAGCATTCCGCGCACACCAGCCCGCCCATGGAGCTGCGCAGCGGGAGCGTCATCTCCTCCGGCACGCCGTTCACCAGCGCTGAGCAAGCGAGGGCGGCGTGTCTGGGTCAGGCGCGGGTGCAGCTACAGGCAGCGCATAGACCTCCGTTCGAGGCCGCTGTTCGCGGAGTGTTGAGCCGCTGGACAGCGCTGCGTCTTGCAATCGAGAACGGCTGGGCAGGGGATGAAACAGACGACAAGGCGTCTCAGCTTGAGCACAGCATTCTGGGCTGGTTCTACTCGCCAGGTGCGCTTAAAAAACGCGTGTCGAGCGCGCTTTCTGTGCAGCATTGCGTCGGGTCAAGCGCATAGGCACGCTTTGTTGGGTGTGCAGCCGTCACCGTGACCTGAGGTTGACGGCGCTTTGCTGCCTGCCTGCAGGTGACCACTACGCGGACGAGTTGGAGGACCATCTAGATGATTTCTTGGTCGAGGAGTTGCACGTGGAGTGCGAGGACGGCAGTCCTGCAGAGGTACACCCATGGGCTGTCTTGCTTGTCAACGCCCTCTCCTGACAACGGTGTTCCGCTGGACGCAGGTGTCCAACCTCCTCGTCCACGTCTTTGAGTTGTGTGCCCGGGGAGACGCATCTCTAGCGTCACAGCTAGCACAGGCACCTGCACCTGTCAGTGCAGTCGAGCAGAGCCAAAGAGTGCGTACATGCCGCAAGCATTTCCACAAAAATCATGTTCAATGACACCACGGTGACACCAGGACTTGACCGATAAGCGGTGGTCACTGCAGGATGGCCCCACTGGCAATGGAGCGGGGCCACATTCCGCGACTGCTGCACAAGTCACCCCCGACGATCTAGCCGCTGCCATGGGTGGCATGATGAACACCTGCACTCCTGGCGGTGGCGATGCCATGGGTGAGGAGGAGCCGCTTGAAGATGGCTGGGAGCGAGTGCCAACGAGGAGCGGGAGAAGGAGATGAGCTGCCCTCTCGTGTCACCAGGTATTCTACCCCAATCTAAACTCGACAGTGCCCGCGAGTCACTTTGCGTAGCAGCGTCTGTTGCCGCGGTAGAATGATGCCGCAATGTGCGTCCGGCGCTTCTCTCCTTCCTTACAGAAGCCACCGGATGTGTTGCCCAGCCAGACACCGCCCGGGGCGACTACACACAGCACGCGCGAAGTCAGAAGACGAGCCAGATAGAAGCTACAGAGGTGCGCAAAGCGTTGTTTGACACGCCGGTCAAACCGCTGGTGTCTGACAACAACCTGCAGAGGACCCGTCTCGACCAGCGTCTGCTGGCCGCCCTGCGTATGACGACGACCGCGCTTCTTTCGAGCCATCTCGTAGTGCTGAAGAGCAGGAGGAGGAACGAGAGGCGAGGGTCAGGGAGGCGCTGAGGCTGCCTCCAAAGAAGGCAGAGCGCGACGGTGGACAGCGCTACAGCCCCTTTGACGAAGGCGTGAAGGGCGGCAAAAGCGGTTACGGGAAGATAGTTGATAGCCTCCTGCCGAGCGAGGCTGTCTTTGTGGTGGGCGTCTTCGCCATTGTCGTGCTTGCTGTGGCAGCTATAACGGCGGGGCCACCACCGTCGATGCTAGACTTCTAGAGAGACAACGAGGGAAAGCATGTATGAGCGGTGTGCTATCTAATTGCCGCCGTTCATCTGCGAAGCTCGCATTGCAGCAAAGAGTCTGTCAGCATGCGCTTCCGCCAACGACCGTTGTTGCAGACCCCCCGCTGCTGCTTGAGCGACGCGCCTCGGCACTTGCCATGTCTGAACCGCGCTGAGCGACAAATTAGCATCGCCACCATCCTCCTCGTCAGCATCTCCATCAGCAAGCAATGCCGCACGATGCAAGGAGGTGAGCGATGCGTGAGCTGACACCACGGACGCTTGCACCGCTGCAGCGCGCTGAGCAGAGAACTCGCGCGCGCGGCGGAGACGCTCCTGCCTGCGCGCCAGCTCCTCGTCGTTGGGCGTATCAGGCAATGGTGCCACCGGCGCAGTCTCTGTCTCCGCGGCAGGTGCCACATCCCACCGGCGCTTTCGTCCCGTCGATGCTCCTGCAGTGTGACCATTACCCCCTTGCGCGGCTGTATGCGCCGCCGCCTGCTCAGAGACGGGTGCATGGGCTCCCACCTCAGGCGTGTCTCCACGGGCGGTGGCTAATCTCTTCAGGTAGAACGCATTGAGGGGGTTCCAAGGCTGCAGAAACGCGAAATTGGGGTTCTGCGCCTGTCGCTTGCGCGTCACCGCCTCAAACTCGGGACCGCTCTTGACCACGAAGGCAATCAGCTTGTCCATCACCACCAGCTGCTCAGCGCTGGGCTGAGACGGGTCTGTCGGCGCATCTGCCACAACTGCTGCCGGTGCAGGTGGCAATGCCTCTGCAGCATCTTGCAACGGCTGGGGCTCTGTTTTGGGGATGTCGAGAACGTCAGCAGGCGGAACATCCTTCTCATCATCCTCCATGTACGCCGCTGATAACATGTGCAGACTCTTCTGTGCGCTCTTGGCTGTCGTCTCTGGATCATGAGTCACCAGGTAGCGAAAGAACGCGTGCAATTTGTGACTGGGCTGCAGGAAATCAAACCGGCAGTTGTCCGCGTGGCGCACGCGCAACACAATCTCACTCTGTGGACCGATACTGCGCACGTACGCTGCTGTGCGACTCAACACAGCGCCGTCTCGCGCAGTCAGCGGCAGACAGTCTTGCCCTGACAAGTGCTCCTGCAGACAATTAATATCAGCAGCGCAATGTGCGCATTCTCCCCCATTAAGCTCGCATCACGCACCGGTAGCTCGAATGGGGGCACATAGCGCTCCAGCGGCGGCGGCGGCGGCAGTGGCGCAGCGTCGCCACCGTCGTCTGGTGTGGCCACAGCATACGCAAAGCCGACCGCGTTGAAGGCGCCGCTCGCAACCGCTGCTTTGTCCGGCACAAGCAAGTAAAATGAGCGGGGATGAAAGGACAAAGACAGAGAACAGGAGGGAGAGCACCTGTGTCTTCCTCCACCACCTGCTCCTTCTGTTCCGCGACAAGCAAGTCGCTGTATCGTTCCTCGTCCAGCGCGACGTCACCCTGCGCCTCTCGGCACGCATTCCAGCAGCGCTCTGGCGGCGGAGGTGTCCACGAGTCCAACAGAGAGCGCACGTCGAAGCGGTCTATTGTAACGCACACGTCGCCTGCCCAACTGTGCAGTAGCTCCTCTGCACACACAGACCCAGCAGTATGAATGGTGGCGGG
>Ga0164297_10004263_pt1 | contig 12914 bp, 13 predicted proteins | sample GEODES058metaG_FD_113539 | JGI IMG/M metagenome (GOLD analysis project Ga0164297, IMG submission 113539) | Dystrophic lake water microbial communities from Trout Bog Lake, Wisconsin, USA - GEODES058 metaG | ecosystem: Environmental > Aquatic > Freshwater > Lake | place: USA: Trout Bog Lake... | reverse complement strand
GCGCGCGTCGCCGTCACCCCGAAGAAGGGGGCCGCCGCGACGAGCGCGCCACGGGCGGAGCGGTGGGCGGTCTCGTAGTTGATGCTCGTCGATCGCTCGCCCAACCGGGGGTTGGGGTTCACGTCGAAGGCAGGGGCGAGGGCCCAGCCGCTGTCCTCAAAACCGGGGCCGATGGACACGAGGGCCTGCCGGTCAGCGCTCCTCGACCGGGCGACCGTGCCGATGCGCCTCAGAGGTCCGGCCCGCTGCCGGAGGCTCGAGTGAGGACGACCTCGAGCATGGTGGCGAAGAGGTTGCGCGCTGGTCGATGGTCGCCCCGGAAGTCCGGCGGCCGCCCCAAGGAGGCGGCGGCAGCGATGGCGTAGCCGGAGTCCTGTGGGCGAGGCTTGACGACGAGGAAGACCGGGAGCCCGTAGCGAAGCGAGAGGAAGGCCACCCACGGGCGCGCCATGCGGCCGTTGCCGTTGGCGAAGGGGTGGATGCGCACCCTCTCGCCATGGATCGCGGCGCAGAGCGAGACGACCGATTGAAGGTGCGCGGGGTCGACCGGAGCCGTGCCGACGGGCACCAGCGCGTCCAGCTGGTCCAAGGCCGCAGCGACGCCACGCAGCAGTCCCTCCACCTCGACCAGGGCGCCGCCGGACCAGACTCCCATCTTGGCCGGAAGGCCATCTGGCTGGAGGGGCCGGACGCCGACGTCGTAGTCGACGAGCTCGGGGACGGAAGGGTCGCCCCTCAGGTGGCCCAGGTAGTCCGGGCAGGGCGTCGAGCATCCGGCGTAGAGCGATCGATGCCAGTCCAGGACCTCGCCGAGGGTCGGCACCGCCCTGTCGGGCGCGGTGCTCCGGATGGACTTGACCAGCGACCTGACGTTGGCGGCGACCCGTGCCCCGTCCGCGGGGTCATCGGCATCCCACGCGGGTCCGGGCAACGATCAACCTCGGGCAGCGTCGAAGGTGGCCAGCACGCGGAGCGGATCGAGCATGGTGGGATGATGCCCATCGACGTGGGCGTGGACCTCCTTGGCCTGGAGCGGCTCAGGGAGTGACTCTCCCTGAGCGAACTCGTCGAGGCTGCTGTCGATGAGCTCGGCGCGCTGGCTCTCGGTCAGCCTGTTGAGCCGGCTTGCAGCCGCAGCGAGGTCATCGGCCAGGCGAGCGCTACGGAAGATCAGCTCATGGGCGACCGCTTCCTCGATCAGGTCGGTCTGGCTCACCTCCTCGAGCGCCGCGACCTGGCGCACGAGCTCCCGCAGCCGCCCGTCCTTGAACCGAAGTGGGAATGCTCCTCTGGCGGGATCGACCATGCCCTCAAGCGTGCGCCATGCTCAGTGTGATGTCAGTAGTCGATGTTGACATCAGTCATGAGAAGACCACGCGACCGCCTCCTCTGATGGGTGCAGATCCCTCGGTGCAGTCGACCTGAGCGACCCCGGCTCGCTGCACGTGTTCGGGAGTTGGGTCAGCTCACTGCGATCGTCGGGGGGCACCCGATCACCGCCGACCTCCGGGTGACGACGTTCCCTGCCTACCTGCTGGCCGAAGTCCACGCCGCGCCCAGCCGGGGCCTGCCAGAGAAGATGGTGACGGCCACGGTCCCGAGCGGGGTCGCCCCATCACGGAAGGTCATGGTCCCGGTGGTGGCCTTCGTGGTCCACGCGATCGGAGTCAGCGTCGCGGCAAGGGTCACCTTCTGGCCCAGGGCGGGAACAGACACATAATGACAACTTTTGTTGCTGTGAATTGATTATACTTGCGATATACATATAATTGTCTCTATGGACTTGAGCCACCCCCTCCGTGTCGTCACCCCAACCCTTGATGGTGACATCCTGCGAGCCCTCGCTCAGGCCGAGACTGAGTTCACTCCTCCTGAGATCCACCGAGTTATTGGCGAGCATTCCGTCCATGGGATCCGAAAAGGTCTCGAGCGCCTCGTCGCCCAGGGGGTCGTTCTGAAGCGACATGCGGGAAAGGCATCGCTCTACCAGCTCAACAGAGCGCACCTTGCCACTCCGGCGATCATCGAGCTGGCGAACATGCGGCCTGCATTCCTTGCACTGCTTCGGGAGCACATCGCTGGGTGGTCGCCACCCTGTGAGTTCGCTGCACTCTTCGGTTCAGCGGCGCGAGGGACCATGGAGAGCTCGAGCGACATTGACGTCTTCGTCGTCTGTCCGGACTCCGTCGACGAAGACGACGATGCTTGGGATGAACAGCTCGTTGAGCTCGGCCAAGGAGTTCGAGCCTGGACTGGAAACGTCGCCAACCTGTTGGTCTTCAGCGCTCATGACGTCCACGAAGCGTCCGCCCACCAAGACCCGATCCTCGACTCGATTCGCAACGATGGCGTCGTCCTCTTTGGCGATCGGAATTACCTGGGCCATCTGCGAGCGACGGGGGTCAACTGATGGCCAAGAGCACAGGACGGCGAGTTCCCTGCAACCAGCGTGAGCGTGAAGGGCGTCTTGAGAAGGCCAAGCAGTTCGCACACGCTGCAGAGACCCTTGGTGTGCTCGACGCTAACGAGCCCGCATTGATCGATGCTCGCGTCACCCTCTGGGTCCTGACGGGAATCGCCGCTAGCGACGTCATCTGCTGTGCACTGCTCGGAGAGCACGCACAAGGCGATGGCCACGACGAGGCCGTGCCGCTCCTGCGATCGGTGAGGCCCGAACTGGCGAGACACCTTGAAGTCCTGATCCAGGCCAAGACGAGGTCGGGCTACAGCGCTCAGGCCTCCTCGATGGGAACATTGAAGAAGACAGAACGCTCAGGGAGTGCTCTGCTGGCGCACGCCGAACAGATCGCCTGATCCTCAGCACCTTCTCGCCGTCACCAGTCTTCGGCTCCCCTGTGGCGGGATCGTTCGAATCCCAACCTCCTGGCAGGAATCAGGTGCTCTCGTCCGTTGAGCCACCAGTGCGCTGGCCTGCGAAGAGAGGCGGACCACCATCCGAGCTGATTCTCCTCGAGACCTCTCCGCTGGCACCACCCGAAGCGATGCCGCCGTCCTATCCCTCGCGCTGAGCATCGAGGGCGTCGGTGAACTGGGCGATCTCCCTCTGGCTGATCCCGTTGGCCCGAGCCACCCTCTGCCACCCCGTCGTCGCAGCGACCACCTCGTGCCAGATCTCGCCAGCGCGCGTCGCCGTCACCCCGAAGAAGGGGGCCGCCGCGACGAGCGCGCCACGGGCGGAGCGGTGGGCGGTCTCGTAGTTGATGCTCGTCGATCGCTCGCCCAGCCGGGGGTTGGGGTTCACGTCGAAGGCAGGGGCGAGGGCCCAGCCGCCGCCCTCGAAGAGGAACCCGTGGTTCCGGAGGTGATCGTCGGTGTTGTTCATCACGATCGAGAAGGCGATCCGGCGCCACAGCTCTTCGAGGTCCTCGCCGACCCGAGCGCCGACCGACGCCATCGCCTCGGCAATCTCGACGTAGTCCGCCGCGTCGCCGTCGTGACGTCCGAGCAGCGTCATGGCGCTCACGTAGCCCCGTCGACGGAGCCCCCCGCGGTCGAAGCGCTCGAGGAGCAAGACCGATGCGCCGCCGACGTCGACGAGGCGCCGATCGGGGACGGTGATGCCGGCCGCTTCGGCAAGATCAAGTGCAGTCTTCTCCCAGGCGATGACGTCCCACTCGTCCGATCGATGTGGGAACTTGGCGATGAAGAGACGATCGCCATCGCGCACCGACGCCTTCGGGCGGGCTCCCCCAAGCGATCCCGACCCGGCATCGAGCAGCAGCTTCACGCCGTCGATCTGATCGCTCAAACCCCCATCGCCATCAACGAGCGCCGCAGCATGGAGGAGCCGCGGGAGCTCGATCAGCTTGGGGACGTCGGCATGGTCGGCGAGGTAGGGGCCATCGTCAAGGTGGTAGCGAAGGTCGCCCTGCCTGGTCATGTCCGCCACGCCGAGGAGGAAGTCGATCTCCCCGATGGAGATCGGTCCCCTCCCCGCCTCCCGAGCCACGCTCTGGAGCCTCTTGGTGACGAGGTTGCGGCCCCACCGGTCAGGTGCTCCGTCAGCCATCGCTCCAGGAAGGCCCATCGTGGTCGTCGGCCGCTCCGACAGGGGGAGCTCCGGGCTGATCGGTCGCGCGTCCGAGATCTCGAGATAGGACGAGTCGTAGCGGAAGGTTAGGGAGAGCTGCCCGCGGCGCTCGGTCACGTAGGCCGTTCCAGCCCGAACGGTGCCGGTGGGCCGTTCGATCGACACGCCGACCTCGATCGTGGGTGCCGGCGTCATCGACGAACCCGCTTCGGCAGCACCTCGTCAGCCCGGGCGCGACCCACCGCTGTCTCGTAGGGATCGACGGCGAGGACCACCTGATCAAGCTGGCCGAGAGCGTTGGCGACGCCGAGGAAGACATCGAGGCGCACGGTGCCCTCCCCGCGCTCGAGGCGTGACAGCGTCTGACGGGTGATCCCTGATCGCTCTGCCACCTGCTGGGCTGTGAGGCCCTGGAGCTTGCGCCAGCTTGCGAGCTGCTCGCCGATCTCGGACGCGGCTCGTCGGACCAGTGCTGGCGTCGGTCGGGTGGCCATCTGGTCTCCTTTGGGGCAGCGTCTGATTTCGGAATGTTAATTCTATCATGCTTTAAACGTTTTTATGACAGATGAAACAAACATAAAGACCTCTTCGTATTGCCCCGCTCGTCATCGATGCACGTCGTGCAAGACGAGCCACGGCGCGTCGACCGGCGAACGTCAGCCTTCCCTCAGATCCTCGACGGTCTAACCCACCCCTCGATCGCACGGCTCCGGATCCCCGGTCAGATGCGTTGCACCAGCAGCCGGGTCGAACTCACGACAGGACGAAGGCGGCCAGCGGGGCGAGGTCATGGTGGCCTGCGGCCCGCAGCGCGTCGAGATGGCGTGACCGGGCGACGCTCGGCTCCTTCGCGCTCTGGCGTCCCCAGGTGAAGGGTGCCGCGCCCAGCGCCGCGACGACGAGGTCCGCTGCCGCTCGGCTCATGCGGCCATTGCCGTTGGGGGAACCGGTGGATGGAGACGAGCCGATGGTGGAACCGAGCACCGATCTCGTCGACCGACCAGCCCGATGGGCCAGCCGTGCACCACGCCGCAGCATCCCTGACGACAAGGACCGAGGTGCTCCTGCGTGATCCGTCCGGCGAAGCCGCTGCGCTTGTTGAGACCGTTGCCGAACCGAGACCGTGGTGCTTGCTCTCGACTCAGCGAGGCCGAAGGTCCTCCACCGGCCAGTCCTCGCCGCTGTCGAGCAGCTCGGGGTCGCCGGTCAGCACGATGGCATCGTGTGCGATGGCGGTCGCCAGTGCGAACGCATCGGCGTACGCCATGGTGTGGTTCGCCTTGAGGTGCGCGGCCTCGAGGACCCGACGAGGAGAAGGGGCATCGAGGGCGAGCAGCCGCTGGAGCTCTCGGACCACGTCCCGGGAGCGATCGAAACCGGCCAGACGCTCGACGACATACGCCACCTCACCGAGGTTGATCCAGCTCATCACGGGCCGACCGCCGAGCGCCTCGTCGACACGGCTGGCTGCGGGCTCTTCCCCCTCAAGCCATCGCAGGACCGCCCAGGAGTCGAGGCAGTCCCTCACCGGTCTCGCTCCGCTCGGCGATCCGCCTCCAACAGCTCGGTGAGCCCAGATCCCTTCAGCGAGCCCCGAAGCGTCGAGCTCGGGCGGACCGCCTTGACGGTGAGCATGCCGTCGTCGAGCGAGAAGTCGACCTCATCCCCCGGGGCGATGCCCAGCTGATCGCGGAACATCTTGGGGATCACGACCTGGCCCTTTGGCCCGATTCGAGAAGTCATACCTAGAAGTATAACTCCTGGGAAATATGAGAATAGCCCCGGAATCCTCGACGGGGGTCACGCTCTGTCGGCCTGACAGGCCTTCGGCTGCGCGTCGGCTGGCCTTGCGGTCGAACTCCGGCCTGACCACGGGCCTGCGCTCAGACGTCGGGCCTCGCCAGGCATCATCACCCTTCTGCCTCCCGTTCATCCCTTGCTCGCAAGAGCCGAGAGAGCGCGGCAGCACCTGCCCGTCTCTCAACTTGATACATTATTCATATGCCGTACGCAGTTGCCCCCGACGAGGTTGAGATCGTCGTCCAAGGCCTTCTCGGATCGATCGACGTCGACGGAGGCCCAACCGACGAGCAACTCGATGTGCTCTGGTCGATCTCCAGCCACCTATGGCAGCGAGACGATCTCCGGTCCGCCGGACTCGCACCTCGTGGCCCCGAGGAGACGGCAGCCGATCTGACCGACGAGAGGGCTCGGCGTCGATTCCACCTCGTCATGGTCACCCTCGAGCTCTGCCGTCATCCGCTCACACCGGGCCAGGTCGCTCGAGCTGAGGAGTATGCGTCAGCGATGAGCGTCGACGGTGCCGACCTTCTGATCATGCGGGATTGGATCGATGGGGGCGTCGGTCGGGCCATGGAGGACTGGAAGCGCTGCTTCGGGGCCCAGGTGATCGCCAACAGCGAGGTCTCCTTCCAGTCGGGCGCTGCTGGACCGGACGAGGCCTGGCGGCCCGAGGATGCCGACCCCGTGCTGAGTGGGCGCCTCGAGGAGCTGCACGATCTTCCGGAGGGCTCTCTTGGGCGGGCTTACCTCGACTTCTACCGTCGCAACGAGATCGATGTTCCGGGATCGACCGGCGGTGGCCTGATGGCCGCCGTGTCGGTCAGCCACGACATGAATCACGTCATCGCCGGCTACGAGCCCACGGGTCAGGGAGAGATCGCGCTCGGCGCCTTCCAGATGGCGATGGCCGACTCTGAGGAGAACCTCGTCGGTTTCCTCGGCAACCTGCTCATCCACGAGGCCGGCGTCCTTGATCCCGGTGGGTTCACGCCGAAGTCGGCCTCCCTCCAGCGCCCCGGCGCCATCGAGATGCTTGGAGAAGCGTTCGAGCGTGGGTCCAAGTGTCGGGCCGACTTCACCCATGTGGACCACCTCGCCATGGCGGCCTGGAATCTCGCCGAGGTGCGAGAGGAGTTCGGCGTGGTCCCGGCGAGATGCATCGCCTGACAACGCGGTGAGCGGATGCCGCCTCAGGCGGTCACGCTGAATTCCGGAAACCAGAGATCCCCTGAGCGGGAACGGACGATCCCCGACCACGGACGACCCACCGCTGCAACCCCTCGTCGACGTCGCGGCACGTCCTCGCGTGCACCTCAGCCGCTCAGCGCTCCGCCTCTTCCCGATTGGGGATCTCGGGCCCGAGGACCTGGTCAGCGATGGTCTGACCGGCATCTTCGATCTGCTCGATGGTGAAGGTGCTGTCGAGGTCAGACTCTGGGAAGACGTGCTCGTCGTCGATGCCCGTGAACGCGACCCGGACGGACGCATGGCGAGGGAGCACGACGAGGAGCACGGTGATGCCCCCAACCACGAAGAGCGCAAGTGCGTCAGAGGTCAGGTCGGCCACACCACCGATGAGGACCTCGCTGACCGGGAGGGCGATCATCGGGATCAGGGCGTAGGCGGTGAGCACCGAGGACCGCGCCTCGGCGGGAGCCGCCACCTGCACGGCGGCGTTCAAGATGGCGGAGTCCAGGTTCAGACCGAAGCCAAGCGGGATGATGGCTATGACCGCGGTGATCAGATACCAGTACGGGGGGTGCGACTGGAAAGCAACCCAGCCGAGGTAGACGATGGCGGCCCCCACGATCGCCACGCAGGCTCGCTGCACCTTGAGCCATGTGGTTCGGCGGTGGATGTAGCGGACCGAGACCACCACGAAGAGGCCTCCGAAGACCCCGGCCGCCTGGAGCAACGACAAGATGATGGGCTTCTTGCCGATGGTGCTGGCCAGCGCCGGCAGGGTGACGGCGTAGCCCGAGAGGACGAAGATGATGAGAGCGAAGCGGAAGGCGGCCCTGATCTCGGGGGTCTTGCGCCGGACCTCGCGGAACTCAGCGAGGCCTTTCGACCCGCTGACGGTGGCAACCGGTGCCTTCATCAACGGGACGACCGCGAGCACGAGCGGCACCCCTGCGACGAAGGCGAAGAAGTAGATCCAGCTCGGCCCCACAAGGGTCAGTGCTGCTCCACCGACCAGGATCCCGATCATCGTGGCCATGGCGGTGGCCCGCGTGGCGGCACCGTTGAACTCTGACGCCTTGTCGGGCGGCGACAGTTCGGTGCGGACAAGCCCCGACGACGGGGTGCCCAGACCCGAGACGAAGCCCTGGAAGAGGTACCACGCCAGAAGGGTGACGGCGTTCAAGTACCCGAGGAGGCCGAGGACGAAGGGGATCAGCTGGAAGAGGTAGAAGGGGCCCCATACATAGACGTAGAGCCTCGATCCCCCCCAGCGCTGGGCCAGCTTGGTGGCGATCGGTGCCAGGACCAGAGCCGGCAGGTTGCTGCACACGATGATCAAGGCCACCGCCGAGGCCTTGTGGGTCTGGTGGTAGATGAGGAAGCTGCTGACGATGCTCACCATGCCGCCGCCCAGGGACGAGGTGAACAATCCAGTCAGGTAGCGCCGGCGAACTGGCTCCAAGGAGTCGGCAACCCCTTCGACCGATGACTCGCTCATGATCGATACCTCGCCATCTCTCGCTCTGCGTTCCTTGTCGCCCAGCCAGAGAGCGCCATGGCGACCACGGCGCGCACCTTGGGGTGATCATCAAGTGCAACCCTTGCCCTTGTGGCCTCACACCCCCTGCTGGGTGATGCCGAGGCTCAAGGAGGTGTTCTGGTAGCCAGCCTGCGAGCTCGTCACGTTCCAGACGCTGCCGTCGGCCATGGTGCAGGTCAATCCGGAGCACGAGAATCCATAGGTCCCGAGAGATCCCGCCGGAACCTGCTCGGGTTCCCAGCTCCAGCGCTCATTGCTGGAATCGATGTTGCTCTCATTCCACGCCAGAGGGATCTGGAGTCCGCTCTCGGAGCTCGTCTGGTTGTTGGTCCGCAGACCAGTGATGCCTTGGTAGGTCGAGCCCGGGTTCGTCACGTACATTCCGGCGCCACACCCGTAGACGTTCTTCTCCGAACCCGAGCCAGACGTGGGAAAGCTCGGGTTGTTGTAGAACGCCACAGGAGTTGGATCCGACGAGCACGAGCCGTTGAAGCTGACGTTCATCCCCGAGGCGCCGTGAAAGTCCATGGTCGCTGAGTAGGTGTTGTTCGACAGATCAGGATACGAGCCGGTCCCGAAGTCGTAGTACTGCGAGGTCAGCCATGGGTAGCTGCCGGCCGGGTCCTGCCAGCCGAGGGGGCAGCTCGCCCCTGGGAAGCAGTTAGCTTTGGTCGAGGTCGTGCTGGAGACGGTCGCCCAGTTGCCACAGTTGAGGTACCACGAGCCCGACACGAGGCCTGCTGCGTTTCCGGTGTTCTCGACCGGAGGGGTGTACCACGAAAGATCGGCGTTCGATGGCGTGCACATGAGCAGATTGGCCTGCTCGAGGCCCGTCAAGGTAACCGAACCAGGTTGGCTCGTGTATGGCTCGAGGACATTGCCGGTGTAGGTGGCCTGGTCGACCGGCCCACCTTGGCCGGTCAGGAAGATGGGGTTGCACGGCGAGGCCGGCGGTGGTGCACTCGCACCATTGGCGGCGTTGGCAGCCATGATGGTGGTCGCACACTGGTTGGCGTCAAAGATCCCCGAGTACTGGTAGAGCGCGCCGTTGGACTCCCAAGACGATCCGCCGCTGGTCACGGCGCTCGTCGGCAGGGCGGCCAGGGGGGTCGAGGCCACGCCGGCCGCAGAGGTGAGCGACGCGCCGAGGAGGGATCCATAGGGGATCGGGCGGGTGTTGATCACGGTGCGACCGATCACGCCGGTAGCGCTGTCCGTCGGATACGACTGGGGCCCGATCGGGGTGTCGGTGTCGATGAAGCCAAGCGCCTCGGCGTACAGCTTTTGGACTCGCCACGAGTAGACCTGAGCGAGCTGCTGCTGCGCCGCGTTGTAGGCCATCGTCTGCGCCTGGGTGGTGGTCGCCGCACAGGGGCCGGTGTAGCAGTACTGGTACCAGGTACCCGGAACACCGCCAAAGGTGCTGATCATCGTGCAGGACTTGGCCTGGCCCCACGTGCAGTCTGTCGTGGCATGGTCATAGTTGAGCTGGTTGACCATCGACTCGAGCGAATAGGCCTGCTGGATGACCCCAAGCGAGTTCTGGAACTGAGCCGTGATCTCGTTGTTGTAATCGTCAAACAACGGAACCACGTTGTTTCCCGCATTCCGATCGGCCTGGGCGGTGATCTGGAGCTGCTGGGCTTCAGCGCTCCACAGCGTGGTCAGTGATGACGACGGGTTCGAGATGACGGCACTCTTCGGGCACGAGGTCAGTGAGCACAGCCCGTTGGTCACCGCAGACCCCGAGATGTTGTTGAGCGCCGTCTGGAAGGTCGGGGCGTTGCTGGACTCCGACACGGCCAGGAAATACGGCTGGCCACTTGAGGAGCCGGCGATCGACGCATTCGCATTCGCGGAGTAGTTCAAGTTCCAGAATCCCAGGTCTTGCATGGTTTGACCGAAGATCCCGGGAGACGTGAGCTGCGGCGCAGGGGAGAGGGTCTGGAGGTTGGTGTTGTAGGTGGTCAGATCTTGCTTCGACTGGGCGTTCGCACCGTCCACCATGGCCTTATAGATCTGGTTCTGCAGGTTGGTCTCTTGAGTCTGGAGGCTCTGGATCTGCCCCTCTTGGTCGGCCAGCTGCCCATTGATCAGCGAGAACTGGGCCGTGATGCAGGCGTCACCCGCATTGGTCCCCATGAGGCTCGTGCTCTCGGCCCCGACGGTCGTGACGGCACCGAGCGACGATCCAACGACAGGGATGATGTCGAGGAAGCCGCTGGCGATGGCCAAGCCGGCCGAGGTCTGCCCCATGACGGACCCACAGCCCGGGGAGGACTGGGCCGCCTGAGATCCGGGGTTTTGGCGAGGTTGTTGCGTGAGGTCGGCGCTCGGAGAGAAGGCCGTGCTGAAGATCTTGGTCAGCGACGCAAGGCTCGGGGGGTCAGGGGAGAAGGAGAGGTTCTCCGTCGGGTTGAGCGTGCTGGTCCAGATGACTGGACACTGGTAGGGGTTGCAGACGAGTCCCGGCGGAGACGCCGCCGGGTTGAGCTTGCTGCCACCCAGGAGAGGAGTGAGGCAGGGGTTTGCAGCAATCGCGAAAGATCCGCCACTGTTTGGCGTGCAGCCCACGCCGCTTCCCTGACTGAAACGTTGACCAGCACCAAGCGGCGTGTTCCACACAGCGCCGGTTCCTGAGACCAGGGAGACCGCAAGGGTGGGTGTGTAATTCCACCAATTCGCCCCAGCAAGCGTGTGGCCCGGGTCGCTGAAGCCAACGGTGGCGGCGATCTTCAACGATGTGCCGGTGAAGCTCACCACGATGGTGTTGCGTCCGGTTGTCGTCGGCCGTGTGGCGTAGAGTGCTGACTTGTTGGCGTTGGTGTCCCACGTGGCAAGGCCCTGGTCCTTCACGGCGTGGGAGCCGATGCCGGAGGGCTGTGGTGAAAAGGAGGCAAAAGCCAGCGCGCTCGTCAGCGGTGAACGCACCCAGCCGCTGCTGACAGGGTTGAGTGAGATCGACAGCCCCGTCGACATGAACTGTCTCGCCCAGGCTTTGGCCTTGGACGGTCCACCCAGAGCAGTCACGTTCACCGGGAGGGTCTCATTGATGAAGAGGCCGCCGAGGCCGCCGGTGCCGGCGTACCCAGTGGTGCCCGTGCCTCCGGCTCCTCCGCTCCCGCCGACCCCACCACATCCTCCAGAGTGCGGGGTGGGAGGCTGTCCGAAACAGCTTTGGATGCCGCCGCCATAGCTGCCCTCCGCAATGGTCACCGTGTTGGTCCCGGTCGAAGCGATCGTCTGGGAGGGTGCGGGTGCGGCACTCGCAGGGACCTGCGCGACCAGGCCAAGGGCGAGCGCCATGACGCTGGCCATCGAGCCAACCTTGAGTAGCGGAGAGATGTGAGGCGACTTCATGGGGCTCCTTTGAGCGTGACGCATGCCGAGATCAGGTGACCTGTCAGCGGAACGATAGTTTATCTATATGCATGCCCTGTCTGCATAATCGGGTGTGCCCCATCCGAGCGGGAGACTGGGAGATTGAACGGGAGCCGTGATGTCCGCCGCGCTCTACCACGTGGCCGGTGAGTGCCCATGGCTCGGGCGCGCCCTCGAGAGCCCTCATGCGCTGGAGGATCCCCGCCCACGGGCTTCAGGGCACTGACGCGTGAACACCCGTGGCTCAGTCCAACGCAGTGACGCCGAGCGACTGATCCTCACCGGGTGCTCGACGATCGTCCTGTCGTCGTCCTCGAACACCTTGCGTGCGACGACCTCAGCCTGGTGCCGATCACCGATCCCAGCGAGTCATCAACGTGTCTCGCAGATCGACATCATGAGGACCGACGGCCGATCTCGGCGCGCTGTCACGGAGAGGCGCTCGCCACCTCATCGATCGACTCGAGCAGCGAGGTAACACGTGGATCGTCGGGCCCAAGGAGCTGCACAAGGCGGCCGAGGAGCTGATCAGCATCAAGACGACCGGCTCGGAGCATCTCGCGGATGTCCACCCAGTCCTTGTCTCGGTTGAAGAGGGCCTTGAAGACGCCGAGCGATGCGCACGAGAGAAAGGGAACTCGATCACCGGCAAAGGGGTGGAGGACGACGTCCTTGGCGACCACCTCATGAAAGGCGGCGTTCGAGAGGAAGAGATCGACGGGGATCCGTCCCCACATCAGGCGAACCTGACCGTCGTCGATGAGCCGAGCCAGCTGACCCTCCGTCGCCCGGATGGAGTCGGGCAATGCTTCAACGACGTCAGCTGCTCGGGATGGGTCGACGAAGACGTTGATGTCGATGTCTACGGTCGTCCTCGGCTCACCGGTGCACCAGGCGAGCGCCAGCGCTCCGCCGAAGGCGTGGGGAAGTTCCGCTTCCTCGAGGCTCACGTGG
>Ga0164297_10004262_pt1 | contig 12920 bp, 13 predicted proteins | sample GEODES058metaG_FD_113539 | JGI IMG/M metagenome (GOLD analysis project Ga0164297, IMG submission 113539) | Dystrophic lake water microbial communities from Trout Bog Lake, Wisconsin, USA - GEODES058 metaG | ecosystem: Environmental > Aquatic > Freshwater > Lake | place: USA: Trout Bog Lake... | reverse complement strand
TCGAATACTACTACCCCCCACCCCTGCTCACTCCACCAGTGCGCCGTCTCGCTGTTCGCATTGCGCGGCAGCAACGACGATAGCCCTAGTGGGTGGCTCCCAGCTGCGTGGTCACATGCACAGGTGAGTGTGCGAAGTACCCACTGTCAGAGTTACCTGGCAAGCACCCACTGAGCTCTTCCTGTCACTGTAGAATACTGCGTTGGCATGCAGCAAGCAGTCAAACAAGTGCGCAGCTCGCGCAGACCCAGTCAGCAGCGGTGCTTGCCATCGAGTCCCTTGAGGTGTATCCTTGCATTTCGTGCCAGTCACCGTCACCACGCTCACGCGCTCCCGCCAGGACGCCGGAAGGGTACAGCGGTGGGCCGCAAGCTTCGTGGCGCTGGACCGCGTCAATAAAGCTGGAGAGGGCCCTCTTGTGCTTCTGCCTAGCAAAGGCGGACGCTGTACCGTCGTGTTGCGGTGCGTCGCCGCGAGGGCGGTGCTGTTAGTGCGCGCTGCCACTGAGCGTGTCAATGTTCAACACAGCGCCGAGAGGCAGGTCCTAGACGCTGGGGAAGAGGCGCTCGCTGTGTTGGAACAGACTGGCCATCGCCGGCGACACGCGCTGAACGTCGACGGCGACGTGTTTGCGTTGCAAGACGGAATAAGCATGCGCCTCCTGCGAGTCTCATCGGCATCCGGCGCTGTTGGCCTCCTTCTCGAGGTGAGCAGTACATCAGAAACAGACCACATCGCGCAGCGGCTTGACGCCATAGAAGCTTATTTAAAGCATGCCGCCGTAGGTCTCGGATTAGGGACGTGGGAGAGGGAACAAGGCGAGCCAGGCTTGCCACCATCTGCCGACCTTGCGATCGCACTCGCACACTACGTGCCGCGAAGGCGAGGTTAACATCTATTACCTTCGCTTGCCTCCACCAAGAGCGCTCGACGTCTTCATCATGTCTTCTGCATCCGCTTGCTTCCGCTCGAACCAGCCTTTGATGGGAGCAGTCTCCATGGGCAGCTGCCTTGACGGCGGAATAGGCACGTCATCAGGCACCAGCGCAGCAGCTCGCAGATCTGCTGGCAATGCCGCAATGGCGGCCCATTGCACCTGGATTTTGTCCCTCAACCCAGTCTGCCAGGCTCTGTGCTCCGCCATCTGTCACGTGTAGACCACAACCGAGGCGCCAGTCGTGTTAGGGACGAGGAAGCCACTCTCGTGCTGATGACGACGCTACTGCTGCAGACATATGGCCGCCTTTAGTGCAAGCAACCTTGACACGCCTTGTTTCTACTGTACTCCTTCGCCCGCTGCCTGTCGGCAAGCAGCTGCTCGGGACTCAGCTTCTCTGTGACCACCTTCTTCGGCTCAAGCGCCTTCAGGATAATAGATTTCTGCAGAGCGCAAGGGTGAGTGAGCACTTGCGAAGCGAAGCAACCGATCCTTCGCAAGAGTCTCACCTTGGAGTCGCCTTTGCCCTCTGTGCTCTTCTGCCCGCTAGGTTTAGGGCGCTCTGGTGTTTTCTCTGCACCGCGGGCGTAGCCACGCGCTCCTCTTGTGGCACTGTCGAGCAAGCAGCGGCTGCGACGGCCCAAGAACCAACCGGCGTACATTCCTCCTGCTGCACTCTGTCGCTTCTATACTCCACGGGCCAGTATACACTTTCGACACCCTATGGTGAACGGGGCAATTGAACCGCTTGGTTTGGCGAAGGAGAAGAGACCACCTGTGCGACATCATTCCGAGCGACTGCGACTGCGACATCGAGAGTGCTACATTTATGCTGCCACTTGCTGCTCCTCTAGCACGGCGCGCCGTGAGAGGCGAAGCTGGCCGCCGTTCTTGATTTCGAGGAGCTTGACATCCAGCAGGTCTCCCACCTTCACCACGTCGGCGACGGCGTTCACGCGCTTCACGTCCAACTCGCTGATGTGAACCAGGCCAGTCTTGCCTGGCAGCACTTCCGCGAATGCGCCAAAGTCGGTGATGCCAGTGATCTTGCACCCCTTGTACACAACTCCAACCTCCAGCTCCGTCGTCATGCCGCTGACGATGGCTAGTGCCGCCGCAAGAGCGCTCTGCGACGGTGCAGTGATTGTAACGTTGCCAGTCTCGTCAATCTGGATGTCGGTGCACCCGGTGTTGTCGCAGATGCTGCGGATGGTCTTGCCTCCAGCGCCAATGACCATGCCCGACTTGCTCGGGTTGATGCGCAGGCGTCCGACACGGGGCGCATGAGGTGCCAGCTCTTTCCGAGGAGGCGGGTTGGCATGCTCCATGCGGCCAAGGATGTGCAGGCGGCCCCGGCGAGCAGCCTCCAGCGCTTGTGACAAGATTTCGAGCGTGATGCCCTCCACCTTGATGTCCATCTGAAACGCAGTGATACCGTTCGCATCGCCAGCAACCTTGAAGTCCATGTCACCAAGTGCGTCCTCGCTGCCCAGGATGTCGGTCAAAATGATGGCCTCCTGGCCGGCTGCCTCTGGCAGCACCAGGCCCATAGCCACACCTGCAACGACACTCTTCACTGGCACGCCGGCATCCTGCAGCGCAATGCAGCCTGCGCACACGCTGGCCATGCTGCTGCTGCCGTTGCTCTCAGTGATGGTGCTCTCCACACGGATTGTGTACGGGAAATCATCCTGGCTTGGCAGCGTGGGAAGCAGGGCACGCTCCGCAAGATTGCCGTGACCGAGCTCGCGTCGAGAGGGGGCGCCGAAACGACCCGTCTCGCCGACAGAAAAGGGCGGGAAGAAGTACTGGAGCGAGAAACGGCGCGCACTTTCAGCTCCCAGCAGGTCATCAACCTTCTGCGCATCGCTGTCGCCGCCCAGCGTCACCACAGCCAGCGCTTGAGTCTCCCCGCGAGTGAAGAGACTGCTACCGTGCACGCGGGGCAGCAGGCCAGCCTCAGAAGAGATTTGACGCACATCGTTGGGCCCGCGGCCGTCGCTGCGCAGCTTCTCCACTCGAAGCAAGGAGCGCATGACGTTCTTAGTCAGCTCCTTGAGAGCAGCTTTGATGTCGGTTGAATCATACTGAGAACAGGAGGGCGATTCAGAGACCGCGGGCCAGAGAGACTTGAGTCAAGTATATACTCACCTTCTCCTCGAGCGCTGCCAGAACGCGCGTGTTGATGGGGTCCAGCGCTTTCCCTCTTTCCTGCTTGCCCGTCAGTCGCAGAGCCGCCTCCATGTCCACCCATGCCAGGGACTCAACGGCTTTGTACAGTCCATCAGGGGGCTGCACAATCGATGACGCATCCTTCGGCTTGCCTACTTGAGCCGACCTGCAGTGAGCGAATGCATTGTGTAAGTGGCAGCATTCATCACACAATGATGCACACTGTGGGCGTGTCCGCACCAGTCAGCGATGGCGCGGCACGCCTCCTGAACTGCACCATGGCCAGCTTTCAACGCAACAAGCATCTGCTCTTCCGTCAGGAAATCGCAGAAGCCTTCAATCATGAGAATGGCGTCACCAGTGCCAGCAAGCACAAGGTCCAACACGCTGCTCTGCATCTGCATCATCCAGGCGTGTCAGCGGTCACACTTTCGCAACAATGAGGGGCGCTGACTCTCCCACGACGTGCCTGCTCAACCGTTGGATTAATAACTGGCGCTGCTGCGCCACGAGGCCAGCCGACACGCACGCCGGCGACGGGCTTGGAGAGAGGAACGTCAGAGATGGCGGCCGCCGCACCCGCAGCCGTGATGGCGAGCGCCTCTGCCGTGCGTGTGCCTCCCCAGCTCATGACGAGCTGAAATATCTGTGTGTCCTTCGTGAAGCCGTCCGGGAATACTGGACGCAGCGGGCGGTCCACGAGGCGGGACACCAGGACCTCGGAGTCGCGAGCTCGTCCGTCTCGCTTGGAGAACCCGCTGCTGGTGCGTCCAGCCGCGCTGAAGCGCTCTTGATACTGCACTGTGAGCGGCAGGAACGAGCCGTCGCTGCCACTCTCACCCGTGCATATTGTGGTCAGAAGCGTCGTCTCGCCTTCACGTGCAATCACCGCCCCGTTCGCTTGACGTGCGATGCGTCCAGTCTCTAGAGTAATGACTGACTCGCCCATGCGTATCTGGCATACCGGGAGGTCATCCTGCCCGCCTGCAGCGTCCGCAGCGACGTAGAACTGAACTCGCCGACGTTGGTGATAGCTCAAGCGTCCACAAGTCCACCCCAAGCCGGATCCGCGCAACACGCAGCGCATCGGCCTCACTACAATTCGGCATGGAGACGATGCCGCGCTGCTGTGAATCATGGTTTGCCGGGGCTCTTCCTGCAATGATGCCAGCGTCATCACAGCGCATTGTATCGCCTCCGCCAGCGCTATGCCTTAGTACTTGAATGCCTTCCACAGCGCCGCCGCCGCTGCCGATTCGTCCGGCGTCGTTATTGGCAGCAAAGCAAGAGGCGAAGACAACCACCAACGCCGACGCTGTGGATCGGCGTGCACTTCTGCGCTATGTTTACGAAGTGCACGGCGGCGCCGGCTCTCCTGCAGACGCTGACTTTGACGCTGTGAACGTGAACAAGCTCCTGGCAGCGCTCCGGAGCGGCAGCAGTCACGCGGTTACCGGAGGCGTCCTCGTGTTTCCTGGCATAGTGGCAAAGCAAGTGGTCAGCATCCCGCTGCCTACTGCTGAGCCAGCTGTATATAAGTCCACTTCTGAAGAGTCGGACGACGAAGACACAGCAAGCAGTGGCGACGATGCCTCTTCAACGCCTGCCAGTAGAGCGGCCGCGCCACCAGACCCGCGAGAGCCTCTTGCGCTGGATGTGGTCAACGACCTAGGCGACGACATCAGCAACGTCGCGTACCAGTCATTCGTTGCAACAGACCTGCTCTCTGCCCGCTCGTCTCCGCTGCACCAGTTCGCACGGGGACAGCTGGGTGTAGCGCCTGCTTTTGCAGAGCAACTCGCGCGGACGCTTCCTGGCTCTGGCGTCAGTGCAGCTAACGCGCTGACGCTGAGAGTGCCTGCCTACTTGTTGACGGCAAAAGGCTCAGGCTTGGGACCAAAGGACCTGCGCAAATGGCAGCAAACACAGGGATGTGTTGTCGCAGCTTCGCTGCCGTCGACTATGCGCGCGCTGCGTGAGCGTCTGCTTGTTGCGGAGCCAACTGCAGTGGCTCAGGCATGCACGCACTTCGATGGAGCCTCCTGGGAGATGCCGCCAAGTCCAGTTGGTGTGCTCGTGTACCAGGCACTCGTGCGGTGCCAGTGGGACGACCTTGACGAAAGCAGCGGCGCCCCCGTGGAGGAGGCGCCTCAGTTTCTGAAGTCGTTGCAACTTGCTCTTTGGCCGGGTCTTGGACTCACAGCACGCGCGCACTCTGCGCACATTGCATTCTCTGCCCTTCAGCGCTGGCTTAGCAGCGGCTCAATTGAGGCTCTGCGCATTGCAAGACGTGAGATGGAAACGCTAGCAGACGGCTGCCAAGATGGAAGCCTGCAGGCAACAGGTGCAGAGCAAGCCCACTTCAGGGCAACCCTTGGTCCGGTTGCCTCTCGCACGATTGACATGCTCTCCGACCTGCACCGGCATTTTAGTGGCGCCAAGGTCGCGGATGCGGTAGATGGTGTGTTGGCTTGTGCTCACCGTTCGACCGCCGTTCTTCGAGCTTCTCGCTGCGGAGCACTCGACTTCACCGTGGAGTCATGTATATTAGCGTCTATCAACGCGGCATACGGGCGCTTTCTCACCGACGCGGGCACGGACACGAAATGCGACCACATGGTTGCGCTTGCGGATAACTGCTGCGCACTCGTTGACTCTCTGACAGAGCAGTATGCACACGCGTTGGAACGCTTGGAGCCCCGTGCTATGTGCATCGCTGTCACGCACCTTCAAAGCGTGTTCAAGAAGAAGTTGGATGAGTGGCTCAGCAGCCCGTCGATCAGCATCTACGACGCTGTGACAGCGCTGAAGGGCGCAGCATCTCTGGTGGCTCGCATCCAGACTGCTGCCATCGCCGGCGCAGATGGCGTGCCACCCGCGCCCATCGACTGCGCAACTGTGGCGGAGACGAGAGCTCTGGCGTGGGTCAACGCCCGCATCGCTGAAATGCACTCATGGGCCCAGCGGGGTCTCGCCTCCGAGACGTGGACGCTGGATCCATCCTCGCGCAACTTGGGAGCGCTGTCGGCTGTCGAGTTGGTCCGCGCAGCCAACGAGGGCATCGACGGCTTCTTCCGCCTGAAGCTGCACCAGTCAGCGCCTGCGACAGTATTCGCCAAGGGCACAGCATCGGTAGTCCACACCTACGCATCGAGCGTGCTTCGCTCTATTGGCGATCCTGACCTGCTGCTGCCATCGCCACCGCAGCTGACGCGGTACAAGAAGGAGGCGGTCGAGCTGTTGATACAAGAGCACGCAAAGACGCAGTCTATCAAAGAGCAGCAAGCCTTGCCCACGCCGAACGTGGACCAGCTGTTGCTGATGTTCAACACGATGTGCTTGCTGCTTGACGAATCTCGCACACTGGACCAATGCATCCAGCGGCAGTGGGCATCGTTGGAGCAACAGGTCGGTACGCTCCGGAGAGGAGCAGAAGATGCCAGGCTGACAGGCTATTTTGCCGAGGCGCAACGCACATGCACCGAGGCCAAGGATCGCGCAGCGGCCCGCCTTGCTGGTACGATCACATTCCATCACCTGCGGGATACGTTCATCGACGGGGCCTTCCTGTTTGGCACAGCCAACCAAAGCGGGCGCTTGCCTATTGCGCTGTTGGACCCGCTCAACGACTGGATGATGAAAGCCTGCAGTGGGATGGTCGAAGAAGAGCGAAACACAATGGCAGCCGCTATCTTAAAGACCGTAGTACGAGGCCTGCGGTTCGTGCTCCTGGATGGTGGCCCATGTCGGTTGTTCACCGAGGATGATGCGCCCGCGCTGAGGGCCGACCTGGCGCAGGTGCTCCAGTTCTTCCAGGCAGACGGAGAAGGGATCCCTCAAGAAGAGGTGGAGGCGCTGCTCAGCCCCGTAGAGCGCATTGTGGACGTCATGGCGCGGGACACCTACTCTCTTGTGGCCTTGTATGACGCTGCGCAGCCGCCCATTCCGCAAGTGGCCCTCATGAAAGTGATCGCGCATCGAGGAGACAGAGCGGCGTCAAAGTGGCTGAAGAGCAGGATGCACACGCCAAAAGCGGTGGGCTTCTTTGCGGAGAAGCTTCAACTCATCAACAGCAGGCTCCACAAACAGGACAAGGACTCGCCGTGAATCATCAAACGCTCAGTTCTGCTGTGCTTGGAAGGCCATCAGGCGCCAAGTGCCGCCCTGCCACCACTGCACTAGGCCAGGCGCGATGGAACATGTCCCTTGCGTGTTCCCGGTGGGGTAAAACGGCTCGCCGCCAACGGCCATCAGAGCAGCTGCCGCGTCAAGTGCTACACCGCCTAAGGCGCAGGACCCTTTTGGTGCCCCTGTATAGATAATACGTCGAGCGGCATCGTAACCCATGGTCTTCGTCCCCAACTGCGTCGCAATCGCCTCAAGTGGACGCAATTTGCCTGCGAGCTGCTCGAACACGAGGATGGTGGCGTCACCGCTACAGGTGATGAAGACACGGCCAGTGCGCGAGGCCATCGGTGGCACATAGTACAAGTCGTCTACGTGGCGCCCGACAGGCGATGAGAACAGCACTGTACCGGAGCTAGCGTTAAGGGCCATGAGGAGCGGGCTATAAAGGCCAGCCCCGCCTGCAAGCGCAGCCCCCGCGCATCCTACGAACAAGGTGCCAGAGTTTACGTCCAAGTCGAGGGGTGTCGCTCTCGCACAGCCTGAGGAGCGGAGGTCGAATAATTGCACGACTGCCCCGGTTACCAAGCTGATGCGCACCACCGCGCCAGGAATTTCCACGGTAAGCCACACGCTTGTGGCATCAGCCACTTTGGGCGAGTGCAGCTTTCCCAATCGGATGACTGTTGTGGAGGCGAGAGTAAGGCAGCCAGTAACGGGACAGGCAGCGGGGCAGTTTGTAGGGCAGCCTCGCAGTGACGAGTCCAGTGAGTAAATGCCCAGCACAGACGGTAGTGCACCGGTGGCATTGGAACGATGGTGGTGAGTGAACGCCACCTTGAATTGCGCTGGATGCCACACGCTGTTGCCAGGACTGTTCAGGTCCACCGTGAAGTTAGTGACGCCAAGCACTCGAGGTATCCAGCTATTGCTGGCGCTTGGTAACACGAAGACGGTGGCTGACATGGCGCCCAATGCGCCGTTGTTGGAAACTCCGAGGCCAAGGTCCGGCAATAATGTGACGCCGTTGGTGCCATACGTGTTTGATACGCTGCCTTTGTAGACAAGAGTGCTTGGGTCACGCGCATCCACGATGGACACACCGTCCGCTCGACGGCCACAGAGAACTGTCTGCGATGCGGCATCGAACGTGATGAAGTCCCAGTCTGAGCCGCCAGGAAGCGTGAGCTCGGAAATGCTCGTGAAGGCGTCCATCACAGCTCGGGTGCTCGCAGGCGGGGCCGGGGAGGGGGGAGGCGCGGGGGGAGCCTGGCCGCATCGTGGGTCAACCGGCAGACTGGCACCAAGCATGCCAGGCGCACCCACTGTGCACTGCGGCGGAGCCACCCATGAGCGGCTCAGCACATATGCTGGCTGGCTAGGCGTTGCAGACAGGAATGCTGTCAGGACCAGCGATGTGCTGTTAACCTCAACAGACCACATGCCAGCTGCGGTGCTTGTCCAAGTGGCGGGCGAGCGTGCAGACAGGCCAATGTTGCACGGCGCCCCTGCACCTGCAGTGATATAGAGCGGCGCAGGAGACGCCTGTGCAATCACTTCGAGGCCACCTTCTTGGCCAGAAATATAGGCATGGGCGCCCCCGCGGCGTAAAATGCCATTCAGGCGGCTCAGCTCGGGAGAGCCGCCTCCTGGTGCGTATGTGTAGATGGATGCATACCCCACCACGATTTTCCATCGCGCTCCACTGGCTGCTAGCGCAGACGCAAGGCGCACGGCCTGCGAGTCTTCCCATGCTTGCCAGACATCAAGCGTAGCAAGATTCATTATGGGTGCATTTGCGCGGTTATCAGGCCATTTGGAACTTAGCGTCGAGTTCACACGCGCCCAGTGCAGCCAGGAGTTGTGTCTACGTAGAAAATGGACAGCAGTGGCGCGCCAGGCTGAAAAACTGCATCTCCAGGGTCTGCAAAGTGCTCGCTGCTCGCACTTCCTTCCGCGCCAGCCCAAAGCCCTCCATTCCATCGAGCATCCATTGCGTGCAGCGCTGGGTCGGCGAGTGCGCTCGCATTCCGCAAAGTATCCCGGAGCCCGGGAACGGCGTACCATGGCAGGTTGCGGAGAGCCTGCTGCCCGAAAACAGCGCTGAACTTCGACGCAAATGAGCCATCGCTGACATTCATAGGCCCCTGGAAGTTGTCTCCCGCAGAGACAACGAAGGAGGGCGGGGTAGAGCTAGCAATCAAAGTAGCTAGCAGGTTTGCTGCTGACGCAGGGCCGCCACCGCAGCTGGCCCAGCCTCCCGGCACGAGGAAACAGAAGTGCCTCGCGGCGTGCTATGGTTGTTAGTTGGTGGTTGGTGCTCTCCACGAGTTGCAAGTGCGATGATGAAGCACAACCAGCCCAGGGCAGCCACAACCCACGCTCTCAAATTTCGCGGGGCCCGAGTGTGCAACAATGTAGCTGGCACGTCTGCCCCAGCCTCTGGAGGACGGGGCGGCAGAAGGGGCGGTGTGTCATCTGCAACAGCAAGCTCGTATTGCTGCTGCACCGCAGGAGACATGGCATCGACGCTCGCGTTCGCGGAGGTCTCGTCACACGATCGTCATGGTATGGTTCTGGCGACGCGAAAACTGGGTTTGGGACAACGACTGGTGTCACCGGAGCTGCGCTGCAGAAGTTCTGGCAGAACTTCTCAGGTTGAACCTGCACTGCGTCACGCACACGCTCTCCTGATGCGGTAAGCTGGACAATGTGCAAATAAAGAGTAACGGACTCGCGGTGAACTGTGTGCGCTCATTGCTTGCATTCAGAAGAATCCACGCATCGTTCGTCGTGCGACGTGAGCCTTGTCCCCGTGCACTACATTCAAGCGGTCAGCGGCATCGTGGACAAGCGCCGTTCCCTTGGTCATAGCAGTGACCTCCAGCACGAGCAGTGTGTCATTCAGCTCAGTCATGAACTCCTGCTCAAATGCCGGCTTGTCTGCCGCGGCTGGCAGCTGTCGCAACAGTGCCGCGATTTGGCGCATGATTGTATGGTTGTGAGGCGCTTTGCCTTCTGTCACAGCCGTCACGTAATCGTTGAGGACACGCACTCTTGCGACAAGCATGGTTGCGGCGCTATTGATGCCGCTCAAATGCGATGTTACTGCAAAGGGTTATAGTCGCACAGTCAGAATCGGTTAGCAAAAGATAGAGCACCGGCAGAGATCGCGCACATTGTGCAGCACCACTGTTTGCGTTTGCAGGAATCGCGCGGGTCACGTGGTCGACTGCGATGCGCTCCGCCTCGCCTATCTCGATGATGTACTTGGCTTGCACAAACGTGGGCTGCGGCGTGTCGTTGACGACGCGGACCTCTGCCCAGACGAGATGTGAGACATGGAGGTTTCTTCAGGCGACGCCGCAGAGACACTCACCGCTCTCGTACAGCGTCGCCGGCAACTCTCTGCCGCCCTGGTTGTTTGGGTTGAACAGCAAGAACACGGGGCTCTCTGTGAAGGCGGTCATCTGCACACAAAGACAGCGAGTCACAGCTTGAGGACACTATCAACAACCAGAAGGAGACGACGGACCGCTTGCTGGAGCTTCATGTCCGCGTCCTGCAACGCCACGCCGGTTGAGTACCAGCCTACGACGTCGAGCTTGGGGAAGACCTTCTTGTCTGCGCGAGCGAGAGCAACGAAGTTAGGCTTAGAGCAACAGCAAGCACTGCGACAGTCGGGTAAACATAAGGCAGCGCTCACATTGGTCCTGCTTCTGCGTCAAGAATGCGCTGTCTATTTGAGGCACGTCGTCTGCGACGCCGTCGTACTTGATCTCGAAGCTGTTGCAAATCTCCACTGTGCGAGAGTCGAGGTGAATCCCCAGCAAGCACCCCATCACGCGCGGTGGCTCGTGTCCACTCAGCTGGGCCTTGTAGCTGAGCGAGCAACGCACTCGTAAGAAGAGGCTTCGCGTCGCAACGAGCGAACAAAGCACATCTTTTGGTGCGCACCGCATATGGTGGTCACTGCAGTTGAGCAGCACGAGCGGGTGTAGCTTAAACTCCATTCTATCTATAGGGGCGGCGACGCGACGAATCAGAATGGCGTGCGGAAAGGATCGAATTTTGTTCTGCACGTGCGAAGTGGCTGCGGCCGGATGCTTGCAAGACCAATTGGGCTGGCCACAGGCGCTCATGCTTGCCAAAGCATGACGGTCTATTCCACTAGCGTCTCTAGTCGGCCCACTCTCCGTCCGTCCTCTTCATCGGACTCTCCGGCCTGGCTCTCTAGAACAGACCCAAGATCTGAGTTCAGCCCGGCGTCACTACTGTCGGCGCGATGCACCTCGGATGCGGTAGCTGGTACATCATCGTCGCTGGACGCTTGCTTCCGCGTCAATGTCAGCCCCACAGTTGCGGCCAGCAGGTCAATGTCAGCCTCCTCTAAGGGATCTCCTCCAGGGCCCTCGTCGCCGCCAGTCAGCGCGGAGCTGTCGCTTATGGTGCCGCTCTGGTCGCGCGCTCGAGCTCTGATCAAGGCCAGCATGGTCTTGCTGGACCATGCACCCCGCTCCCTGGTGTGGGCCTCCCACTCCTGGTGCATCATGATCAGCTTATCGCCCTGCAGCAGCGGCTCTCCACCCAGCGCCACGCGCCTGGCGCACCCCAGGGCTGTAGCGTGCATGACATCGACGCTTCGATCCACGTTGGTGTTGTTCAGCACCGGGACAGCATGGCGGGCTGCTCTTGATACCAAGTAGTCCTGGATGGTGCGGATGTGTCCGAAGTAGCGCACGTATCGATTTGCCTCTGGTGACAGTGACATGTACTTCGCGCGCACGGCGAAGCGCTCCCGGTGCTTGGCCTCATTGCTGATTGTAACCAAGAAGGGCAGGATGATTGCATCTGGCAGAGCCAGCATAAGCGGGATGACCAAGTTCAAGCTCAGGTGCACACCCTCTATGATGGCGCTCTCTCGGCGACTGTGCATGTCGCGCAGCAGGCGCTCCAGCTGCGCCATGACGAGGGCACTCTGGGCTTTGTACCCTTTCACTGCACACGCACCGCGGCCAACGACATGTCAGTCCTCATAGCGACGCAGAAAGAATGCAGAATAGCCACGATGCCAGGAGCTGGAGGAGCTGATTGCATGACAATTGAGTGTGGCACGCACCCACTCGCTTGCGCTGCAAAGCCACGGGATCAGCCTCCACGTCGGGCGCCGCACTATTTACGGAGATGTAATCGCCTGTTTGGTATGTGGACGCATACAGCAGCGGATTTTCCTCCTCCGTGGTCATGCCACGGAGCTGCGAAAGGAAGAACAAGATGGCATGTGAGAAATGTGACAATCGCGCAGCAAACAGGGCCCATCCAAAATCCGTGCCATGCCGCGGATTGTGTCTGTAGAAACGATGGTGGTGATCCCCATTCGCGCAGCCTGCACACAATGCGGTGTTAGAGACGCAGTCACCAAAATGGACAGTGGCACAAGCGTCTCACCAGCAGCGCCGCCAGCGTGGATTTCCCCGTGCCGCTGGTGCCACAGAGTAGCAGGACGACTCCTCGTTTGCGCTCATGAATGCTGAGAAGGCAGGCAAACAGTGGTCAGCGACGAAGAAGCCAGAACTTTGCGTGTATGCGTAGACTCGTGCCTGCATGCCAACTGAAGCACGTCCACCTGGTCGGGCCTGGTGTACTGGAAGTCTGCGAGGGCCCAGGCTACCAGCGCGTCGAACTG
>Ga0164297_10004261_pt1 | contig 12924 bp, 13 predicted proteins | sample GEODES058metaG_FD_113539 | JGI IMG/M metagenome (GOLD analysis project Ga0164297, IMG submission 113539) | Dystrophic lake water microbial communities from Trout Bog Lake, Wisconsin, USA - GEODES058 metaG | ecosystem: Environmental > Aquatic > Freshwater > Lake | place: USA: Trout Bog Lake... | reverse complement strand
TTTTATGATTTTCTAATCTATTTTCTGACATCCCTATCACTGAGTTCTTATAATCCCGTGGTGCTTCTACCATCCACCGTTTTGGTTGGTAATTTTCAATAATCCATTTATCAATACCTGGTTCCAGTTGACAACGACCATTATCTGCATGGCTTTTCTCCATATATAGTTGGTCTGAATCATAATTCATATGGATAAACACATCAGCATTATTTGGGCGTATTATATTATTCATTATCAAATGGAAAGTTTCTTTAGCTGCTCGTGGCTGTCCTGAAAGACATACTGCGATGCGTGGTTGTTGTGTCATATCATTGTTATTAACTAGGAAAATAATATTCTTATAGTAAACTCAAAATAATAAACACAATAAACTAAACTTGTAAAGACGAAATATATTCCTGTAATATCTTAGACCATCCAAACTTGCTAAGCCCATATTCCCTTATCTCCGCCCTTGCTGCTAGTGCTGCATTTCTATTCTCCTCTATCCTAGCAGCGATATAATCTAAGTCATTTAGTTTCTCATTAGGTATAACAGTTATCCATGGTCTATCAACCCCGATATCTAGATTTGCACTAGCACACTCGCTAACCACTACTCCTAATCCTGCAACCAATGCCTCTTTTACAACAAGAGGATCTGCTTCACCGCTAGAAAGCAAGACTAAATTACCATATTCTGTCATTTCTTCATATAATTTGTCCTTATTCCATTCACCTTTGTATGCATTGGACCCTCTGTTAAATGGTGAATCATGATAGTTTCCGACAAAATCTATCCCTGGAATGGATTGATATTTATACTGTCCTTTGCGCATCTCCACCTTACCAAGATATATTGACCTATCACCATGTACTGGTTCCATAGTAAATAGAAAAAGGTCATCTCTAGCACCATTTCTCATAACTCGAATACGCTCACGTGGAAATCCATATCTAGCATATAAGCTCGCAATTTCATCAGAAATAACGTTTAGCCAAAGCCTTGTATTTTCCAGTTGATGAATAACACTCATAAATATCCCATGAAAATATCCACTGTAGGAAGTCTCTAGCTGAGGGCTTGTTAAATATGCAAAATGTGACGTATATAATATCTTAGGTGCCCGGAGAGAGCCTGCGACAGTGATGTGGTCGTCATACATAATATGTGCAACATATGGTTCTAAAGCATTACATTGTCGAATTATCTCATGGTGATTTGATGTATTGATTATATGTACTTCATGTCTCATACCTACACCATCACTAGAAAGAACTTGATAATAATCCCAAACTATGCGTTCTACTGCACCCCATCCAGGGCTAGGAATTGGCATACAACCTGGTCCAATTAAAACAATCTTCATTTCACAATTCTAGTAGTCCAAATTCTAGTAGTCTAAAACAAAAATAGAAAAAACAAGTCACTAGAAAACGCTAGGATACTAAATTGCCACTTTAATCACTTCTACATACTCACTCAGAGTTTCCCTAAACAATACTTCATACTTTAATGTGTTAAGACCTGATATCATTACATATCTTGCCTTTTGCTCTTTGGGAAGATATTTAAAAGTGTCATATTCAAAATGTGTTTTCATTTGAAATTCACGATCTTTGACCCTATCATCCACATCATTTTTAATATTAAACCATTGCGGTAAATTGGGGCTGTCATGATAAAATACTTTGCGGATTGGAATACCTGCTAGTTCTACACGATTCTGAAGTGCTTTATCCTCAACACCCCAACCCCAGAAATTATTAGGATATCCATTACATTTAGCAAATTCGGTTCCTGGAAATTTAATAACTGTTCCTAGAGTATCACATGGTGGCGTTATAATACCCCAAAATCCTTGCATTGTGTCTGAACCGTTGAGATAATATTTTTCCACACATGCTTCATTAGGATACACATCCACATCATGATTAAAAAACCAAACTCCGTTAGTCTTGCATTCTTGATACCCAATATTAAGCAATGCACCACGATTAAATAATTTTCCCTCCGCTTGCTCTACAACCACTACCTTGAAAGATTTTAAAATCTTCTGGAAAATAGGTACAACCTGGGTAATAAATGCTTCCAGATGGGACTTGCGATTTCGATATGGAATAAGAATAATATAATCATATTGTGACATTTTTACTTTTATTTAGTTTTTGCTTAACAATATCTAGAATCTAGAATCTAGAATATATAATTTTGTAATTTTACATAGATGCTAGAAGATTTTTATATTGGATAAAAGAGATTATCAAATAAAATAGATAAATTAGATTAAATACTTAATAAAATTGATGTTGTAATGTATAATATCAAAAAAATATTTTACAAACCATGGCTGATGCTGCTAGTTTGTTTGATTCTGGATTTCTAGATGATACCTCAAATGTTCCACCAACCGAGAAAAATACTAAATTACCAGATACCCGCCCCCTAAATATCGCGGAACAATTCCGTGGTATGACAACATCTGACATCCTAAAGGCAATTGAACCACGGATGCTCCCATTTGCTATTATGGCAGTGAATATTACCATGTGTCTTAATATTAGTAATATGATTCGTACTGCTAATCTATGCGGTGCTAGTAAGTTCATTTTATTCGGTCGTCGTAAGTATGATGCACGGGGATGTGTAGGAGCGCAGAATTATACGCCTATAGAGAAAGTTGCCGCTATTCCAGATTCAAGTCTAATAAATTTCGAGGATATTACACCCGAGGAAACAGATGATATGCTAGACGTTCAAGTATTTGTTGATTTTATAAAGACTAATAATTACTTACCAGTGTTTATGGAACAAGACAAGTTTTCGCGACCAGCAACTAATGGTAATATCAGGGATATAATTCAACGTGCACGAACTATGTCTAGAGTACCTTTGTTTATATTTGGAAGTGAGGGGTTCGGAATTCCCCGTAATCTATTAGATACACGTGTTCGCGGTGAAATTGATTTATCATATACATTGGAGTTAAAGCAACGTGGATGTATCCGTAGCTATAACGTCGCAAATTGTTGTTCTATAATATGCTATAAGGTGATGGAGGCATTTGATGAGCTAGGTTAGATATATCCCACACGCTGTATAAATGGGTTTGTTTTTTTATAATGAGACCCCGGATTTGTTAGTATGTCCATTAACGATGTAAAGTTAGGTTCATATACCATTATTAAAGTGCTTAAAATTTGCATATCTACATCAGTTGATTTAACAATATATTTTTTACGATTTGCAGGATTTGTTAATTCTAATATCCATCCATCCCATCCTAACAAAGATATAATTATATTGGAATGTTGTATTATAATATTTTCATTTCTGTTGCGAGTTTTGTAAATATCAGTGCTAGTTACATTTCTATTTACATCCGCTATGCGCGATCTTATCTCTTCTGCTTTTTTATAATACGGACTATAAATAAAAACATCTTCGCGACTACTAGTTGCCGATAATACTTTTTTAATATAATTTGCATACCGCCTAATTAAATTGTCGGCATTAATTGGTGCTTGACTAAAGAAAAAAGATTTTGCATTTTCTAATCCAAATCTAACTATAAATTCAGTAAACAATAATGACCAAATTAAGCAGCTATCTTGAAAAAATACAGACATACGTTGACACGGAGGAAAAACAATTTTCATATATGTATATGTTGTTAAAATTTTACCAAGCATTTCTGCAAATTTTCTATAATCTAAATCACCGTCTACCATAGCACCATCAATTCCATTAGGATCAATCACCGAAAATTGTTTATCCTTATGATTTAGTAATAGGATAATTGCGTGCCCTGGTTTACTCAATCTATTTATTGATACCAAATGAACTAACTGCACTTGATGCTGACACAAATCATTTAAAAAATTTGTATTATCAATCATTATAATTTTATATCCTAAATCATTATTTTTTTGACAATATATTGAGTCGTGTTGTCCAAAAACAATTTCATCATCATTCATTTTAGCTGTTTTACTAAGTAATTCTAGTTTTGCATTAAATACATATTCGTAAGGTGTATTTCTAAATCTATAATCTCGTAATCTAATAGCACATGGAATCATTGATATTAATCTAGTATAATAAGTATTTTGTGATAAATCGCCAAATTCAAGAGGTTTATTGCCATCATCTGCTTTTTGTTTATTATCAAATTTTTCAAATCCATTTATAATATCAATGAACTCTTCTATGGTAAATGCTACATTTGATAATCCCGATGGTGAAGATGTAATATTACCACTACCACCAATTTGCATTTTGTTCAATTGTTTTTTGCTTTTGCCATTATTTTTCTTTGTTTTTGGATTTCTTGCCATTCTAGCTCTTTTATTTAGTGTTGTTTTAGATAGTTTGTGTCTCATGAATAATATATTCCAATAATTATAATCTAATAAATAATCATATTTTTTGTATTCTTTATTTTTTCGATAGTATGGATGATATCATATTTCGTATATCAAGGCATTATCTAACTGGTGTGGTTGGTCTGCTAGGTCTAGGTGCTGCGACATGGGCAATCCGTCGTTATCTATCCAATGTAGCATATGCTACAAATACCTATTACACCAGTCCCGATGAGCTTGTCCCTGGTTCTAGTCTGGCATCATTATCAGCATCTCGTAAAATATACATATTCTGGAACGGCGACTTCAATTCTACTTATCTGCTGCTAGATTACTTGCAACAAGATTATATAGTGCAACCAATGTATATCGAAAGATATACAATTAGAAAAGCACTGGAAAATGATCAACTAACACAATATACACGTGAATATAACCAATCCAGAGCTTCCGAGTCAAAAGCATGTAATACCAATGTTCTAGAATATCTAGCCGCAGTAGCTAAAATGAAACGTCAACAAGCTAGCGAAACATCTCAAATGACAACTCTTCGTCGCGTGATAACTAATCAATATCCTGAATTCCGCAGTAATCTACTTCCTACACGATATATAACAGTGATTGAAAAAGATCTAGCCCATAGCCAAAGAATTTATGATGCCATAAGAGAGCTAAACTTGCCGACAATAGAATATTCAGGAATCGAAATGTTTGAACAAGCTTCTAGATATGTTGCACATTTACCTCTAGCAAGTTCAATTAATGATGATAATGAATCAATTATATCAAAAGAAAAAGTAGTAATGGGATATTCACAAGATTCGCATCTTACTAAGATAATAAAAAAAATAGAAAATAAACTACAACAATCAAAATCTGGATTAGGATCTAGTCATATTTCTAGCGCCATATACAAGATTGATTTCCCTCTAGCAAATATACCATCCAACACAATAAAGTATCTAGCAAGTGAGAAAATAAATAAAGAAGTTATAAGATTTCTAAATTCTTAAATAAATCCAGTTAATCCCGAACTTTTTGAAATATGAAATATGCATTAAAACCCGCCCATGTCATAAGTGCATCTTCTTCCCGGATCTTGGCTGCTTCGCGCTTATGAGTTGCTTCAAATTGAGAAAGCAAATTACCTGGCTCCTCTAGAAAAGTCCTATACTCCAATAATTTCAAATTATGCGCTCGAGCACGTTCCCGTAAATAAGACATATTCACCAAGTTTTCAGGAAACTGACCCGCAAATTTCTCATAATACACTAGCACTTTATTTCCAACAGTGATGTTCTTATAGGCATCGGTGGCAGTATCCATCTTGCGAATCTTGAAAATTGTCTTATCACCAATAACACCGCTCAATTCCTGGCTACGACCCATTTCACGTAAGATTGCCATACCATCTAGACAAGTTCCAATGAAATAGCCTTGGTCTAGGAGATTTTCACTTACATTTCGCAAAAAAGCATCTAGGGTATCTTCGGTATCCATCATATAGTGAATTGCATACATACAAGATACAACATCGAAACCCTCCAGCGCAACACCTTCTAATTTCTTTAATTTAGGTGTATTTCCAGGCATCCGACCATATAATACATCTAAATAATACCGGTTTAGATTATCACGAGCACATTCACCGTTTGAAATATTCTTAGTAGCATCTCCTACAATCAACATTGTGCGGTCGGCGAGCTTTGCAACCGCTGGTGAACGTTTCGCCCATTCTAACATGCGTTTGCACCCACCATTAAATGGATTATTAAGACCATCATACCCTATTTCTAGCCCAACAACAGTATTAACACCACCATGCACGTATTTAGACATATCTGCAAATTTACCAACAGCCAAGTCCAGTACTTTTGGACGGATATATCCGGTGAGGGCACGATTTATAAGATAGCTCTTTACGAAACCAGTATTGAAATCATTAAGAGGCTTAGTAAGGAATGTGGTCTCTTTATTATCGGAATAATATACGGCATCTTCTAGAGTGCCTTCTGTTTCGGATGGAACACCACTTAGGAAATCCCGAGTAATAGGATTATTAATGAGATACCAACTTGCGGCAGCAACTAAATAGGAATTGGGAGACTGCTTATCCGCACGCACCCGATGAGGATGCCAACGCATTTGTTCTTCACGGGTCGCCTTGTCATAAGCACATTCTACAATTTGACCGTCTGTAAGTATATCGCCAGAATCACAATAAACATTATCATTTACATCCACTGGAAACAGTGCATCAGACATATAATTCTTCATTGTACCATCACTCTCAAATTCACCAAGAAATGGATTAACTGCAAAGAATGGATAACTCTCCGGTAAAGATGCCAGTTTCACACCAGAATTTAGTAAATAGAAATTCAATGCATTGTTATCTTCCGCCCGATTTTGATATATTGCGGTTTTCAATTGGACTCGTACGTATTTCTGGTCGCCGCGATATTCATAAACGGTCTTACCAATTGTACCCTTATCCATGCTCTTTATAAAATCCACACGGAAATCAACAGTTAATAAATCAGCAGGTTTCCATTTGTAATTGAGATTCCAGCGACCGGCTTTGAAAGGATGTGTGCTATGTGCACCAAAAGCTGAAGCACCTTCCCTACTTTGGAAAACACCCATATTATTAGGTAGAAATACCAAACCATCTGTTTTATATGGGAATAAATGCCCGACTTCTAAATATCCGCCGTATGCTTGATTCATCTTATTTAAAAGACGTTCGCAATTGAGTTGCATTTGTGTTTGGTCTTCGGGATCAAGGGCTTCATATGTTCGAGCAGAATTACCAGGTAGATAATCCTTCTTGTAAATGAGAAGCGGTAATTTTTCATTAGTCTGGACTATATTATTTCCAGTTTCAAAATATTTTACTACTTCCACGATAGCGTGATGACGACCCTCTGGACGGCCAATGAGAAATGGACGATGCATAATACATACACCCTGATAGACATAAGCATCGAACACATAGAAATTATTCAATACACGTCCATCTTCAGCACGAGATACTAATTCACCATCTAAGATAGTATCTCGTAATGATGGCATTACTAAACCAAGAGATTTAATATTGCTTTCACGGTCAATACCATATACTACACCCTTACTATCAATAAACATCAGATTACGTTCACCATCAGTTTTATCAGTTACTAGATAATTAATCTGTATATTAGTGTTAGTTGCAATATCGGGTAAGGCCTCGGGGTCTAGTTTCATTGCTTGATTAGCAGATAAATCAACAATAAGAGGACCAAAGAATATACCTTTTTGTTGGAATTGCTTTGTAATAATAGATTTTAATTCCGCAATACGTCTAGCACCTCCGGATTGATTCAAGCTTGTTTTTTCAGAATCACTATTTTCATCATCATCGGTATCAACTCTGCCGTATCCACCACCAGATTGCTGCAATTTTAGCTCTACTTCCTCTTCTGATTCTCTCTCGTCCCTGGTTTGTGATTCAGTTTCTTGTTCCCGGCCAACAATCTTATTTGATTCTATTTCGCCTTCTGTCGCCCGGGTAAAATCAATATCACCATCCATATCTAATTCGAATCCTCCGCGTTGTTTCTTCATCTGCATCTTATTTGCCTCTGCGCGTTTATTGGCGCTTACACGGGTATCTTCAGTTTTATCACCACCAACTAACAAATCTTCTGTAATACTATCTAGTACGACTTTAGAAAAATTCCTGCGAACAGTAGCTTGTTCTTCATTGCTAAGGATATAATTACTACCTTGAATACATTGTAAAACAGCACCAATGTAGCGGAAGAACCCTTGGAATTCTCGGGTTATATATTCCTTTCTAGCATCTGGATTCTTGAAACGAGGCTTGTCACTGCTTTTGTTGCGAATATATTCTACCTCTACTTCATATGTAGGAACATTAGTAAAAACGTTACTTTCCTTAATATTCTTAAAGAAGTCAGAACCATTTCGAACTAGTACTTTTTCATCTGGGCGGTTTTCAATAGACCTCCACCAAGCACCAAATCCCATCTTAACATCGTTGGGTTTGACTACAGACCGAATTAGATTATTCTTAATTACTTCATCAACAGTTATAAAACGGTCAATACTAGTGCTAGCTTTTACAATAGATACATCCACTTGGAAGTCCTCTCCTTTATGAATAAATGAGAATGTCTTCTTATAACGATAATTTTTCATTACATCCGACCATTCTCGTTGAATATCTCGCACCCTAGCGGTATCGTTATTGAAATTAACTTCCTGTTTAAGGTTGAATTTAATATTATAGTTAGGTATTTCTAGTGATACTAGACGGGTTTTTGGACGTGTTTTCATTTCCATATCAACGGAATTAATAATAGATGCAAATGAATCTGAGTTACAATAGGCATTAATAGCACCTTGACCTTTAATTAGGACACGAACACCTCGCATCATAGGATTGGAATCTGGAAAGGTAATTGCTAGTCGTGATTGCGTTTTGACTTCAAATTCAGGATTGGCTTTGAACCTTTTTAGGATTGACATGAAATTCGCATGAGTTACATGATAATAAGACCTATTACCACTGCTTCTAGAACTAGGATTATTAAAAAGACATTCTAATTCATAATCTCGGTTGTCAATAGCAGCACCAATAAGTTCAAATATCTGTTCTTTTTCACTAGCACGGGAAACAAGGCGAATCATCTTCTAGAATTAAATCTGGTTTAAGATACCGAATAGCCTTACTAGTGAATCTACTATTAAATGGTATAATTATTTGATATATAAATACATCTAGCCTTTTTTATATCAATTTTTTTCTATTATCAAACATTATCAAACATTAGCACCATTGCCATTTCCTTGAGTTGGTTTTATAACGCCATTAGTTATCAGATTATTGCTAATGACTTGTTTATCGAAATTATATACTAAACTTAAGTCTTGCATAGTTGCACCGTAGGTATTGCTAGCTCGGAAAGTATCAAAATTACCTACACCCCAGCAATAGCCATCCAAACCAATGTCATTTTTACCATGCCATAGAATACCATTTGATATACCAGCAAATGATAACATCGTAATTGGTAAACAAGTAATAAAGTCTCTTACTGGTTTAGTAGTACCAGAGACTATAATATCACCTAGCGCCATCATTCCAGGTGGTGCTATTGGACGCCAAACACTAAAAATAGCTCCGCTATCGGGTAGGGCATCACTTGTCCAGATTAGATTGTAATCACTTGGATAATATGTGCCAGAACAAAGGTAATTTAAACATCCTTTGTTGCGTATATCAACCATCAGGTTGGAATTAATATCTGTTATGTCTAAAGGTGCACTACTAACCCTAACATATTGTCCTAATGGCGTGTATGTTGTAGTATTATATTGAAAGGCGGAGTGCATAAAGACAGATATATATACCTTGATGATAGAATTATCTTTAATTGAAATGGAATTCAATGGATAATTAAAAATGGGAGTTTTGATTAGAGCAGGATTATTATCTGCAATAAGATGGATATCCCCTGCTGCCAGATTAATTAAAGGTGGTAGAATCTGAGTATCACTAGTTAAGAAAGATTCACTACGGTTTTGATATAAGTATATACTTAATACTAAGACAGTAAGCATTAGTAAAACTAGATATGCAATACGGGAATGCATTTATATTATTGATGGGTTATGATTTCTATATTTCAATAAGGTAAAAAATTAGCATTTCTACTGTTTAGTCCATCCACAAAAAATGTACCTAAAAAGAAGCACAACAGCAGAACCTAGATTCCTAGTAATAAAAATAAACAAAATTATCCTTTTACCGGTTTTGTTATCCATGTTTTAACTTTCAGTTATAAAACCTCTCAAATTAGCAAACCTACGGTTTTCTAAAGTTATAGATAATTAAAGGATAGACCAAAATCTAAATTAATATTCATGTTAAAACATGAATAACTAATTAAAGGATAAGAATAATATATAAAATTGATTTGTTAGAGTTATATGGATAGGTATAAATTACCAAAATGGACGTTGACTTCCTAGAAGATGGTAGTGTCGAGTTTATTGTTACCAAAGACGGTCTATCAATGAGGTTCATGATTGCACGGCCTTTCAAATACGGCATTGATAAATGGCGTTTTATTCGGAATGGTGGCATTGGAGACATCCGCTATGATGGATGCAAGATGTCTAGCACAACTTCTAATATGACTCTCATCTTTTATGAAGGTGAAAAGCCTGGAACATATCAATGGGTGCGATTCTTAGATGGTATGCTGGAACTCGGTATAGAGCTAGAACGCGGATCTAAAACACGATATGCATTGTCAAGCATCTCTATTCCTATTGAAGAAGCACGGTCTGCTATTGATAAGATGATTGAATGGTTCGAAAAAGTTTGAAAAAAAAACCTAATTTTCTTATAAATTATGAAATATATTGATACTGCGGATAATGATATCACTGAAATCTTTCAATTTGTTTTTTCTTTTATGATCATTTTGTATTTTATTTATAGGAGTCAAACTATTATTTTTTACTAATCATGAGTGTTAAGATGAAATTTATTCCAGTTGGCGATTTAGAAGAAGTGTATGGTGCAGAATTTGCTAATGAAATGGCATCTAAACGTTATGATCATTTGGAATATTTAATATCCAAGACACCCAAACCACCTCGGATAACCATAAATACTATTCCTAGCACCATAAATACTAATGATATAGAAAATCTTGATCAGGCAGAAAAAGCAAAAAAAACATGGGAAGATGTTCAAAAAGCATTTGCGGCATATAATATTTCTAGCGGTTCTAAATAAAGCATTCTCATATCCATTTTTTGTTTTTGTTTTATTCTTAATTTGACGATTGTTCGGGATTTATTTCCTGCTTTGTGGGCTCATCAATGTCTGTATCGTCATCTAACAATCCATACCTCCGGCGCATCTCTTCATATCCCTCTGCCCTTTTCCGGCGCTGTTCCTTAGTTAGTGGCTTAGGATAAACTGATGGTTTCCGGATTAGATTTATAAACCACCCAATAATGCGATTCCAGCAGGTGCGATCTTCTACTTCATATATAAGCCATTTTTTATTCGTAGAATTTAATACATGTCGCATAGGACAAGAACAAAACTTATTCACACAATCACCTTGGCGATTAATTGAACACATTGTAAATGATTGGATATTCTAGCAGAATTTTATTTTTATGTTGTATACGTTGTAATTATAATTAATTTATTAAATCAATTTTAATAATTCTTTAATTATCCTTTAATTCGTTATTCATGTTTTCGATAGAAAAACCGGTAAAAGGATAGTAGATTAGAATATTTACCTTAAACAATTACAATTCAAACAATTCAAACAATACAAACAATACAAATAACTATAATGGGTTTACCTCAGTATCTGAGTCTTCTAGCAAACCATATCTACGTCGCATTTCATCGGTTTTAATTTTACGATTCTTGCTTTCTTCAGCTGATAATACGGGTGGATAAACAGATGGTTCCCTCCAGAGGTTAATAAACCACCCAATAACACGATTCCACCACGGACGTTCTTCTACTTCATAGATAAGCCATTTTTTAGTAAGATGGATTCCATATACTCTACCAGGGCAGGAACAATACCAATTAGTACAATTACCTTCCCTATCGATGGAACACATTTTATTTTATTATTTTCTAGCTAAATTGATTTAATGTTTTTAAAGTTATGTATTAATTTTTATATTTAGAATAAATTAATAAATCAATTTTTTTACACCTTTTCATTATCAACTTCTAGAGTTTCATTATCTTCTTTCAACATACTATATAATTGCCTTAAAATATGTGGTTTGATTCTATTAATTCGCAGGTCTTGGCGAGATAAGTTCTTAGGATAAACAGATGGTTTCCGCACAATGTTAATAAACCATCCAATAACACGATTCCACCATGGGCGTTGTTCTACTTGATATGAAGCCCATTTTTTGGTAAGATGGATTCCATATACTCTGCTAGAACAAGAACAATACCAATTAGTGCAATTACCACATTTATCAATGGAGCACATTTTATTGATTGTGTTATTTATTTAATTTATTTGGTATGTTTTAGATTAAGATAAATCAATTTTTAACAACAAATACGAAGATAATTCAAGGAAATATATCCAATATAATCAAGAATTGTATCTGGCAGAAATAGAAAATTTTCAATAAAAAGACGAAGTTTTTAAGGAACCTAGGTTCCTTAAATCAGTAAACAAAAGGTATATACCGTGGTTTATCAAAATCATATATTTCAACCCGGAACCGGCCATTATAGCTAGGGATAGTAACCATATCCCCATCTCGAAGTTCATCACATCCTAAATCATCAGTACATTTACGACCTTCAATATTGATAGGTAGCTTTACTGATTGGAATTTATCACTAGTGGTATAATAATTCCAACGGTTAGATCCTGAATATGTCGGACGGCCAAAAAGTGGTAGAATGTTAGAATCATTATTATTACCTGGAATCTTATCTGGGTCGGCAATTTCATCCTTAGACAGAATACCAACTTGCTGATAAGTCTGGAATGG
>Ga0164297_10004259_pt1 | contig 12930 bp, 10 predicted proteins | sample GEODES058metaG_FD_113539 | JGI IMG/M metagenome (GOLD analysis project Ga0164297, IMG submission 113539) | Dystrophic lake water microbial communities from Trout Bog Lake, Wisconsin, USA - GEODES058 metaG | ecosystem: Environmental > Aquatic > Freshwater > Lake | place: USA: Trout Bog Lake... | reverse complement strand
GCGGACGCGCTCCACGCAGCGGTCTGCTACGCCTCTCTCCTGGGCAGCCCCGGGTGCCCGGCGTTCAGCGCCTTCAACGCCGTCGCGTTCGAGGGCAGTCTGAAGGCGTTGCGCGACGCGGCTGCGGTGGTGGCCACTGCCGCGCTCGCTGGCAAGGCTGCGGGTCGCAGCTCAAAGGCGAAGAAGGCGGCGGCAGCGGCCAAGCTGTCGCGCGAGCAAGCCGAAGATGTGGATATAGAGGACGTGGACGACGCGGTCATGGAGGACGCGTTCGGTGACGACGAAGGCCGTCCAGCGCCAGCTGCGGTGACGCCTGAGGCCGCAGCAGCGGGCGCGGCCACGATCCTGGGCGGCCTGCGCGCGGCGCTCGACGTGCTACCGTTGCGCGACGTGCCAGAGGCGCACAAGCACGCGGTTGAGGCGCTCACGGCGGTGGCGGGCGTGCCTCCCAGCGCCGGTGCCGGTGGCTTGGACGCGCCCCTGTCGACGCAGGCCTTGGCTGTGCTGCGCCAGCTGCTGCGCCCGGAGCACGGAGACGTGCTGCCTAGCGCTGCGGCGCAGATGCAGCGCCTGTCGCCAGTCCTGCTCGCGTCCAGTGGACGAGGTAGTGCTGGAGCTGCAGCCCTGGAATACGTGCGCCTCGTCGCCACGGAGGTGCCCCAGGCGCGCCAGGCGGCGTCCGCGCTCGTGCGCCACCTCTGTCTGCGCTGCGGTGACAAAGCCGACGTCCGGGCACGGGTGCGTGGCGCGCTCGCCTTGCCTGCACTGTGTCAGCTTTCGATTTGAACGTGTTGCACTCGCCCCCACACCCTCTGCTGTTGGGGCCACGGAAGCACACTGCGCGACTGATCATCTGACTCACTCTATCCGCGGCGGACGTACTTCTTCTCCCTCACACAGGCGACTGAAGCGGCGGCTGTGCTCCTCGGCGCCCTCCCGCGCTGCGAGACTGCAGCCTTCATCACCTTCCTGGGCCGCCTGAGCCGCAGCGCCAATGCGTCGCACCGCGGCTTCGCAACAGATCTGGCGCCGGTGCTGCTGAGTCGCCTGCCGGAGCCTTTCGCCACACCAGAGCCATGGGGCACAAGCGAGGGTGGGCCGACGCCCTGCCCTGCCAGCAAGACGCCCGGCACTGCGCCCAAGAGCATGGCGCGCACGCCTGGATCTACTCACGGCGATGTGGCGCGCATGGATGATGGCACGTGGTCGCCCGCGTTGCCGGCAGGAGCCACCCCTGGTACTCCGGGTGCAGGCCCCCGTCAGCCCTGGGGCGTAGTCTGCATGCAGCTCCTCGTCCAGCGTGCTTCAGATCGCATTCCAGCCGTGCGCGCCCGTGCACTGAGCGCCCTTGCCGATGCTGCTGGCCGTGCCCCGGATGCCGCAGAGGACACCTCGGCTTTGCAGCGCATGCTGGGCAGCGCAGTCACCACCACCGCGGATGGCAACGGGAAACAACAGCAGCAGCCTCTGGGCGCATGCACGCCTGGCAGCGGGCTGCGTGCCGCTGTGGGCGAGGGGCTCGGTGGGGGAATCACGCCCGGGACTGTGCTCTTCCTGCGACGCTGTGGCCGTCTCAACACGCCTGGCGGCGAGTCTGATGTCAGTGCCGGCGGCGGCAGTGACGGCACGGGCGCGCCTGCCGCGCCCAGCGTCGCCATCCCTGCCGTCACTGCTGCTGCAGGCACGTCCGGCACTCTGGCGGAGCTTCTGTGCCTGCGCACGCGGGATGAGAAGGGTGGTGTCCGCCGCGCAGCACTCGCTGCTGTCGAGGCGGTGGCACTCGCAACGGGCACTGTCTCCGATGCCGATGTGGCCGCCTGCTGCGCAGCCTGCTCCGACACCCTCCTCTCTGTCCGCAAGACCGCACTCGCGGCACTCTGCCACCTCCTGGCGGCGCATCCCGACACGACAGGTCTCGCGGCGGCGTGGCTCACGCACGCGCTGCCACTCGTCAATGACCCAGAATCCGCTGTCTCAGAAGCCGCCATCGACGCTGCGGAAGCGCTCCTCCTCGGCGGCGTGGTCGCCTGGGGCAAGCGTGGCGCCGCAGCATCTGCATCAGCAGCCGTGGGTGACGCTCTCCTGCGTGCACTGGGTGGACCCGGCGAGAGCGCCAGCGCCTACGTTGCGGCGGCCGTGGACGCCCTGGCTCGACGCAGCCGCGTCAAGCCCGCGGCGCTGGCGGCGCTGCAGGCGCGTCTTGGTAGCACGGGCGCGGAGGGCATGGAGGCTCCTGGCGCCTGGTTGCTGCTTGCGGAACTGACTGAGGCGACGCCCAGTGGTGCAGATGCCGCCGTCCTTCTGTCCTCTTGGGACGCGCTGCGCAAGAGCAGCAACGCCGCCAGCGCTGCTGTCGTGGCGCCATCTCTGCTGCGCGCCGTGGCGGCGGCGGCGTCCCGGTTCGCCCCTGCGCATGCTGGGGTGCTTGCCCAGCAGCTCGAGACGGCAGTCACTGCGCACTTCAACCTCGCGCCTGCAGTTGCGGCGGCGTACCTCCGCGCATGCGCTGCACTGGCCAAGCGGGCGGATGCGGCGCCTGCGAATGCGTGGGCTGGCCGTGTGTTCAGTTGTGCATCTGCTGTCCTTGAGCCTCTCGTGGTGAGCGCCACGCGGACGAACGGCAGCGGCGGCGGTGGCGGCGGCCCCTCCCCAGCCGCAGAGCAGGCGGCATGCGGCGCTCTGCATGCAGCTGGCCAGACGGCGCTGCTGGCGGGTCCAGGCGTAGTGCCCGGTGAGCTGGTGACTCTGGTCCAGGCTCTTGTAGCCGTCCCGCACTCCAGCGGCAGCGGCGCTGGTGGCGTCGCGCCGCACGCATGGGCGGCACTCGTGAAGCTCTGCTTGGCGGATGAGCGCCTGGCGAAGCGATGCGTGACGCTCTTTGTGCGAGAGTTGGGTGGCGCACACAGCCCCGCAGTGCGCAACAACCTCCTCGTCGGCCTCGCTGATTTGTGCGTGCATCACACCGCGCTGGTTGACCCGCACGCGCTGCGGCTGTCGGCATGCTTGGGCGACCCGTGCGAGCTGGTTCGGCGCCAGGCCCTCCTGCTGCTTGCAAGCCTTCTGCAGCGCGATTACCTCAAGTGGCGCGGCCAACTGTTCGTCCGCTTCGCCGCAGCGCTAGCGGACGAGTCGCCCGGCGTGCGCGCCCTGGCGAGCCGCCTGCTTGCGGACCCGCAGCTGGCGCCCCGAGTGCCTCTGCTGGCCTACAACCATTTCGCGGAGGCCCTGTTCAGCTTGAACGGCTTCGACGGCGGCGCCGCCGTCGCGGCTGCTGGCCGTGCGGCGCCGGAAGCATTTGAGAAGAGCACGCTGGGCTTGGGCGGCAGCGATGCCTCTGCACGCGCAAAGCGCCTGGAGGTCTTGCGCTCTCTTCTGCGTGCCATGACGCCGGAGCACCGCCTGGCGACTGCGTCCAAACTCGTGTCCGAAGTGCTGGTGCCCATCGCAGAGGGCACGATGCCGCTGCCGGCCTGCAGCGAGGTCCTGGTGGATGCCCTCAATGCCCTGGCTGCCAAGGAGATGAGCTTCAAGGCACCCACAGGCAAAGGCGCCGCCGCTGCCGCAGCTGGTGACGATGACGACGATGATGCAGGCGCTGGAGGTGAGCACGGCACGCAGCTGGCACATGCAAAGGCTCGCGTGGTGTCCAGCCTTGCCAAGCGCAATGTGGTGGAGCACTTTGTGCCGGTGCTCATCGAGCTGCGCACGCTACTGACGCAAATCAAGTCGCCGCTAGTGGCCCATCTCATGGCTTGCGCGCGCGCGACGCTGCGCGACTTCAAGGAGGAACTGGAAGACATTTTGGTGGCTGACCGCCAACTTGCTGCGGAGCTCGCATTCGACCTGAAACGAGGGGAAGAGGACTCAGGCGCAGCGGAGAAGCAGCCGGTACAGCAGGTGGCCACGCGCGCGCAGCCGAGTCGTGGTGCACGGCGCCAAGCTGCATCTCAGTGGCAGACTCCGGGCGCTGGTGTGGGCCTTGCGCGCGCCTCGCCTGCTGTGGGACGTTCTTTGGAAACGCCAGGTGGGGCGCTGCCGCGTACAGACGCTGCGGCGCCAGTGGCGCCGATGTCTGTGCCTCGCATCCGTGCCACTCCCCGCACGAGCTCAAAGCTGGCTGCGGTCGCGGCTGCTGATGTTGGGCGCCTGGAATTGGCAGACATTCGCCGGAGGCAGAGTTTCAGCCAGGCAGCGACCCTGTTTGGTGATGAAAATGCGGCCGCGCCTGCTGCTGCTGCACCCAAGGTTGTTCACTTCCTGTCGCCTGATCGCGAGGTCCCTGCTGCGCCCAAATGCCTGAACATGCCGCTACCCACAAGCATCTCCTTCGACGACGAGGAGGACGGAGGATTTATGGAGCCCGGGGTTCGCGGTATGAAGCGTATGCGCGCATGATGTGACTTTGCCGGTATTGTAGCATTGTAGACATCAAACAAAAGTGCTGAAATGCTAGACCGAGTACATGTCATCTGCCCCTAGGACTTGCACAAGGAACTGGAGGACGAGGAAGCCGAAGATGGGCGTGAAATCTACGGTTGGAGGTGCATTCCGCCATCGAGTGAGATGGCCGAACTTTTGAGAGCGCAACATATGCAGCGCACCGATCTGTCCCATCAGCGGCGGGATGAGGTTGCGGAACAGGTTGAGGTAGGGGTCCGTCACCTGGCGCAGCGTCACCCACGGCTGGCCCATCCAGTCGACGTTGGGGAACCAGGTGAGGAGGACGCGGACGAAGAGGAGCAGCAAGTACAGCTTGATGAAGCTCGCCACGGCGGACGTGATCAGCGGCAGCGTGGCGCTAGCGGTGCTGCTGCCGATGGCGGCGAACACAGGGACAACAGAGGCACCCAGCTTCATGCGCTGCTGCAGAGTTGCGCCCTCAGCGGCCGCCTGCGTCATGGACGCTGTGAATGAGGCGCCCAGGCGCTGCGCGGTGAGGAGCGCCAACGCTGCGAAGCGGGTGTTTGGCTGCACACGAAAAAGCCAGCGGTGAGTCAGCGTGGCGGCGAGGTGAAAGCAGCAGAGAATACGCAGTCACTCACTCGCGATGATTGAGGACCCTCTGTGGCGGCCGCGCTGGAGCAACGGGCAGTGGTCACGCGGCAGCGGCTGACCCGCAGCACTGTTGCTGGCTGGCAAATCAGCTGAGCAGCGCGCGTGCGGGGCGCAGCCAGAGCTGCAGGCGAGCAAACCGCGCAGACAAGGAGGTGCAAAAATCCGTCAGTGAGTCGACGCAGGGGCGCCCGCCTACATAGAGCGAGGGCGCGCACCAGTTGGCCTGACAGAAGCACCCACAACGCCCAGGGAGGGCGACGCCATAGCAACGGCTGCACCCTCAATCAAGGACTGTGCGCGGCTTGGGTCCGCGGATGGCCCCGTTGTGGAGCGCCACCGTGGCGAGGATTAACCCGCCTCCCCCGTCGGAACACAGCGGGCTGCTGCAGCGCGCAGTCACAGACACCGCTGCAGTTGCGCCGCGTCCTTATTAGCTGTTGGGTGTACAGAATGCCGGCCTACGCCACCGTGCTCGGAGCCACCCTGGGGGCTGGCGTGCAGCTGTACAGTAACGCGGCGCGCAAGCTGCCGCTCCTTCGAAGTGCGTCGCTGGGACACACAGAGCGCATGCTGGCAGGGCCTCAGCTGTAGTTTCCGTGCGGAAAGCGGCAACGCCTTCGCTGCTTGGCTGCCTTTCCACCAGTTGACGGCAGCGAACTGAGCTCGCCCTCCTGCTCACTCTCCACCGTGTCTGTGCAGACCCGTGGGAGCTGGTTATCGGTGCAGGGCTGGGAGGCATGGCGGGCTCATACGTCGTCGCGTGGGAGGTGCGTCGCAGCCTGTGCTGTGTGCCCGGGGCAACGCGGGAACGGTTCGCTTTCGCACCCCGTTGCTTCGCCGCGCGCGATCACCAACGCACGTGCAGCCGCAGCACGTGCAGCAGACAAGTGCCATGTGTTTTATGTGCGCTGACTTCACGCTGGCACAACAACAGGATCGGCTACAGAAGGATGTGCGGGAGCTTGAAGCAAAAAGGGCGAAGCGCTTCGCTGGACGGGACTGAATTGACGCATACACGTGTGTGGTGATATGATTGCCCTCGCTCTCAAAGCTCATGACATAGCCACTGCTGTGGCGGCATTCTTGCGATTGCCGCTCAACAGCGTATGCAGCTCCGCGTCAACCAGCGGCGTGATCGCTCCTTCGCCGTACTCGATTTCCCTGTCCCTGGTGTCAGGGTTCATCAAAGCAAAGTTGCGCAGGTTGTTGATGCACCCCTTGTCAAACCTGATAGAAGATGCACAATGACGCGCGCATCAGAACCACAACTGCGCAAACAGTCGCGCGATACGCTGTGCACGCACGGATTGTGGAAATGGCCATCCCGAGTGCGCAAGTACGGGTACCGGTGTGCATTTGCCAGCTCGTTGGTGGTGACATTGCGAGCTGAAAGCGGTCACACGTCAGTTCAGCAGCTTGCTGAGGAAGGAAGATATACGCAGAACGCACCCAGCTGTGTGATCTGTGCTACTGTCAGCATGACCACAGGCAGTGCAACCACCAAGTCGATGGCCAAGAAGGCAAGCAGCCCGGGGCTGGTGATCACCAGCTGTGCCATGTCCAGCCCCGAATGTGCAGCCCGTGTGCAGGCGGTGATCACGGAGACGAGGAGCGCCAAGCTCTGGAGCAGCAGGAAGGCCACGAAATCCCTGTGGTTGCGCTTCCCGATGGTGTTGCCCACCCACGGGCAGAAGTGGTCGAAGCGAGCCACGCACTTGTTGATGACGGCGCAGTGCTTGGCACCCAAGGGGCGGACAAGCTTGCAGGTGACGCATAAGGCCCCCCAATTACCTGCCCACAGCGTGGGGATGTCCAGGCGCGCAGCAGCGCCAGCGCCTGGACGCGGCAGCGCGACAGCCTCCAAGCCGCCGGTGAGGATGCCTGGGTCGCGCGTCGCGGTGCGGTACATGAAATAGAAGCCAGCCCCAACAGAGAGGACGACCACGTATGCAGCAAATGTGGACCCAGCACTGGGCGCGTGCAGCGCAGGTGCAAGCACGCAGGCGTTGATGAACATGAGCACGAGCGCCACGATGCCGGCAGCGAGTGCCACGCTAAGGCCCCTGCTCTGCATCGACTTTGGTTTGTTGCTGGTGGCGTGCCGAGCAACGCTTAGCAGGTAGCTGCACGCAATTCAAAAGGCGAGATATGCAAGCAGTGGGTCAGAATCGCTGGGGTGATGGCCAGAGGCGTGTCATGCTCGAACCTTGCAAGCATCGTGTGTCCTTTCTCCTGCGCCAGCTGCGCGGCAGTGGCGCCTTGCCCATCCGTGGCCAGAATGGCCGCCGACCCGCCGGCTTGAGTGAGCAGGTGCGCGGCCTCGGAGTTGCCTTTGATGGCTGCCCAGTGCAGTGGGGAGCACCCCTCTCGGTCGACTCGCTGCGGGTCGCTGTCCAGCAGAAGCAACAGCCTGCACGCGTCTGCGAACCCCTTGTAGGCAGCCCAGTGGAGCGGCGCGCGGCCGTCGCCGTCGAGGACGTCCATGGTTGCGTCCCAGCGCACAGCAAAGTGGTAGAGCACCGCTGTGTGGCCGTACTGCGCAGCCACGTGCGCAGGTGTGTATCCCCGGCTGTCAGCCTTGTCCAGTCGCGCACCTGCACGAAGGAGGAGCTCGCTGGCAGGCACCGCCCCGCGCACGGCGGCCCAGTGGAGAGCGGTCTGGCCTTGCCCGTCGACAGCGTTTACGTCCGCCCCGCGCTCCAGCAGCAGACTCGCGGCCGCAACACGGTTATTCAGCGCCGCCCACTGTAGCGGGAGATATCCCTGCGACACGGAGGGCGCGTGAGGACGCCGCGCAGCTGCAGGAGAGGGATGTGGCAACCGACGCACCCCTGCGTCTGCTTTGTTCACACACGACGGGTCGGCGGCGAGCAGCTCCGTCAGTTTCTCCACCTCGCCGTAGGCAGACGCCTTCCATACATCATCGATCTGCACCGGCTGCGCTGAGCCACCGTTGCCGTTTGTCTGCTGGTCCACTGAGGCCATGAAATGAAGCCCTCACCCAGTGCGCGTCTAGGCCGGCGGCCAGCTTCCGAGACTGCAAAGACTGGGCCCGCCGCCTGTCGGAAGGGCGGACCTCTAGCTAAGACAGCACGTGGGGTACCCAGATGCATTTACTTCACGTTAGGAACTCATCCAGGATGCGCAACAAGTCCGGGAAGTCCTTTCTCCCGAGGCCAATGCGCATGAACTGCCCTGGGGGACAGGAACTGCCGAACTGCGCTCCAGGCAATAGTAGGATGCCGCATCCGCGCAGCACTCGTGCGGAAAAGTCATCGGCAGTCTCGCCGTTGATGAGCTCTAGCCAGCTCGTGGTGCCGCCCTGTGGCGGCGCCCAGCGGAAGAAGTGCTTCCACTTAGCGAAGAAAAGTGTCGCGGCCTCCACATTTGTCTTGATGATGGCCCTGTTCCTAGCCAATATGGCGTCGGTAGCACGCAATGCGATAATCCCCAGCACCTCGGACGGCGCGCTGCCGCAGATGGTCGTGTAGTCCTTCGCATCAACCAGCTGAGCCAGCAACTGCTGGTCGAGTGTGACGACCCATCCGACGCGGAGGCCAGGCAGCGAATGGGTCTTCGACAGCGCCCCCAGTGCGATTGTGCGCTCGTAGCCGTATTCCACAGCAGACGGACCAGATTCGCGGTAGACTTCGTCGCTGAACAGGTACGCATTGTGCTCCTTCGCGATATCGATGACGCTCTGCACGTCCTCGGGCGACAAACAGCACCCTGTGGGATTGTGGGGACTGTTCATGATTATGCACTCAACGCCACCTGCAGCAACGCTCCGCAGATCCTCCGTGTTGAACTCCCATCCATCCCCGGTTCTCCGCGGGTACCAGAAAGTGACTTGGCAGCCGAACATGTCAGCCAGGGAGTGCAAAGACTGGTACGCTGGGGCGGTGACCACCACGCGGTCTCCGGGCCGAAGGAGCGTTGCTGCGAACAGCAAGATCCCTTCAACGGGGACGCAGCACAGCACGTGCTCCGGTTTCACGACGTCGCTGTACCGCCTTGCAATCTCTTGCCGCAGAACTGGATGTCCCCGCGACTCTGTGTAGCCAAGGCGCAGGTCGTTCCACAACTGCCGTGACTCTTCGTCTCCTAAGGCCAGCAGGTCAGACACAGAGAGCGCCTCGCAGTCGCTGCAGCACAGCAGGTAGCGAGCGCTGAACTCGTGCTCCGCGAAGTAGCGCTCGAGGCGGAACGGCGTGACCACTGGCGGGCGAAGAGCCGGGTGCATGGCCGCCAGTACCGAGAAACGCGACGAGAGGCACGTGCAGGCAATTATTGCTGTAAGTGGGGTAGCTCACACTGTTTGCGTGGCCACCGGAAGAGCAGTAAAATTGCGATATCGTTAAAGCCGCGAGCACGATAGATGGTGCTTCTGCCCGCGCGACGAGGCACAGCTGTGCGTGTGAAGGCTGGAGACGTCATCCGGGTGGTAAATACGCACGGCAGTCAAGTTGTGGACACGTGGGCGTTCGTGGAGGGCACCGACGAGTTCATGTCCATGGAGCATACGCGCGTGTGCTTGCGGAAGCTCAGCCCGTCTGTTGGTGACGGACTGTTCAGCAACCGGCGCAGACTGCTATTGACGCTGACCGCGGATGACACAGACGGTGGTCACGACACACTCTGCGCTGCCTGTGATCCGCAACGCTACGAGCTGCTCGGCTGTCTAGAGCCACACGACAACTGCACAGACAACTTGCGGACCGCAATGGCGCAGCTAGAAGTGCGTTATCGCGAGACTCCGTGTCCCTTCAACCTGTTCATGAGCATCCGCATCGAGCCGGGCGGCGTCATGATATGGTCGCCGCCGCTGTGCAAGAAAGCAGGCGATTCGGTGACGCTGCGTGCGGAGACGGATCTCGTGCTTGCATTCAGCTGTTGTCCCATGGATGTTGCAGGCAACCCCATAAACGGGAACCAGCCTGTGAGGGACTGCGAGCTGCTTATCTATGACGCACTGGGCAGGCTTAGAGACGAACGATAACTTATCGTCGATAAGAGACGAGTGAATCAATCGCTCCGGTATAGTGGACAACAGTTCGACACTAGTCAATTGTGTTGTCTGAGCCGTGTTTGACGTCTGTCCACCATACCCGGCAGGATAGACGCACTCCCCGTGTGCGGACAACAGTTTACCCTGAGGGGTCACTTGGGTGTCGAGCGCGGCCCTCGAACCCTTCGCCAGTTCTCAAATGCCTCCACCGCTACCAGCACGCTACTACGGTGTCTGGGCTCGCCCGTTACTGTGGACACGGGAGGGAGGCGTGGACACGACCACAACAGTGCGCTGGGCCCAAACACCGTCCCTCTTCGCAGACGTGCGCAAGCCTGCGGGTCTGAGCGTCACTGCTCCGCTGGAGGAATGCGACGAGACGCAGCTGAAGCTCCTCGGCGCGCAAAACTCGTTTTCGGGTGTGTGCTCTGAGGCACTGGACCCCCCAGGCAGTGGCACGTCCGTGCTCACCTGGCGCCGAGACGTGGACTGGCAACCACCGGGGGGACCTCCGGACGTTGGTCGCTGCCGCTGGATAAACGACCACAAGATATACGAGGACGACCTTGACGGCGACACCTACCACGAGATTTGGGAGCGTCTGCCCGAGTCTGTCGGCCCCTGCGTTGGATTCTCGCTGAAAGGAGACGACGGTCGTATCGGCGTGCTCGTCATCTGTGGGGACTGCTTCCTCTTCAGCGCCGACCGAACCAAACCATTGGTGCGCCCGATGGACAACAACGCAGACGACGTTGCTGTGCGCAACCTGCGCTTCGATGCAGCCTTGGATGCGCTGCCAGATTTGCCGGCGAAGAGGGCCGCACTGACGCTGGAGGGCAGCTATGGCCGAATGGCAGCGGACGCCGCGAATGGCAGCAGAGCTTGGCGGATCGAGACGTCCACCATCCCAGGACGTGAGGGCCAGACGCTGTTCGATGCTGCAGTCACGGTCGACTCACTTCGCGCGGCTGCCAAGGCGAACACGCGACTCTCGTTCGGGGCATTCCCGCCGGCAGGTGGATGGACCCTGACAGTGGGTGATGCTCACGAGGAGGGACCTGCCCACACCATCCCCACATCCACCTTTGCGCCAGTGGCCACCAGCAAGTACACGTTCAGCGCGCGCACCGCGATCGTCACTGGCGCAGCTGGTGGAATCGGGCGGGCAATCGCGGCAGCCTTTGCTGCCCAGGGCGCACGGGTCGTACTGGTTGATAGAGATGCCAGTCTCTTGGCTGCTGTTTGCACTGCTATTGCGCGAGAGCTGCCACTCGCAGACTTGCATTCGGAGCAGTGCGATTTGTCCTCCGACGAGGCGTGCGCTGCACTCGCGGCGCGCGTCGGAAAGCTGTGTGATGCCGACGGCGGCGTCGGCGTGCTGGTCAACAATGCCGGCGTGGAGCATCCGACACCACTGAGCGCTTCATCCCCCGATTTCATGCGGTCATGGTCCACACTCCTGGACAACAACGTGAGCTCCATGACGAGGTTAACTCGTGCCATGCTGCCTCTCCTGCGCCCTGGCAGCAGTGTCATCAACCAAAGCTCCATCTGGGGTCTCACTTCGGTGGCTGATTTCAGCGCTTACTGCGCTAGCAAGCACGCGGTTCTTGGACTCACACGATCGTTAGCTTTCGAGCTTGGACCTGTCGGGGTACGGGTCAATGCAGTGTGCCCTGGCTGGATCAGGACTGAAGCTGCCATGCGGAGCCTCACCAACATGGCACAAACACGGAACATTAGCGAGGCGGACATGGAGGCGGAGATCCTGCGGAACCAGGCGATGAGAGTTTTTCTCAACCCGTCGGACATAGGCCCAGTCTACTTGTACCTCGGCAGCACGGACTCGGCCTCGCTGACGGGTCAAGCGATCGTGGCGAGCAGAGGCGAGGTGATGAACTAAGTGCGCACGTGCATGCACGAGCTCGCTCATGTGATGATGTCACGTCTGCGCTCCCTCGAACCTCCCTCCGCCAGAAGCGGTGATGGCACCTGCACCCCTGCGCGTCGCGCTGCCGGTGCGCCTTGTGCGCAGCTCTTCAGTCTCGCGCCCCGGGTCCAGCCGCACTGTGCGTGTGCGTGCAAACGCGGACGAGCTGAGCCGCATCGCCGAGATCGAGGAGGAGATTGCCCGCCAGGTGAGTCCCTTGCTGCGGCGTGTTGCGGGCTGCGATCCCTTTGTGGTGCCGTGCTCTAGGCCGGTAGTTTGCTGGGCTCTGGTTCGCTTGTATCGTCGTACCGCTGACTCTCAACGCGCCCGCTCGTTGGGACTGCCACTCGTTGCCGCCACGCTCATCAACAGCGCGAGCAAGTGAGCCAGCAGCGGTCAGCCATCGCCCGCCAGCGGGCAGTCCTCGAGACGTCGTCAAGTGCGTGCGCCAAACCATACCGCCCTCTCCTAGGCGCCCAGCTGGTCCCAGACGCGCACACCGGGTGGCACGAGTGCTGGACATGGCCCCGCCTGTCTTGCGCCGGGTCCAGCAGGCCGGGCGGCGTCCTGAGCGGGCACGCACACGGACTGGGTTCCCTCCAACCGCCAGACAGCTGATCAGCTTCGTGCGGAATCCCCGCCGTCACCGGGGCCGTCACGCATCAGCGCTCGCGAGCTTCTATACCGAGCTCGCCATCTGCGTTCTAACTGCGAGTCACCCGCCCTCCAGGCTCCTCTGTGTCTATCTCCTCTGAGAGCAGCTCCTCGGGCATCACATGGAGCCGTGACGGCGTCACCGGCGATGCACAGTACACCTTCACCAACCTGTACCAGTCCGGTGCTCCGCAGGAGGCGGTGAAGGTGACTGCCGACGCCGCCTTCGGCGCCCTGGCCACCTGGCTGTCTGAGCAGCAGCGCCTGGTGGAGCGTGCGTTCG
>Ga0164297_10004257_pt1 | contig 12933 bp, 2 predicted proteins | sample GEODES058metaG_FD_113539 | JGI IMG/M metagenome (GOLD analysis project Ga0164297, IMG submission 113539) | Dystrophic lake water microbial communities from Trout Bog Lake, Wisconsin, USA - GEODES058 metaG | ecosystem: Environmental > Aquatic > Freshwater > Lake | place: USA: Trout Bog Lake... | reverse complement strand
CAACGCAATACTCATATTCTCATAGTGGATAGCATTGGCTTTGTCAATATAAACTTCCTTGGTTTCAGGATCAAAGATTTTAATGTGTCCGCGAATATAAATGCCCGATGATTCGTTAGGCTTTTTTTCAGGTTTAACTTCAGCGGTTGGTTGGGTTTTATTATCCATAGTGTTTGTACTTTGTTGCTTATCCATATATTTATTGTATTTTTCCGTGGCGATTATAAACGTCCTACCACTACTTCAATAACTCCTACTGCTGGTTCGCTATAATTTTCTAATGCTTTACCTATCACTGTTCCTGGACGGGGATCATTATTGACCATGGCTACTCCGGGAAATTGGCTAGTTACCAACATGTCGCCTCGACGGATATTGCCTATAACTTGACACGGTACACGGCCTTGCAATGCTACGCTTACACCTTTTTGTGATTTATTCATCAAATAAGCAGGAGCAGTTGATACCACACCAGCTACACGACGGTCGTTTGGTCCTGTACTGATAGTAACTTCGGTCTCATCACCAAATACCACAACTGTACCTGGAGGATATTCTACATCACTTTCGTAGTTCTCTGCCAAGTCAGCGTATAGTGCATGAACTGCTGTACCATAAACTGTATTCCACCAAGCAGTAGTACTTCCCAAATTGTAACTAGCATTAGCAGTAGGAATAATACTTCCAGTAACAGTCAGTCCACCGCCCGATGATGCAGAAGTAATACTGTTGACATATAAAGTGTTGTACCAATTGGCTGTACTGCCTAGATTGTAAGTTAAGTTTGCAGATGGTATTAACGTACCAGTTGATGTAATCCCAGTTAATGTTAGATTACTAGCAGCTCCTATTAGGTTATTAACATAAGCGTTGTTAAACCATAGTGTTGAACTACCTAAGTTAACTGCAGCATTGGATCCTACAATAGGCGTTATGTCTGCAGAAGTGGTTAATCCTTGGAGTTGCGGTGTTGTAATAAACACATTAGCTACACCAGTTACCAGACCTTTGCTGTTAACTACAACCTGAGGAATAACAAAAGAGTTAGATAATCGACCGCCAAATGTACCAACAGTAGAGTTAACCGCAGCCAGTGTTGTGGTTAATGTAGTATAGTTTCCGGTTATACTTAAATCGCCTGTGCCAGTAAACGTAGTGTTTATTGTTAGTCCATTTGTGGTTGTATCTGCTACATTTGCACGAGCAACATACAAGTTAGGAACTAATGTAGTACTAGAGATTACAAACGGGGCTGTGCCTGTAGTGGCATATACTGTTATTGGGGTAATATTGGCCGCTACATAACTTTTAAGTGCTTGTGCAGTAATACTAACTGTTGCATTTCCTACTATGATATTTGCTTCCGCAGGGAATACCATATTATCCGTCAGTATGCCAGCGGGCAGTTGGTTAATTGTTGTTGTAGTAATGCTCATAGTAGTTCTATACCTTTAATACTATATTTATTCAGCATATTAACCTTGCCCTTTGATGAACTGTGCTTGCGGAGTTAAACTGTATTCTAATGCAGGAGCCGGCAGTCCAACGGTTAATCCAGTATTGAGAATCACTGTTCCTGATGGATCTGTAGCAATATAATTGCCGTTTTGATCAGTAATGTTTGCCGCAAACGCAGTCTCTGTTTCAATCCAGCTAGTTAAGTGCACTACATTGCCACCAGGTATTAGTTGCATAATATCGCTTTCTACTACGTTGCTACCATCAACCTGTACTGTAGGTGTTGCAGTACCATCTACGCCTCTGCGTATTTGTCCCAGAGAATTAATATCAATCAATGTCAAGTTTGCAGTGATGTTGGCAAAATAACGTGCAAATACATTACCAGTGGTCAAATACACATTTGATTGTACGTTGCCTGTGGTTAATTGAATATTTGCCAAATTTCCATAGGACACCAAAGTTCCTGCGGGCACAATCAAATTAGCTGCCCATGGAGTAACTGGTTCTTGACTGTAGTTTTTGTAGAATACAATCTTTTCACCATTGATATAAACTACGCCAGGTATTGCCAATTCAGGGTTAGGATTAGCAAATGCCTGCGCATTGCTCACATGAATATATGTATCAGTCTGGTGTAAATCAGAAGTTAGGGTTGAGGTATTACCAGCAAAAATAGCATAGTATTGTGGCCAGTTTTGATAGTTAACATTTCCGTAACGTCCAAGTGCATAATAGTCCCACCCATTTCCGCCGATTAACGCGGCATTGGCGTTGAAGGTCAAAAATGAAGGATTTAGCACATAACCAGTAGTGGGATCTGTAGTCATACCGTGTGTTATTCTGTATCCAATGGTGCTTGTGTTGCCAGCAATACCAGTGTATACACTGATATTCAAGCTGTCGTACAAACGACCTGGAATCATTTCTTCTGGGGCATGACTATTGTAGGTATCGTAATATGCTCCACCGTCAACTACAATGTCGTTAGGATCAACTCCCAAGACATTTCCATAGAAACTTTGAATCTTTGTATCATACGTAGTTCCAAGATACGTATTACCATCAACTTTTACCCCTGGGTAGTTGATACCGCCCAAGTATAATCCAAGATCTGCATTTTGGTTAAATGCAGTAATGCGATCTGCTGCATTGTCGAATGACCCAGCAGCAATACTTGTAACGTTTGCTACAGGGAACGTAACGTTGGCATCAATGATGATATTATCCTTTGTTTTATACAACATTTCATTCAATGATATTACTGTATTAGCGGTAATATATTGTCCAGCAATTACTGTATCCCAGTACACAAATGTATTTGACGTAGTATAACTAATACGGTCAAACTTCATTGTGGTACTGATGCTTCGCACAAGATTGTGACCAACACCAGTATCACTGTTGTAAATATTTCTTAGTATTGCATAAGCAGTAGCGGTATTAGTTCCGCCATTGATCTGTATAGAGGGAGTTGTTGTATATCCGGATCCTGGGTTAGTTATAGAAATTGCAGCAACACCGCCAGATTCATTTAGCACTGCGTAGCCGGTGGCACCAGTGCCACCACCGCCAGATATAACTACCTGTGGAGGGATTATATAACCAGATCCTGAATTTTCAATCACTGCACCAGTGACTTGATATTTGTGACTGTTGTTCCACTGACTGTTTTCTCCAGTGGCTTGTAACACAGAGTCATAAACTTGTTCGCCATTGGGGCTACGATATATGTTTAAGTTGGTGTCCCAATATGGTGTTAAGTCAAAATCGGTAATGTCACTGCCGTAGGTATCGTTACCAACATAGTCAGCAACAAATTCACGAATTTCTGTACGATAAGGTTTAACTTCATTGATGTAATCCAAATAGAAGTTTTGGTTGTCAGGAACATAACTTGGAAATTCTTCCAACTTGCGAATACTTTGCGTAATACTCAAGAAACTGGTCTTAAATACCCAATCAAGATTTTTTTGTTCTGTTAATATGTATTTGATCATTGCAAAGAATATTTGATTATATTCTATTGCAAGGTCATCAACAAAAATATTTTCTTGCATGGCCAACAATATTTGTCTTAATTCAAGTGCAGGAATCGTGGTAGTATTGATTTGTATTGTACCATTTTGAATACCTACCAGTGTTTGTTTTAAGTTATTATCAATGTAATAAACAATAAAGTTTCCTGTGCCATCATCCAATACTTTAACGTAAGTGTTTGCAGTTAAGGTCAGTTTACCATACTCTAACTTGTTGGCTACAATTATGTTTGGTGTTGAAGTCGGATTGTAACTTGAATCGTACCAGTCAGCACGAGTCCAATACAAGTTAGTTTTATAACTTTGAACTCGAGTTGGTGTTGTTGGGAAGGTTCCCCCCGTGGTTCCTAGTGTATAAATCGCCCATTTGCTTGATTGTGTACTATCGTCAAGCACTAGCACCGCAGAACCTGCACTCAACAATGCAGTATCCACATAACTTAATTCATCAATGTTATTGACTGTTATTTGATAAGCGCCAGAATCTGCATTTGGAGCAGCTTCACTACTGTTTAATATGGTTAACACTTTACGTTCCACAACAGGATAAGCTAGCAATAAAGGGTTAACTAAACTCAAATAGTTGCTCAATGCCAATGGCTGATTTATTATCATTGACTGGCGAGGGCGTATGCTGACTCCGTATGCTTGACTCGGTATAAGAGCAGGATCGGGCACTACATTACCAGCTCTGTCGACTCCAGACAAACTGTCTATTAATTTGATTAGTATGCTATTTGGTATTTTACTACTAGGGTTTCCTTCTTGTACCAAAGCATATTCACTGTGTATTAGATTAGTTTCTTTGGTTTCGCCAGGATTCTGACTGCCAAGTTGTATTACACTATTTGACCCCGACAATAAAGTATCAACATTGTATAGTGCAACTGTATCGTCTCTAAGTACTGTTGCATAAGGTATGCCTTGACTATGTGGATTTCTAATAGATTCTGCAATTGCATAGACACTATTATTTTTTCCTTTGGCAATCAGAGTTAAATCTCGGACCCAGAAATAATACTTTACTGTCAATACACCATTGGCAGGATTCACATATCCGTATGTGCTATATGCAGAATTATCTGCATGTAGCGGAATACCAATTCCTCCATTGGCTGTGTATTGGCTTGGAGGAACTGTACTTTCAACCCATTGATATACATCAACACTACTACCAGGGAATACAGTTCCCCAGTTTGTTAATCTATATGTTAGTGTATCTTGCTCGTAATTAATATATCTGACTGTGCTTAGATCCCACCATACTATACCAACTTGCTCTGGACCCCAGGACAAGTTTTCAACCATACTAGTTGAACCTTTGTTATAGAGTGCTGGATCTTTAGTTAGTTTATAGTTAATATCTCTATCAACTGCATTTAGTATTTTGCCTTTTATTGGATCAATAAAATCCAGTGTAGTAATAATGTTATTATTAGTTTTATTATAGATAAATGTTCTATTAATGCTATTGATGTCAACTGCGGGAGACTGTTTACGTGTCACACTCCAATTCAACTGTTGAGTTTTATTAGTGAGTATGTATGCTGTTCCTTGGTTTTTATTGTAGCCGGGTGCACCGATTGCAATCACTCCGCGAGTGGCAGCAACACTAGCACCATATTCTTCCCCAGAATACAACTGACTTTCAAGTTCTTGTGTATATAAATATTCTCCGTCGGTACCAGTTAAATAATCTTGTAAAAGTTGGAATAGATATGTTGCCCCACTGTTAAAAATACGATCTACCAGTTTAGTAGTGTCGGCATCAATGGTCATAGTAGTGTAGTCAAATGTGGTTGTTTCTTGACTAGGCGAACCAACACTGCCCACTGCCAATATATTAGCATCACTACTAACACTGACTGCAGACCCAAATGTTCCGATGTCGCCAAATGGATGTGCAATGATTTCATCGAACACATAGGTTGATCCCGTCAATACATATCTTTCAACTTGTCCATTGGCATATCCAGCTGCTGTAGATCCGGGAACACCAATGAATAGATTTGTGGCCGTGCTGTCAATATCTACACTGGTACCAAAATTGGCATAGTTGTTTTGATGTTGACTAGTTAAAGTTTGGCTTAACACAAATGTGTTGGCAGTTCTAGTGTAAACATAAACATTGCCGTTTTGTGTTTTTGTAGTATTGGCCGCAGGCGCACCGACAATCACAATAGACCCGTCCCTGTTGGTTTTAACAGTTTGTCCAAAGTTGCCTGTTGTGGTGCCAATGGTCGCTATGTAACAGTAGTTGGTATTTGTTCCTACAGTAGCAGTCCAGAATGCTTTTACATTACCCGACTCTGGTGCGCCAACATACAACCAATGTTGATCTGCACTCATTGATATACTGCTGCCAAACAACTCCATAGCGTCAGTTGAATGTAGAGTTTGTATTGGTGTCGTTCCTAAATAAACATGTACATTGCTGCTAACAGGTGCCCCGACAGCCAACAAATTGCCTTGTGTTTCTATTGCAGTACCAAAACTGCTATCCACATTTGATAGAGTAGTAGTCGCGGTATAAGTTCCGGTTACATTGGCAAATAACTGCACTTGTCGTGTACCTGGACTACCTACATATATTGTATTAGTGTCTGTGCTAATTCGTGTAACATGCCCAAAGTAAGAATTATTAACTGCGGAGTTAGCAGTTATTCTAATAGATGAATTTGCTTGCCATGTTTTATTGTATGTGTATGTTGCCCACCCATCAGAACTGGCGTTGTCTACCCATACATGATCATTATCTAACCAACCATTAGGCGGTACTGGTAAGTTAACCAAATCTGTGACTGTAGACACGTGAGCCGAAGTCAGACGATATACTGTTCCTGTTCCATTAACATGAGATACTCTCATCAAGTTCTTTAACGGGCTCAATGAGTTCAACGCTGACCCAGTGGTAATGTCATTTATGGCAATAACCACTGTTGTTAAGTTAGGTACATTAACAATGGTATAAATTCCGTCATATGAATTATTAAAATATTTTAATATGAATACATCACCGGTATTAAAATTGTGAGCATTATTAAAAGTTAACTGTGCGTAGTTATCTAAAACATAACTTAATACAGTTGCAGTTAAATTTGTTTCTGTTGCTCTAAGTATATCCCATTGTCCACTAAAATTCTTTGCTACCCAAATTTTGCTTCCTGCGCCCAAGTTGGTAATATTTTCTGTAGTAGGATTAATATTAGCAATATCAAATATAGTATAATCAATGTCTTGAAGATTCATATATCCAGTGGTAGGCAAATCTTCTATATAAGAAGTATTTGTACGATTAGTATATACTGATGTGCTTGTAGTATACAGATTGCTAGCATTATAAATATTTGCCAATGTAAAATCTATAATAGCATTTGCAGTACTATATGTGTCGCCAATGGTAAACGCAACAGGATTAGTATTGAATACAGCTTGATCCAATACAAATTCTTTAAACTGATTGCTGTTTACTCCACCGTAAACTCCAGCCAAGAATGCCCATTCCTCATAAACATTCAAGTTACCTTGAACATTGTTAAAGTTGGCTTTTGTCAGCGCATTGATAGCATTGTTTGTACCTTTTTGCTTGATGAATCCCTGATAGAATTTGGTCTGTGTGGGTAAACTAACACCTAAGTCTGTTAAATATTGGCGTTGTCTGAAGCCAATCAAACCCGACGCATATTCTTGATAAATTTTATTCTGTGGTGGGTTATCTACATCATAAAAGTTCACAAACTCTTCGGCATTTAATGCAAAATTACTTAGTAACCCAGTTTGTATATCGCTCTGATTAATTGGAGTCCATAGAGACAAGTTAAACGTTGTTGCAGCTGGTATGTCCTGACTTGCAGTATAGTATCTATTGTTATATATAACAATGTCGCCGAGTTTATAATCTGTGCCAGTAGACCAAGTTTTTAAATTTGGGTTACTATAGATATATCCTGGAGCACTCAATGCGCCATTCCAAGCTCCAGTTTTGGTGCCATTCAATTTTAAACGATATTGTCTGGTTCCTTGACTAGGAATATAAATGATATCCCCGAAGGCATCAACATTATCAAATACCAATACATGTTCATACTGTACCAAGCTCAGATGTGCATAAGCAATAGTTGATCCGTTGATAGTGCTTATCAAAGATCTATTACCATCAGGGCCATCGGTACGTATAATATTAAAGAAATTACTCTTAATCGGATTAAAGTTTTCATCTAAGATTCTATTACCGTTACTGGTATTATTGATCTCATCAATAACTGCACCGGGAACATTTAATTCTAACTGTGTTGAAATTGGATTTAATATGATAACATTGCCAGGTGCCCAGCCTTGTTGTGCCCAATACATAAATTCTTGAATGCTCAGAGTCCAGTTTTGTTCAATATTTAAATCTGGATTAAACGTATTAAATACCAGTCCCTGTGATATCAAATATCTTTCGTAACTGTATAAAAAATCAGCAGTTTGTTGTATGCTGGTAAATGTTGTACCATAAGGAACAGTTTGCACTGTATTTGTTTTATCTTGATACAGTTGCACAGTTATATTATTAGCAGTCACAGGTATCACATTGCCACTGGCAATACTAGGAATAATACTAAAAAATGGATTGTTTGTATCGTATCCTTTGACACTATAGCCCAAGGAAGTTAACTCTATAATAACTGCGCTATATATCAATGATGAAACTGGTACAGATTTACTAAGATATACCTTATAGTTTGTATCGGGAATAATAACAGATGCATTGGTAGAGCCAGGTGTTGTTTGTTCTGCAGATATTGTGATTAAATTTTGATCAATGAATCCGCCGACCTTATAATTTAGTTGTACAGACAAATTGGTAAAGTATTCGGTGATCAATGCCGCTGGATCCATTCCTAGATTTTTAATCCCGTCTGCAATCCAATTAATGTATCCACTGGTCCTTTGCACAGTTCCATTGACTGTTGCTCCGTTGACTGTTAGTAACTTAGGTGCAATTGCTCGGTTACTAGAGTCTGTGAATTGCCCAGTGGCTGAATTTTTATAAAATCTTGAAGTATCTAGTTGTGTTGCAAAATACTTGGCTGGATATAATAATGCCAGGGTATTTTGTACTGCAAAAGGATAATCACTGCTTCTGCGCCAAGCTGTTTCTACCGGACCTTGCTGACCAACTGAAAAATTACTGCTGGCGCCAGAATAATTATATTGTTTAAATACCGGAATCTGAGTTGGGGTTAGTAAATTTCCTGCAGAATCAACTGGGACAAATCCACGACCATTTAAAGTGGTCAATCCAGGTCTTGCATAGTTTGTGTTAGTGTAAGGAGTTCCGTTATTCCAAACATATCCTGCTTCCATGTCTTCCCATAGCAATGTATTGCCGCTGGTATAAGGTGCAGGACCATAACGTTTTGTCCACCAGCTGGGTCTGCTACTAAACCCTAGCATCTCCCAGGGAGTTAGATTAGGGGTATCAGTGTCGTACCAATATTTGTATATTGCACGCCAAAAACCTTGTAAATATGTACCGTCAACTATGTCTGGAAATTCTCCATAGTTCCAAGTCCATGGATTATTTGGACTGTATCCACTGTTAGAAGTATAGTCTACACTATTAGATCCAACCCAGGTTAAAAAATGTTGCGCTAGTACTTGATTGTATTCAGCCAACGAATAATCAGTTGTTCTAAAACGTCCAGGAGTGATTGCAGATAAATCAATTTGATTATTAGCATAGTTTGATTTGATATTATTGTAGATTCTTAACTCAAGCTCCAACAAAAATTGATCTCTGAAATCACCAAATGCCGGAGTTAAACTACCATCGTGACCGCGAATAACTGTAGTAGGAGTCTGGTATGTATTATCTACATAAATCTCCGGTGGAGTCGAAGGATAGAGTCCTAACTTACTAGGAGTTTCGGGAATATAATTTCCGTCAGTGCTGCTGTATTCTCTGATTACAATAACATCTCCGACTGTTAGTGTATTGGTGAATGTCACCGACGGACTTACTAAACTAAAATTATAATCCGCGCCCACTGTTTTTTGCACGCCATTGACATAAATTAATACAGAACGATTACTGATAACAGTATTATTAAAGATACTGCTAATTTCATATTGTGTCTGTCTTGCATTAACTACATTATATGTTATGGTAAAATAGTTACTGCCTTGAGGTACCATGTCGCTATAATACCAAGGAAAACTACTATTTTTTATTCCGTTAATGTTCTGCAATATTTTATCAACGCTTCCAGCAACATCAGAATAGTTCAGTGTGCTTAGTGTTGTACTGAGATTTAAAAATTTATTTTTAAATTTAGTGTATTCTCTTCTGGCTAGATTTATTCCGTTTTCAAAATTAACTGTCGGATCAGCTAAGAAAGTCATTGCATAAACCAACGGAGAATCATGTTTTAATATTGTACCACCTTGTTGTTTTAGGTAACTGTCTTGCAATGGCGGAGTTGTTGTTGTACCTACTGCTTTATTCTCTATTAGCGTATTGTAGTGTGTTCTTATTTGCCCTAAAGTGATTGTTTCAAAATTTTCATTTAATGCGTTAAAATCTAAGTTGTCAGGCACTTCGTAGTAGCCCAAGGAACTTGCAGTATTGCTAAAAATCTTAACATCAATTTTATCACCAACAGTTGGCAATGTAGTTAATGTTATAGCATTATAAATTCCAAATTGACTAATCTGATAGTCTTGTGGATTTGTAGCTGTGCCAGGACCCATTAACAAATTATTATTGAGATAAACTTTAATATGAGGGATTGTTTTTTGAGTAACTGGCAATACATCAATGGGTACATATGCAGTCTCAACTCCATTTAATGGTAATGTTCTTCCATTGAAGAAATTAGTAAATGTTTGAAACTGCTCTGTTACTTCAATGCTACTGACCCAATTGTTTAGTTTTGTACTAGTAGTAAGTCCGGAATTTTTATTAAGGTAACCAGAGTTACAGTTAACAGCAACCACGGATTGATTTTCTACGTATGTAAATGTATCTGTATCGTAATAATTGCTAAACTGGATATCGCCGATATTGTTAAAGTTTTGATATGTTAATGGAAATCCTAGTAGGGTATCTGCCAAAGATACTGAACAAGCCATGCCTGTACCAGTACCAACACCAGTGGCTGTGAAAGTAATGCCATACTGATTTGCACTTGCCCCTATTGCAGTAAAGTCTGTTGTACCAACGGATGTGATTGTGTAGGTTGACCCTACAATAAACGAACCGGCCGAGACTGTGGGAACATTATATCCAAAGAATTGTGTTCCAGCAAATGTACTACCAGGATAAACAGTAGTGTCTGCAAAACTATAACCGTTGCTGTCTACTAGATCAAACAAAGGAGGTTGATTTAAAGTATATTTGATTTGGCAAGGAATAGAATTCCAAGTTCCGTTATATTGATAAATTTTACCAGCGTGCAACCCACTGGTTACTAAAAAGTTTTGTCCGGGTAACACTGGATCATCTGTGGTTTCAACCAAGGTCAAGTATTGTATACCAGCACTGACTTCTTGTATTTGCACTTCCCAAATTTCATTTACAATGGTAATGTCATAATCATTGGCAAAAACAATACGGTCGCCATTTTTTAATACGTGCCCATCTAAAGTATAAGTTCTTTGCCCTTCAATGTCTGCAAATGCATCTGTTGCTTCAAATGTAATGTAAGTTATCTTATTGCCAGCTTGTTTGCCATAGTTAAACAACTGTAAGTTGGGCTCAAATTCAATAATAGGGCGACGTCCGGCGATGTTTGGACCATAACTAGCAATAGTCACCTGTTCGTTGTTGTATTTGGCAGTTGCTTCAATAACATCCTTATGAAACCAGTGATTACCAACCGACCAGGGATTTCTGTCTTGACTAGCACGGTTAATGGTTATATAATCTGCTTCTTCATTGGTGTCAATTCCAAATGCCCCAACAGGAATAGGCGATACCAATTCTGACACTGGTACCAATGTCATGCCAGTACCAACTCCTTCGACATAATATTGATTACCAGCGTAAGTAGCAGAAGTCACAGTTGCATCAAATTGTATTTTTAATCCATTAGTAAACAGTACTCCATTGGGACTAACATATCCTGTCTTTCCAATGATTTCAGCCTCTACATCAATGACTGCCGAAGAGTTGTCAACCAGTTTAATCACTCCGTTAAAGTCAGGGTTTAGGCTGTCTTGGTAATACAAAAACTCTTGAGCAGCAGTTATATTTGGAATAGTTAAATATTGAAAATTATTGTTTAACCAAAACTGCACGCTTGCATATGTTTTACCAGATGTGATAGAAACCTTGGTTAGAGGTGTAACTGTTTGCACCGGATTAAGAGACATAATGCCATTTGTATTGTTAACCGTAATTTGCCAAACACTATTGCGTTGTGCTGCAGGGATAGTTACACCGTTAACTGTCCAGTCTGCATCAGTTGTTATCTCGTATACAAAAATAAATTTTTTCCCAGACAATGAATTGTTAATACCATCTATACCAGATCCGTTGTTGGCTAAGAATGTACTAAGAAGTTGTCCTTGTATATCTTTGTATTTTAAATTGTTAACCGCAGCATCCACATTGGCCACAACTGGCATATTGGCATAGAAATCTTGACTAGATGATGACGGTACTGTAAATGTTATTGTGCCGCTGTCTGTGCCGTTGTTTTTGACTCCAAACACAGAACGTGTGCTGACAGATGGAAGATTAGATTTAGTTCCGGCAATGCCAGAATCACTTTGTATCCAAAAGTTAATGCCAGGCTGGTTAATAACAAATTGATAAGTTCCGCTGCGTGCCAATGTCAACGGCAAGTTAGGTTGTGTACCTAATCCGCTAAAAACATATCCGCCTAGTGCGGTATTGCGTGTAACTGTATAAATTGCCGAGTACGGTGTACCTGCTGCTGATACTGCCACTGACGTAGGATTTCCGTTTGCGTCCAATGGGCCGTTGGGCAACCAATAATAATTATAATAGTTTACAAACTTATCATAATCAAAATGGCCATCATAATTGTATTTGTCTCCCGCAAATAGTCTTTGTTGATTATTAACTATTCCGCCGTTTGAATATAGGCTGTTCAATAAGTCAATGAATCCAGCATTAAATTCAATATTATTGTTTTTATCAGTAACAACTACACTAGCCTCAAGTTGATAATTTTTTCTTAACTCGTTGAGTTCAGGAATATAATTGTCCCCGGCTTGATATGTTGGGGCAAATGTACGCCCAATGTATCCGTCAGTGGGGACATTCACTGCATCAGTTACTAACTGGTCAAGAGTGGCGCCTAAAAACCGTTGATTAGTTACAGTTTGGAATACGGAAGGTAAAAAATTAATTGTGTTAAAAAGAGCCATTTATTATCCCAAGATGTAATTTGGATTCAAGTTCAGCGATGCAGCAGTAATT
>Ga0164297_10004251_pt1 | contig 12938 bp, 10 predicted proteins | sample GEODES058metaG_FD_113539 | JGI IMG/M metagenome (GOLD analysis project Ga0164297, IMG submission 113539) | Dystrophic lake water microbial communities from Trout Bog Lake, Wisconsin, USA - GEODES058 metaG | ecosystem: Environmental > Aquatic > Freshwater > Lake | place: USA: Trout Bog Lake... | reverse complement strand
CGGGAGCAGGTTGGGTCGGTCTGGATCCCACATCTGGGCTTCTTGCAGGAGAGGGTCATATACCCTTAGCTTGCACGCCACTGCCCTCTAGCGCTGCCCCTATCTCTGGGCTTGTGGATGAGGCACAAGTTGAGTTTAGCCACTCCATGTCAGTAACCCGCATTTATGAATCGCCTCGCGTCACAAAACCTTACACAGATAGCGAGTGGTCAAAAATTTATAACTTAGGCCAAGAAGTTGATGAGCAGCTGGCACTTGATGATGTTCGCTTAACAATGGGGGGCGAGCCCACATTTGTTTGCGTCACGGACAGGGACGCAGCTGAGTGGAATACGGACGCACTTGGCCCTACTAAAAGACAATACGCCACACAACTGCTGCATAAATTAAGAGCCGAATACGGCGCAGGCGGCTTCCTTCATTTGGGGCAAGGCAAATGGTACCCGGGCGAGCAATTGCCCCGTTGGGCTTTGAGCATTTACTGGCGCGGGGATGGACAACCCCTTTGGAGCAATCAGGCTTTGCTGGCCGATGAGAGACAACCTCAACACAGAACTACAGAGGATGCGCAGCGTTTTATCAAACGACTTTCACATCACCTCGGGCTCGTTGATGAGTTCATCAAACCAGGATTCGAAGATACGCTTTACTACATATGGAGAGAGCGAAGACTTCCCCTAAACGTAGACCCTACCGACTCCAAGCTTGAAGATGAGATTGAGCGAGAGCGCATTAGACGTGTATTTGATCAAAAGTTAACTCACGTTGTAGGTTATGTTTTGCCCCTACAAGCCCAAGATGCCTCTCACCTAGCCGTCGACAACAATCACAAAACGCAGTGGCTCTCGGGTCCTTGGCTCACGAGAGATGAAACGATTTATTTAATTCCCGGCGACTCACCGATGGGTTATAGACTTCCCCTTGATTCACTGCCATGGGTCAAGGAGTCTGAGTATCCCTATATTATTGAGCAAGACCCTTTCGCCCCTAGAGACCCCCTTAAAAGCTTTAGTGAAATCAAATTTCAAGTACCCGCCAACGAACCCTCAACCCCTGGCGCCTCAACACCAGATTTATCTAAAGGTGAAGAGTTCTTAAACGAAACCGCCACACACTCAAGAAATTCGCCCCTGCACGCCTCCAAAGCTTCAAATAGCGCCACCTCTCGCATTCCTGCCCCTTTTGAGTCCGCGTCCTGGACCGTGCGTTCTGCGCTTTGCGTTGAAGTCAGAGACCCGCACCGCGCAAGCGGTCCCAAGGCGGTTCAACTGCAAAACGAAAAAGACAAACTCGCCCGAGCCCCCAGTCAGCGAGTCCTATATGTTTTCATGCCCCCCTTAAGCCGCTTGGAGGACTACATAAATCTACTCAGTGCGGTTGAATGCACGGCCCAGGAGTTAAGTTTGCCAGTGGTCATTGAGGGCTATCCCCCACCTCGGGATGTTAGATTAAAAGTTTTACAAGTCACACCCGATCCAGGCGTGATTGAGGTCAATATTCATCCAGCCTCCAACTGGAAAGACTTGGTGTCTCAAACACAATTCTTGTATAACGCAGCGTTTGAGACCCGCCTGAGTGCAGAAAAATTTATGCTTGATGGACGCCACACTGGTACAGGTGGTGGAAATCACTTTGTTCTTGGAGGCGCAACCCCAGCGGACAGCCCCTTTTTGAGGCGTCCTGAATTACTTGCTTCGTTGCTTTTGTATTGGCACAACCATCCAAGCTTAAGCTACTTGTTTAGTGGCATGTTTATTGGCCCAACAAGCCAAGCACCTCGAATTGATGAGGCTAGAAACGATCAGCTCTACGAGTTGGAGATCGCCCTTAAGGAGATTGCTCGCAGCAAAGAGATCTACGGGGAAAATATGCCGCCTTGGTTAGTCGACCGAACACTCAGAAATATCTTAATTGATGTTACGGGCAACACCCACCGCTCGGAGTTTTGCATTGACAAAATGTACTCTCCAGATTCATCAACTGGCCGTCTCGGACTTTTAGAGTTACGGGCCTTTGAGATGCCTCCTCATGCAAACATGAGCATTGTTCAACAGCTTTTACTGCGCTCCTTGATCGCCCGCTTTTGGAATGAACCTTACTCTGCCCCCCTAACCCGTTGGGGCACCGAATTACACGACAGGTTCTTACTTCCCACTTTTGTGAGAATGGACTTTGCTGATGTGATGGAGGAAATGAATATCAGCGGTTTTGCTTTTGATAGCTCTTGGTTTGATCCTCACTTTGAATTTAGATTTCCTTTAATTGGTGAACTTGATCTCAAAGGAGTTGGGCTAAAAATTAGGACTGCCTTGGAGCCTTGGCACGTCATGGGTGAGGAAGGATCTAGCGCTGGTACAGTGAGGTATGTGGACTCATCCCTAGAGCGCTTAGAAGTATTGGTCACAGGATTCAATCAAAGCAGATATGCGGTCACTGTTAACGGTAAGACCCTGCCTTTGCAGCCTACCGCAACTGCGGGGACATACGTTGCGGGTGTGCGCTATAAAGCCTGGGCTCCTCCCTCCGCACTGCACCCAAGCATTGGCTCTCACTCGCCCCTTACCTTTGATTTGGTGGATACTTGGATGAACCGCTCGCTTGGCGGCTGCGCCTACCATGTGGCCCACCCAGGAGGACGTAACTATGACGCCTTTCCTGTAAACGCCTACACCGCAGAGAGCCGTAGACTCTCAAGATTTACGACACTCCAAAGCACATCCGGCCCTATCAAGGCTACAAAGTCCAACTTCGAGCTCACGGGATCGCGCGAGTTTCCTTTTACACTAGACCTTCGAAGATGAGACAATTGTGGTACCTTGAATAATTCTGCTTTTAAACACCCTCCTCTGACCCCCGAGATAATACAGGGTATTTCGCCCCTACTTAACCCATCAAAGACGGGTCACTTTGATGAGTTGCGACAGCAAACTTCGCCGGGTGCAGTTGAAAAACTTTCTTCTACAGGTAGCGCGCCACAAGAAAGTAACGAGCTGGGTCTCTCAAATGAATGGCTCCGCTTCTTTGAGTACCTCGGCCCTCACGGGGTACAAGACCTGACCCGAAGAAACAGTGAGTTGTCCAAACAAATCCGAGACAACGGGGTCACCTACAACGTGTACGCCGACCGCAACTCCCCCATTCGGCCGTGGTCTGTGGATATTTTCCCCCTCATGATAAGTGCCTCAGATTGGATAAAAATTGAGAGCGGGATTATCCAAAGGGTAGGTTTAATTGAGCAAATAATGGCCGATGTTTACGGTCCACAAAACCTCATCAAAGAGGGCTTGTTGCCGGCCGCTTTGGTACAGGGCCATACGGGCTACTTAAGACCTATGCACAACGTCATACCTCCTGGAGGAAGGCATTTGCACATTGCAGCCTTTGACCTCGCGCACGGACCCGATGGCCAGTGGTGGTTGGTGGCGCAAAGAACGCAGGCTCCGTCTGGACTTGGGTATTTGCTTGAAAACAGAATACTTGTTTCTCGTCAATTTCCAGACGCATTTGATGCAATGGGCATTCAAAGATTGGCTGGAACTTATAGATCGTTGATTGAGAGCTTAAAAATAGCTAGCCCTGGTGGCAAAGATGCACAAATAGTCCTCTTGACCCCTGGCCCCTACAGTGAAACTTATTTTGAACACGCTTACCTGGCCCGCTACTTGGGACTGCCCCTGGTTGAGGGTGGCGATTTAACAGTGCGCGACAGCAAACTTTATCTTAAAACTCTCTCCGGCCTACAACCAGTGCACGGAATTTTAAAACGCCTAGACGACGAATTTTTAGATCCGCTTGAGCTTAGGGCGGACTCAATGCTTGGCATTCCAGGGCTTTTACAAACCATCCGCTCAGGCAACGTCTTAGTTGCCAACGCTCCTGGCTCTGGTTTTTTAGAGTCCCCTGCGTTGCTTGGTTTTATGCCAGGAATAAGTAAAGCATTGACTGGAGAAACTCTTAAACTGCCGGCCTTGGCGACTTGGTGGTGCGGTGAAAAAGCCATCCTCAGTGAGGCCACCTCCTACTTAAAACAAAGCGTGATTAAGCCAACCTATCCTGGACGCCTAAGAGGCACGGGAGAGGCGGGAAGCAACATCTCAGAGGAGGACTTCCAAGCCGTACTTTGTCAAAACCTGTCCAATGAACAAATCCACGAATGGATCAAAACGATAGAACTCAACCCCCAAAAGTACACCCTACAGTCTTACCTGCCGCTGTCTCAAATGCCGACTTGGATGGATGCGTCCCAGAAGATGCCTGCCGGCATCATCCCTCGCTCCATGATGCTTAGAGTTTTTGCGGTATCAGATGGATTAAATTCTTGGAAAATTTTACCGGGTGGCATGGCCCGCATATCCCCTCCCGGCGAAGAGGTGTCTTCCATCCAAAAAGGCGGCAGTAGTGCTGACGTTTGGGTACAGACTAGCGCTTTGCGCGACACAAGTACCATGCTTAGGCGCAATTTAGATTTGCAATTATTGGAGTCTAAGAAACGACTCGTCACAAGCCGAGCGGCGGAGAACCTTTACTGGCTGGGAAGATACACAGAGAGAGCAGAAAATACAGTTAGGCTCGCTAGGCTAAGCCTACATTTTTTGAGAGGGGAGGAAAAGCCCTCAATCTCATTACTTTTATGGCTTGAGCGCATGGCAGAGGAGTTCCGCTTGATCCCTGAGGGGGTGCCCACCGGCGAGTCCAAACAAGCTGAAAAGAGCGAGATGGGAGAAAACTGGGCACAAAGCCAATCAAGTGCCCAAAACAATGCTCCTAAAACGTTGCCTCCCAACTCACCCAAACTTCGTTTAATTGCCAATCTTTTTGAGCGCACCTTAATTGATAGCCTTGATTTGAGGGGCAACGTCAACAGCGTAGGTTTCAACTTATCTGCGCTGGAGCAAGCGGGTTACGCAGTCAGAGACAGGTTGTCTCAAGAGAGTTGGAACTTGATCGTTAACACTCGCCGTGAATTTTCAATCAACGCAAAAAGTTGGCAAAAATTACCTGAAGGCGCGTCCCTTTATGCAATCAACGCCCTAGATAAAACCAATGCCTCTTTGGCCGCTATTACTGGCTCGCAAAGCGACCGGATGACCCGCGACGATGGCTGGAGACTCTTATCCTGTGGTCGTCACCTCGAGCGTCTTGGCTTTTTAAGCACTGCACTCGAGATGGCCGTTGAGTGCCAAACCATTCAAGACTTAGACAAAGACACCTCTGGATTCAATGCCCTGCTCTCGCTCTTTGATAGCACGATCACCTACCAAGCTCAGTTTCAAGAGTCGCGCGAGTTAGGCCCTCTATTGATGTTGTTAATCAAAGACTCAGACAACCCTAGGTCGGTTGGATGGGTTGCGAATGCTTTAAAAGGAAGACTCTCTAAACTGGCTGGCTGCGCGCCTGATGAGCTCAGCGCAATGGCCTCCATCGTTCCAAACCAAGCTGACTGGACTTTGGAGGAGCTTTGCAAATTGGATGAAAACGCAAGGTTATCTAAGCTCTTAAAAATGGTTGCATCCTTTAAGGTCTGCACCTGGCACTTGAATGATGCAATAACAGAGAAGTACTTCACTCACACCTTAGAGTCCGAGAGAAGTTTTTCGGCATAGAGATTTTTTGATATGATTTTGCAAATTACTCATCGCACCAAATACAACTACGATCCAGCTGTTTTAACTGCGCACCATATACTTCATTTATCCCCTGCAAGCGGACCTCACCAAGAAGTGATTGAGCATTCGCTTAACATGTACCCAGTGCCAGCGGAGAAAAAATCTACGATTGACACCTTTGGCAACGTGGCTACATACGTTGCTTTACACGCAGCGCATGATTTTTTAGATATCGTTGCCAGCAGTAAGATTCTTACTCATGAAACAAAGCTAATTCAAGAAACCCTTACCGTAAATTGGCCTATCGGTTGGGCTCAGGCTCAGTCAATCTTTGAGTACAGGGCTGGCGCAGCGTTCAATGAGGCATTTGAATTCGTGTTCCACTCCCCCATGGTTCCCCTTCACACAAATTTTAAAGAGTACGCTGAAATCAGCTTTAGCTCTCAACCCACATTGTTGGGCGCTGTTAGAAATTTAATGGAACGCATTCATCGAGATTTTATTTACGAATCAAAAAGTACCGACATAAATACACCCGTTTTAACCGCTTTGGCTCAAAGAAAAGGGGTCTGCCAAGATTTTGCTCATGTCATGCTGGGGTGTTGTAGATCAATGGGTTTGGCAGCCCGTTATGTGAGCGGCTATCTACTAACTGTGCCCCCTCCTGGTCAAGCCCGCCTAATTGGAAGTGATGCCTCTCACGCCTGGATTTCTGTTTATTGCCCAGATGAAACCAATAACGCGCAAGGATTTTGGTTTGATTTTGATCCGACCAACAACCGGATGGGATTGCACTCGCCTGGATGTGATTACGTGACGCTGGCAACGGGGCGTGACTACTCTGATGTGTCCCCAGTCAGAGGAGTCATTCAAGGTAGCTTGGATCACACTTTGCGCGTAGAGGTAACTGTAGAGCCTGCAGAAATTTAGTGATCTGTAATGAATTTATAATTCACCAAACCCTTTAATGCATCGGTCCCCCATTCATGACTATTTACCAACAACTTAAAGAGCTTGGCATCACACTTCCTACGGTCGCAACCCCTGCTGCTGCCTACCTGCCCTTTGTCATCAGTGACTCTCATGTTTACTTGAGTGGGCATATAGCCAAAGAAGAGGGCAGAGTATGGGCGGGGCAATTAGGGAAAAATATGCAGACGCAAGACGGAGTCCGCGCTGCCCGGGCCGTTGCAATTGATTTACTAGGTACGCTTGACGCGGCATGCTCGTCTATAGGCAAAAGCTTAGATGATGTAAAGCAAATAGTAAAAGTAATGAGTTTGGTTAATTCTTCTCCTGATTTCACTGAGCATCATTTGGTCACCAATGGATGTAGTGAGCTATTAAAAGCCGTATTTAAAGAGCGCGGCGCGCACGCTAGAAGTGCTTTCGGCGTTGCGCAACTCCCGATGGGCGCCTGCGTAGAAATAGAAATGATCGTACGGGTTTAATAAAATTAATACTTTGGACCTGTATTTCCTGAAATAATTTCGACCAACAGGTCATTAATTCATAGTTCCCCATAGCATTTGCTATTGAATACTCACATTTGATTCATATATGCTAGTTACACTTACCAGAGGTTAGATCTGGCAGAAGTTACATTTCAAGTGTGGGGTTATTTAAAAACCTCTAAACTGCCATCACTTTTAGGAGACAGTAGATGCTTCACAACTTAATTCGCAAGTTTGCCCAAAGCTCAAACTCAGGGCACGCTTACCGCAATAGCTTTTTAAGCCTAATGTTGGTTTGCTTTTTCCAGGCCAGCTCTTGGGGTACCGCACTGCCGAGCCCAAAAGATATTGAAGCTGCCGTTGTAGCAGGACGTTACTCACAGGCTGAGTCCATGTTGAGAGAGGTTATTCGCGAAAAGCCGTTAAGTGCAAAGGCTCACTACGAGTTGGGAGAAGTCTTAGCCAGAGAAAATCACCTCAGCGAAAGTCGTCAAGAGTTGCTTGAGGCCCAAAGAATTGATCCCTCTTTAAAGTTTGCACAAAGCCCGGATAAATTCAAAAGCATCCTAGAAAAGGTGAGCGTTGCGGCAAACAACGAGGCTACAGCGCCCATGCACAACAATGCACCCAATCAACCCACCATGAGAGCGCAAGAACCCTCCCAAGCGCATGAGTCTTTCCCCTGGGGTTACGTGGTGATAGCAATTTGCGTGATGCTGGTGCTTGGTTTTATCATCCGTCGTATGGCACCTCCACCTGTCGTCTACGGACCCGCACAGCCCCCATTTGGTCCTGTGGGACCAGGCGGACCTGGGTACGGCCCTGGAGGCCCTCCAGGGTACGGTCCAAGCTATGGACCTGGGTACGGTCCATCGGGCTCTGGTTCTGGGATCGGCGGGGCTGTGGTCGGTGGCCTAGCGGGTGTAGCAGCTGGGTACGCTCTATCTAAAGCCATGGAAGGCGGAGAACGCGGCCCTGGCTCATATTCAGGCAACCAGGGGAACTCTGGTGGTTACATACCCATGGATCAGCAGCAAAGTGCCCCCGATATTGGATCATTCGATCAAGGCTCAGGCTCTGGATGGGATGACAGTTCATCTGGCGGTGGATCAGATGACAGTGGTTGGTAGCCCTTAAAATCGATACTATTGAATACGGGTTTATTGAAAAGAGTCGCTCCTTTTTTTATAGGAGCTACTCTTTTTATCAATCTATCAATGTATCCAACCTTAACCCTTCAAACCTTAACCAAACTGCACGGATCTCTGGGCTTGGTGTGAGCAGGAACAGCGCAATAAGTTGATTTAATTGGGCTTGTTGTGGGACGGTTATCAAGACATACCTGGGGACTTGAATCTTAGTTTCCTCGTCCAGTAAACCAATCCAATCGATCTCAATCAATTTTTCTACGACCTCTTCAAGCTCCAGTGGGTCGACTTGCATCTGTTTGGCCATTGAATTTAGACTCATGCCTTTGAAGTTATCTTGCTGAGCAAAGTACAACAACCGTAAGCATTCAACTGCCAGTTGAAAACTCCAACCTGGCCCCCCCCCTTTGCGCACATTATCTAAGAGTAGCCCCGGCAAACAAGACACCGCAACAGCTCCAATCAAAATAATCACCCATAGGGTGTAAATCCAAATAAGCAAGATGGGAAGCGTAGCAAATGCGCCGTAAACGATGGAGAAGGTAGACATTTTCCCAAGATAAAGGGTTAAAAGCTTACGAGCGCCCTCTAACGCTAAAGCGGCGCCAGCGCCTCCCAAAAAAGCATGACTTGAGGCCACTTGTGTATTGGGTATAAATCGGTATAAGGCAGTTATGCAAGCCACCAAAAGTGCAAATTCAAAAAGCCCAAGAAGCGGTCGCCAAATGGCAGTAATAAAAGAAAATCCGTCTGCGGACAGGCTCAGCACCGTTGACATTAAAAATAAGCCTAAAGCCACCACAAGGGGGCCAAGCGTCATTGCTGTCCAGTACAAAACCGTTCTCTTAATCCATGACCTAGGCGTACGCACTCTCCATATGGCGTTCAGCGTGTGATCTATGGTTAGTATCAAAGCAATCGCTGAGAAAATCAAAGCCATAAATCCGACGACTCCCAGGCGGCTTGCTTTTGAGGAAAACTGAGTCAAGTACCCCAGGACTTGTCGCGAAATGCTCTCGGGCATTAAGCTCTCGACCAACCACCTTTGTATACCCGATTGAAATTGTCCAAATAGAGGAAAAACAGTGAACGTGGCCAATACAACAGTAAAAAGCGGTACCAAAGCAATCGATGTCGTAAAGGTCAAACTGCCAGCAGTTTGAGCCAACCGGTCTTGTCTGAACCTCTCAAATACCAAAATAGCCCCTCGTTTCCAAGGAAACTGAAGTATTTTGTGTAGGACAGCTTTAAGAGTGAACATGATCATTGATGCGTGAAAAGAAATATTCTGAATCGATCCAAGATAATCGATCATCAGATTGAGTGGTTATCAATTTTAATACAAAAGTACGTACATGAGTGAGTTACAAGCTAAACCTTGCGACTCAAGGGGCTCAAAAGCGCATCGCTGCGGGCGTGGTGACAAGTCTTCCCGAGGAGGCATGGCCCGCCTTGATTGCCCGCGAACGTATCCGTATCCTGGCAGCGCTCTACCCTAATGCTGTCATGGGGCCGCGCAGCCCCCTCCAAGGCGGGGTGCCAAGCGATGGCAAGATGTACCTCACGTACTCTTATACAAAGAGAGTGGATCTTCCCGCAAAGCTTTTGTAAAGAATTAAATAAATGCTAGCCAAATACCGAGCGGAAGGAATGCCAGACTTAACAAATGGCCAACGATAACAGTAGACGCTACTTTATTGGGTTCAACCTGAAATTTGTCAGCAAGCATGAAATTAAAGACTGCCGGGGGTAAGCAAGCAAACAATATTAGTGCACCGCGCTCCATACCTTCTAGGGGAATAAACCAAAGCACCGAATAGGCGGCAACAAGTCTGCTTAGCAAGATTAAAACACCCGATCGAAAGCCCACCAATGCGTCTGCAATTTGACTGCTTGCGAGTCTTGATCCAAGGGACAAGAGCATCATGGGAACCAATATGCTTCCGATCATCGTGCAAGAAGTCTGAATCCAATCAGGAAGTGTGATTTGTAATTGAGAGCTGGCGATACCCAGAACTGTTGCCCAAACTAGCGGGTTGGCATAAACCACTCGCCAATCTACTTTGCCACTCATTACCCCAGAACCAAGCGTGAAATGCAAAATATTTGAAATGACAAGCAAAACTACAGCACTCGCCACACCCTCTGAACCATAAGCCAAAGCGATCAAAGGAATACCAATCGGACCAACATTGGTGAACATGACGCAGGGCAAGAATGCTTTGTTGGTAGCACCAGAAAATTTTGCCAGTGGCCAAGCAATCAATCCGCTCGCTAGGATCAAGACAATTGAGGCTCCAGTAAATGAGAACGCTGAAATTGGGTCAAACGATTTGGAAGATAAAGAAATAAAAATCAATACAGGTAGTGCAATGTCTACTACTAGCTTGTTAGAACCGTCTAAATCAGGTTTTACTCGGCTGCTGTAAAAAAATCCAACCAGCAGCAATGCAAAGATGGGGAGCGTTATTGATGCGATCTTTGAAAACATTGTTGGTTAGTCTAAATCAAATAGGACAATTTTTAGACTGGGCTTGCAAAGATACACCTACTAATTAAAAAAATTGCACAACAGTTGACACGATTTTCAATTGAAGTCTGGGGTAGTAAATTGATATATCAAAAAAAAGTGAAATCAGCAAAACGGCTTTATAAATGGATCTTGATCATGAGGAAATAAGCTTTCGTATTAAACATATTAGAGTTAAGCTATACTAAATTGAGTCTTCTACCCATCAATTAAGGGACTAAACAAAAGGCAAGCATATGAATCGGCGATGTTTTAATTTAAACCCTACTAATCGATTCGCATTAATTGGAATCTTAGCCCTATCTCTACTCACATCTACAGGGTCTATTCAGGCACAAATCGTTAGTGCGCCATTACGAATAAGGGCAACCATTGAAAAGGTAAATGATTCAAACATTACCGTTAAAGAAAAGAATGGTGAGGTATTCAATATTTCCACCAATGAGATTACAAATATTTCCGAATGTTTACCTATCACCATAGAAGAAATTAAGGCTGGTAGTTTCATTGGCAGCGGTGCTATGCCCCAAATTGATGGAACCCTTAAAGCAGTAGAGGTTCTTGTATTTCCAGAGTCCATGAGGGGAACTGGAGAAGGTCATAGAGCCTGGGATGCTTTACCTCAAAGTACTATGACCAACGCAACGGTTGCAGAGGTAAGTGTCGGGAGCGGTCCCATAGGTCGTACTCTAAAGTTAAGGTACAAAGACGGAGAAAAACTACTCCTAATTCCTAAAGATGCGCCAATTGTTACTTTCATACCAGGCGACAAAACTTTACTGGTTGTCGGTGCAAAACTAATAGTGAATCTTCAAGAAAAAGAAGGCAAATACATCGCCACAAGAATAATTGCTGGCCGTAACGGATTTCAACCCCCAATGTAAGACTCACAGCTAAAGAATATTAGTTCGTAAAGACTTACTCGTGACGACGTGGTCAATTACTTCGACTCTACACCTTCGACAATATATGACCTAATCACAGCATAGGGTTTTGCGATTTCACGGATTTTCTTGAACTCCTCTGAACTAGCCATTTCTTGTGCTTTTGCCATCGAGGATAGCTTCAACACACTAACGCCTGGCGCAGGATTGTCACCTGATAACGAAATAGGTGCACCTTGTCGTACCAAGAATACAGCATCGTATTTTGCCCAGACCTTTCTCGACTCAGGCATATAAAGTTTGGTGTAGTTTTCTTTGTCAGTAATCGTCACTTCTGATATCAGATAAGCTGGTTTTGCTTGAGAAAAAGCTGCACTAGTAAACACGAGCATAGTCAGCAACTGCAAGATAAAAATTCTGAAAATTGACTTCATATAAATCCTAGGGGGGTTGTTATAAGACTAACCATCATAGGTGTTTTCAAATATCGTGAACGTGTGTAAACCCTTGGAAGTGAAAACTGACAAATCAAGTCAGTGACTCCTCACTGGGTTTGCGGCCTAATCTTTTTGTGACTTATTGGACTCGTGTGGTTTACTAAAAGACCAGTAAAGCATGCAATAGCAGAATCTAAATAAAGTGCAAATTAAGCCATCATGTCCTGCGAAATACACAGAGGCCCCTTTCCGCTGAAAATCTCTAAATAGATGTAGATCACAGGAGTGATGTAGAGAGTCAACACTTGAGAGAACGCAAGGCCACCGACCAGCACCGTCATTTCTGGGGCGCTCAAGCCGAGCAGTTGCGCCTTGTCTGAGGCCTAGGCTCAAGACGACAACCAGGACAAATTTGTGCGTGATTTCGTGGCAGCTTGGCACAAGGTCATGAATTTGGACCGCTTCAAACTAGCGTAAGCTACCTGATCATTCCTCAGAGTCACAAAGCTCCGGGGGTTTTTACGTGTTGCTTTGCAGGATGCGTGGCCATGAAAGACATTGCTGATCAAGTTGCGGTCAAACAAACCTACTGGTTTTACGGTGGCTTGACCCTTTGCCCCGTGCGCATCGTGCACCTTCACACGCGCTTCGCCAGTCAGGATCCCGAAGACCCGCCGGAGCTGGGATGCCGGCAGTTCAGCCGAATGTTTTTATATTCGCTACCGCACCCCGGCCCTCTGGGCAGGGGGCAAAGCGGCGACATGGCGATGAGCATACGCGAAGCTATGTTTTTAGTGCATCGCAAACTGGGGTCCGTACTGTAATGAGAAGACTGAGAAATTTCTCCATAAAAACCATTTGACTTTGATTCCAATGCGG
>Ga0164297_10004250_pt1 | contig 12945 bp, 17 predicted proteins | sample GEODES058metaG_FD_113539 | JGI IMG/M metagenome (GOLD analysis project Ga0164297, IMG submission 113539) | Dystrophic lake water microbial communities from Trout Bog Lake, Wisconsin, USA - GEODES058 metaG | ecosystem: Environmental > Aquatic > Freshwater > Lake | place: USA: Trout Bog Lake... | reverse complement strand
CCGCCTGCTCTGCGGGAGAGGGCGCGTAGGGCGGCAGCACGGTGACGTGCACCTCCTTGCCCGGCTGGAGGATCATGCGGACGAGGTGCAGGATGTCCATCGGCCACACTGACATGGGCCACACCCGCGTCGGACGCTCACGCCACACCCACCCCGCGTTGATGCTGCCCATGCGGTAGCGGATGCATACCGGCATCACCGGCACGCCTGCCACGAAGCCGCCCGGCTTGAAGCGAAGCAGGGGGGCCTCTCCTGTGGTGCACGTTCCCTCTGGAAAGACCAGCAGCGGCGGATGGCGCGCCCAGCGGTCAGTGCGGCGTGCCCGGTCGGCGATGATCTGCGACACGCTGGCCCTGGCCGCTCCGGTGGCTGGCCGTGTCTTGTTGCGGTCCACTCCCTGGGCGCCCCACAGGCGAAGCAGCGGCCCGAAGACAGGCCAGCGATCCATGTCGGCGCGCATGATGGGGAAGTACGGACCCACGGTGGCTCCCACGACGAAGATGTCGAGATAGGACACGTGGTTGGCAACCACCACTGTTGCAGTCTTCCCTGCGTATGCCCCCGCCACGTGCTCCTCGCCGTCCACGCGCACGCGTATACCCAGTGCAATCAGGAAAAGGCGCCCCGTCGCGCGGCTGGCGCGAAGGAGGAAGGGGTAGGCGCGGAACTTGGGGACGTCCGGATCGGCGCCAGGGGCTGGTCTTCGCTGCAGGACCAGCAGAAGCAGCGTGTACGCAAACACCATCAAGAAGCCGAACGCGAGTCTGGAGAGGGCATAGGGCGTGAGCAGCAGCAGCAGGTACGCGTCCCGTGGCCGCAAGGCAGGGGTGGCCAGGTCAACCCACGGCAAAGATGACGACATTGATGAGGAAGGAGGAGATTCAGCAGGCGCAGCCGCAGCCGCAGACGACGCTCCGCGAGTTGTACGCGGTGGCATGGGGCAATCGACCGTGCGGCGGCGCCGTGGGGTGCAGCCTGCAGTGCTGCTCACTGTTTAGGGGCTACCCTGTCCCAAGGCGTGCCTTTTTTGAGAGTGAGCTCTTAGAATATGCATGTGGTGAGGATGACTTCGGCTCGCTGACGGATTGCGATTCCAGGGGCCTACAATTAGCCACGCCCCCAGCATTTTTGGGTGCATTTTTTGAAGTTTGCGGTTGATATTGCATGCATCCAGACAGCAGCGTATCCGAACGGAGCGCAGTTAGTCTAGTGAAGTGGCATGCATAGTGTACCTGCGTGTACCAAAAGCCCTCTAGAAGTAAGAGTAGCACGATGCTATTCCCGAATTGATAGTACCCTGCCACGGTACAGGCCCGGGTCCGATTCCCGGACTGCGCAACGACTTTTTCCTGCCCGCAACGACATTTTGCGTTATTTTCTGCGTCGAGGAGCCATTCCTGCCAGTGAAACGCGAAATGACGTGCGCCATCGGATAGCTCGGCGGAGGAAAACGCACACATTTCGCCGCATCGCCGATCGAGTCTTCAGGTCATCTAGCAAGCGCATCTGCGCTTGTCGTCCTCTTATTGAAGAGTATTGACTACGGTTCGACAAGCTAGACAGAAGCATGTGGTGCTCCGCAGCAGCCACAGTGCTCGCCTCAGGCGCGAGCGGCGGGGCGGGCAACATCACGCCGGGGCAGAAGGTGAAGGTCAAGGCGCCTGTGACCGTGTACCACGTGCCCAAGACCAAGGGCGCAGCCACGCCGCTGCAGGGCCTGCACGGCGTCGTCACTGCTATTGCAGACAAGCACACCGACGGCTCGCAGCTGTCCTGCACTATGCCCCTGAAGGCGCGCTCACTGGTTCTCGTCTGCGGGACTGGAGGGCCCTCCTGTCCAGACCCCTGTCGTGTCTATGTGTTGGTGCCACTCACACGCCTCGTCCGTCCAAAGGTTGAGCTGTCAGTGAACGCTCCCGACGGAAAGCCTGTAACCTTCACCACACACCTGACGGCTGACGAAGTGGAGCTTGTGTGATTGCCAGAGCCAAGGCGACACTGCAGGCGCAGCGCGACTCCCACTGATAGCCGAGGTTGGTCTTGAGCTTGAGTTGGGCGCGATCCATTCTTTGTGTTGCAATTATTACGTGCACACTACTTCTTGCTACCGCTGGTGTTCTTCACGCGCTTCTTTTTGAGGTGCTTGGGCATCTTCTCCTTGCGTTGCTCGCGCTTAGCCAGCTTCACGCTCTCCTTGTTCGCTTTGCGCGCCGCGCGGACCGCGTCACGAGTCGGCGCCGACGGCCTGTCCTCCCAGCCCTCTGCGGATCCTTCGCCCGTGTCCTCGTCGCCGCTATCCTCGTCCTCCTCTTCCCCCTCGGATTCGGCTGCATCAGAGCCACTGTCAGCCGCGGACGCAGCTCCACCATTACCAGCCTCCTCCCCAGCCATGCCGTCGCCGCCGCGCTGAAGGACGACGGGCACCGTGCGCACGCCAGACAGGTCAACCTCCAGGCCAGTGACGGTCTGATAGTAGATGCCCTCTGTGTTTCCTCCCGACGCGATGCGCGCTGCATCACGCTCAAAGTAAGCAACCTCATCCAGTCGGCGCGGGATAAAAGCTTGGTGGAACACACGCTCCGCAGCGCTTTCCTCTGCCGTCGGCGCCAACCTAGGGAAAATGAAACGAGTGAGCTGCATCCCTCCATGGCACTCTCACAGTGCAACGTACCCATCCCCGCCTGCAGCTCGCGCATCCGCGACGGCGATGAGCCGATCTAAGCAGGCGTCCACGTTCGCGTCGCTGACTGTAGGATCTGTGACAAACTCGAACAGCTCACGCTCAGTGGCCGTAGCGACGCCCTTTTTGCTGAAGAAATCGTTCACGTGGAGCAGGTCCTCACGCAGAAAATCAAAGCATCGCGGGTGATCTAGGTCCACAGACTGCGAGACGTCAATGATGGCAAGCCGTCCTTCGTGGTACAGAATGTTGTATTCGCTCAGGTCGGCGTGCACGAGGCGACAGCGCTGGAACATGGTGCGCACATCCCTTACAAGCTGTGTATATAAGGCACGCATGCGCGACGCCGGAATGTCCGCGTCCTGTGGGCGCACAAAGTGCTGGGTCAGACCCCAGTGCACACCACCATATCATCCAGCCGCACCTTCAGCCTGGGCGCCGGGTATCCAGCTTCACCCAAGAAGTCCATCACCAGCACATGGGCACGCAGCATTCTCGGCTCCGGGGCGAAAATGCCAGCCTCGCGCAGGCGAGCCAGGTTGCGCATCTCCTTCTCGGCCCAGGTGCGCACCATCTTGCGCGGATTGTGTTTGCAGTAGCCGTTCCTAAAGCGCCAGTCGCCTGTGACGTAGCGGTCTCGGTCTTTGAACACGAGGATGGAGGTCTTATACACCTTCACCGCCAGGGCGTGGCCATCTGTCGTGCTGGCGTGGTACACGTTCGCCTCCTTGCCAGTGGAGATGCAGCCATTGATCTCGCTGAAAATGCCCTGGTTGAGCATCTTGAACAACACCAGCCGTGTGCGCGGATCCAGAGCCTGCTCTACAGTCGCGCGATCAGCCTTCTCCGTTATGCGCACCCTGCCCGCTGCCTCGCGGCGCGCATTCTCGCGAACGGAGGTGGCCACGGCACTAGGAAGATGGTCGCATTCGTCCATCTGAGCAGCGTGTGGTGTCTAGCCAGTTAGAGGCTCCAGGAAAATCCACAATGCGGACGAACGAAGCCGCAGGGAGAACGCACCCGTAGTGGCCCTGTCATAATGCGGCCTTCGAGAGACTGCAGCCTTTTTACCTGCGGCTGCAAAGCACTCGCTGTGCGCCGAGCGGAGAAAAACTGAGTGAGCTGCCACGAGCACTGCCTGCTGTCGGCTGGTGCAATGCGCACCTGTCCCTTGACGCGCCGCAGTGCCTCCGTTGGCGTTTGGGCGCCACGTGCTAAAAGCCACGTTCCCGCTGGCGCCACGGGCCTGCATGTCTGTGGCATGAGCAGCCGTCAGAACCAAGCCAGAGGCCAGCGCGGTACGCGTCCTCGAAAACGCACCTTCTCGGAAGTCGACCCACGCCATGGCGCCGACAATGTCCTCGTCCTCATCAGACCACTCCTCCTCGTCAAAGTCGCCGTCTTCCAGAGCAAGAGATGTCTCTCCTCCCGCCCCCGCCTCTTCCCCAGCGTCGCTGAAGCGGCCGCTATCACATGCCGCGACGTCATCTGCACCGGGCACGTCTTGACCCGCAGCCGCGGACATAGAGAGAGACAGCTCGCGCGCGAGAGACTAGTCACACCTGGCACAGCTCGACAGCAGTCACCGCTCGAATCATATGGCTGTGCAGCCTACGGTTCCATGAGAAAGTGATGCACGATTTTCATTTCAATCAGCGCGCGAAGGGGCGGCCATTTCGACCCCGGGTGGGCGACTATTTGCCCGCACTGAGTGCGGGAGTTTTTGGACGCGCACTGCGATTCGAATGCATCAGGTTTGTTTAAAGTTCCGATGACGTCCTAATCTATGCCTCTCGGTGACCCCTGAGACACATCCACGGAGTTAGAAAAACATGCCTTGCAAGTCAAAAGCGCGCGGCAGCTGAGCAGCGTGCATGCATCGCACCTGAACATGGGGCCGTTTGTGGACATCTGCACTTTCATGCGCAACCAAGCCTGCGACCGCTGCTCACGGCGTTGATCCATGGCTTGTTGTTTGGGCACCTTTATCTTTGCGGCTGGCGCATTTGCGCCACCGCGGAGTACCATGCCGCGCTCTCGTGCATTATTAGCTACCAGCGCAACCTCCCGCCGGTCAGCGGGGCGATGCCGCTGGCGGTAGAACTGGGCAAACTCTCTGGCTCCCAAAATGCGCTGCCCTACGCGCAGCTCGAACCCGTTTTGCGCCAGCGAGATGTGTGATTGAGCTGCCAAAGCAAGCAGCTCTGAGTCATCATCAGCCTCATCGCTCTCCTCCTCCATTTCCTCGTCCTTGGCGACAGCGCTGTCAGCTGCTGCCCGCTGCGCGCGACTGCCCGCCATCCGGGCGTCCAACTCCATCATCAGGGCGCTCGCCTCATCGCCCTCGACTTCCTCCCAGTCACTGCACGGCACGTGGGCGTCAGAAACAGGGAGATGGGATTGGGTGTCGCCGCACTCACCTGTCTCCTCCTGCTTGCTGGCCCTCCTCTTCGTGGTCAAAGTCGCTCCCGAGCTCACTGTCGTCAAGTTCCAACCTGCAGTGGAGCGGAGGCGGCTGTTAGCGTCCAGGGAGAGCGGCACGTTGGCAGCGCAACGGAGCCGTCGTCAATTAAGAGCGCACCGTGCTCGCCGCGTCGATGGTCTGCGCCGCTCCTTGTCCGCTTTGAGGTGCGCTTTACTAGCTGGTCGCTCCGCGCTCTCTTGCAGCGCGGTGGCGTGGTTCACGACGCGCTCAAAGAGGTCAAGACTAACCATGGGCAAACCAGCCACCTTACGCTTCAGGTTATAGCGGTGCCAGTCGGTCTTGTAGTGCTGCTTCAGGTCGTCATACGAGGAGAATTCGACGCCCGGAGCTGTTGCGCATGTCAAGCCCGACATAATGAGGGCACCGGTGTGTGCGAGGAGCTTCAAGCTGCAAAACGATTAGCGGGCGTAGATTACGGGTATTAGACTCCTCATGCTCGTGAACGCTCATTTGCCGATGCAGAAGCGACTGAAGATTGACCCCAGCACGTCGTCGCTGATGTTTGTTCCCGTCACAAGGCCCAGAGCCAATGCTGCCTCCCGGAGCTCCACTACCCAGCAGTCGATGGGCAGCTCTGCGGCAACAGCCTCTTGCATGCGGTCCAAGGCGGCGACGGCCTGCTCCAGAGCTTCTGCTTGCCGATGGTTGGCAACCCAGGCGGCACCCTCCACCGGTGTGGCATCCAGGCCAAGCAGGGCCGACAGTGCATCCTCCAGAGCCAGGATGCCCTCGCCGCGCAGCGCGCTGGTGCCAATGACGCGATGAAAGCGTGCTGTGACCTCTGCAGGAAGTGCATCCACCGCTGTCGGCGCCTCGTCCACCTTGTTGACCACGAGCAATGCCGGGCGCCGTCTGTCCCCGTGCACGATGCCTTGCAGGATACCATCATCATCCGCAACCCAGCCATCCTGGGCGTTGACCACCTGTGAATAAAGGGGGCAGCAGTTTGTGAAAACGGAGAAAGCAGTCAGCAATTCATTGCACTCACCATCAGAAGGACGTCCGCGCCCGCAGCTGCTGCGCGGGAGCGCTCAATACCAATCTGCTCAACCTCGTCCGTTGGCGAAGCGCGAATGCCGGCTGTATCGAGGAGCGTGACGGGCACGCCATGAACCGCCACTGAGGCTTCGACCACATCTCGTGTGGTGCCAGGCACCGAGGTCACGATAGCGCGCTCACTGCGACTCCACGTGTTCAGCAGACTGGATTTCCCTACATTAGGACGCCCCACGATAGCCACCTAGGAAAGGTGATCTCATTGTTAGTCCTCGAGAGAATGCACACGGTGAAAATTCACTACTGCCCACCTGAATGCCCACGCTCATGAGTAGCCCACGCCGTGCAGCCAGCAAGACAGCACTCACGTCCTCACGCAGGTGGTGCACGCGCTGCGCCAGGTTCTTCAAGTCCAGCGGAGGCATCTCATCATCAAAATCAATGCGCGCCTCAAGCTCCGCAATGAGAGACACGCACGCATGCTGCGCAGAATCAACAGTTGGGCTCAAGCCGCCGTGTAGGATGGCAAGCGCGCTGTCTGCCGCCTCCACAGTGCGGGCTCTGATAATTGCATTCACAGCTTCCGCCTGGAGGAGGTCCAAGCGGCCGTTCAGGAAAGCGCGCATCGTGAACTCGCCCGGCTCAGCAAGGCGGGCACCCGAGCGCAAGCAGAGCTGCAGGACGCGCTGCACGCAGACACTGCCTCCGTGACAGTGCACTTCCACCACGTCCTCCGCCGTGTATGAGCGCGGCTTGAGCATGGGCAGCACGAGCACCTCATCCACGACGGTATCATCTATGTCGTATACGTGGCCATACACGGCTCTGTGCGACTCCACAGCCCACTCCACAAGGCGGAGGCCTGAGCCAGCGCGACCGGGCCTGAAAATGCGCTGCACCACGTCCACCGCACTACCGCCGGACACGCGCACGATGGCCACACCGCCAGACTGGGGCACAACAGGCGTTATGATAGCGGCAGCTGTATCGTCCGTGCCTACTGGACTGGGCTCTACTGGAGGCTTGACGTCCGACACAAGGTGTCCACGGCAGCAGCAGTGTCGTCGTGAGTCACGGCGCCGCCGGCGAAGAGCACCGGCAGGTATACTCTCTGCGTTGCCAGTGCGTTGGGCGTCCGGCAGAGCAGCCGTGAAAGACAGTGCAAGCATCCCCACACTCTCAGCTCGCTCCTACCTACTATATGCACTGCATTGTGACAATGGAAGACGCGTGGTTCTTGCGACGGCGCTTTCTTATATGGTTTTCCAGATGATGACGCAAGCAGGAGGATGACGCACACAACCAAGCTCATCGCGCGAGACGCATAGCTCTCCTAGGCAAGCATCAGGCTGCATCAGTGAGTCAAGTGCACAGCATCGTAGAGCTCCAGCAGTTTCGCGTTCACTCAAAGGGAGGACGCTCTGCGCAGCTTGAAGGTCATTGAAGAGACATGGGAGACAGCGACACCGCCGCTGCGGAGAAGAGTATCGAAATATGGAAGATAAAGAAGGCGCGTTGCTGCAGTTCGTGTGTAAATTTGCTGGGAGAACTCTCCGCCGGTGGCAGCAGCGCGGCGGCTGGCCTGCAGAGGGCTAAGTCTTGACTCCCGCGCTGCCGGCTAGCGCCGGCATTGTCTCGTTCCACCTGGAGCAACGAATAGCGCTTGCTGGCGGCTCACTCTCGCTTGCTTTCGCGCCGTCTGCGTGTCGTTAAGCGGCCTCCGTGTTGACGCAACTGGTGCTTGTTTCCTCCAGCTGATCCGAGGTCTGGAGGCTGCGCGAGGCAACGGCACGTCCATGATTTCACTCATCATGCACCCGCGAGACCAGGTGCGTAACCCGCACGCTGTTTCTGGCCCTGTGTCTGCACAAGGTGCTAGGAAGCGCTCACGCATGTCACTCGCGTTGTAGATATCCAAAGTGGCGGCTATGCTCGCAAACGAGTTCGGCACTGCGTCAAACATCAAGAACAGGGTTAACAGACAGGTGAGCTATCAAAACGTAGCGCATGCATGTTGATGCTGTTGGTGCTGCACCACGCTGACGCGGAACACATCTTTGCACGCTCCAGTCTGTGCTGGGAGCCATCACCTCCGCGCAGCAGCGATTGAAGCTGTACAGCAAGGTGCGGGCCATGCGGGAGAGTAGCCGGGGAGTGCACTCCAGGGTGCTCGCCAGGTCTTAGTCATGGATGGCCTTGTGCCTACGTCGTCCAGGTGCCTCCCAACGGGCTTGTGCTGTACACGGGGACCATTTTGACAGACGAGGGCAAGGAAAAGAAAGTCAACATCGACTTCGAGCCATTCAAGACCATCAACACGTCGCTGTACTTGTGCGACAACAAATTTCACACAGAGGCGCTCAGTGAGCTGCTTGAGAGTGAAAATAAGTACGGGTTCATTGTGATGGACGGCAACGGCTCGCTCTTCGGCACCCTTAGCGGCAATACGCGCGAGGTGTGCGTTGCTGTTTAGTGGTGTTGCATATCGCAAGTTGTGGACCTCACGCCTTCACGGCTGTCAGATTTTGCACAAGTTCACGGTGGACTTGCCTAAAAAGCACGGCCGCGGTGGCCAATCCGCGCTTCGCTTCGCTCGCCTGCGCATGGAGAAGCGGCACAACTACGTCCGCAAGGTGAGTCGAATCACTTACCGCAGCACTCCGGCGTCCGCTCACTGATGAGCCGCCCGTGAACCATCCAGGTCGCGGAGTTAGCCGTGCAGTTCTTCATTTCAAATGACAAGGCACGTGTTACTTTCTACACCTTCCTTTCACTTGCTGACCCCAACACCTAATCCACAGCCTAACGTCGCTGGCATCATCCTTGCCGGTTCCGCTGACTTCAAGACTGAGCTGAGCCAATCTGATTTGCTGGACATCAGGTGAGAGGCGGCAGAATATGCATGCGCGCCTCACCTCTGTCCCTCACCCCACAGTGCGCTTTGTGCATAGATTACAAGCCGTCATTGTGAACATCTGCGATGTGTCATACGGCGGCGAGAACGGGTTCAACCAAGCCATCGAGCTGTCCACGGACATCCTGGCGAACGTGAAGTTCATTCAGGAGAAGAAGCTCATCGCCAAGTATTTCGACGAGATTAGTCAGGATACTGGCAAGTTTTGCTTTGGGGTGGAGGACACGCTGCAGTGTCTGGACATGGGCGCAGTGGAGACGCTGATTGTGTGGGAGAACCTGGAGATGAATCGCCACGTGCTCCTCAACACAGCCAGCAACGAGACGCTGATCAAGTACCTCAACCCGGAGCAGGAGAAGGACACGTCGCACTTTGTGGACAAGGACACAGGCATGGATTTGGAGGCGCAGGAGAAGGTGTCGCTGCTGGAATGGTTTGCCAATGAATACAAGCGCTTCGGCTGCCAGCTCGAGTTTGTGACAAACAAGTCACAAGAAGGCTCCCAGTTTTGCAGAGGCTTTGGGGGGATCGGCGGCATCTTGCGCTACCAGGTGGACCTGCGCCAGTTCGAGGCTGACGACGACGTGGACGGCGGCTCGCTGTACGGATCGGAGGACGACTGAAGTGCTGGACCAATGTGCATTCACCTTCCACGCAGTCACTCAGCGTCTTCTCAACAAGCGATGAGAAAATCTATCTGTGGCGTCACCCAGGGAGAAGACCCCCCCAACTATCGCGCTTGCGCGCACCAGCAGCTGCAAGAACGGTCCCCGGCTCTCGTTCACTGTGATACGGACCGGGCTGAAGTCGTACGCGATGCTCACAGCCGGCGCCATCATTGCCTCGAGCAGAGATTTTGACCGCGTGAAGTACTCGCCGCAGCTATATTGATGCGTCTGTGCAACCACTCTACCGCGTCTCTTAACAGTGGTTGGGACGAGCTTGATGAAATGCTTAAACGCGCCACCCAGCTCGGCGTCACCAGCGCTGCGCTCGGCGCCATCCAGAGCGTTCAGGAATCCAGGAACGCTCGGTCCAAACGACAGCCGGTGGACAACATAGCTTGTGTTCAGACGTAGCTGCCCCCGCCCAAGGAACTGCTCAGCTAGCGTGTGCGTGGACACGTGAAATTCACCAGCAACCCGAGGGAGCGAGAACGAGGCTCGGAGCCTGCAGCCCTCTCTGTCGCGCAGCGCCTGCTGCAGCTCCCCCGTGTCGACGTTGGTGAGCAGCTGCAGCAGGCTCCCCAGAAGCACTACTTGCGGCTGGCCCATCGCCCCTGTCGCCAGCCCCTGAGCAGGAGAGTAGATGCCGAGCGAGCGACCGTGAGCGTCAAGGCGACTCCGCGACAGCTCCACGCGCTGCTGCAGGAGTGCCTCCTCCTGTGTACCGGCCACATCTCCAGCGTCTAGCGTCAGGACGACGCACGGCACAAAAGGAAACGTCATATCCAGAGAGACAGGCACATCTAGCTGTCCACGCTCTCCATCCACCCCGAGCTCTGTCGTTCGCCTGAGTGACACAAAGTCCAGAAGCTCCGACACCAGAAGCAAAACAGCCAGTAGCGCCGAGCATAGCGTGATGGCACCTCCCAGAACTGTGCTCTCGTGGTGCTCTGGCCGCGGAAACGCACTCAGCCCAGACAGGCGCCTGCGAGCACCCATAATCAAGCTACCAGAGCAGCATCCTTTTGCGACGAGGCGTTCACGTCCAGAGAGTCCTGAGAAGAGGTGCACAATCGGGTATAAGCCCGCAGCATCCTGGCTCCTAGCCTCGTCGGGGTAAGTTAAGCGCTGGAGAATGGAAGCTTCCCTGCGCAAAGGCGAGCGTCGCACTGGGCTCGTCACATGCTCACAATCGGTTGTGACAGCTTGAGACCCTCGGCCGCCTGAAGGAGACGGAGTCACTCGAAAGTTTTGCCCTCTTCGTGTTGGATTCCTGGACTTCGCGGCGGCATGGACGATGTCGGCACCGGCAGCTTTGCGCACGAGTCATTGGCGCGGCTGGTCGCGCCGCACGTGGACTCGTTCAACTCATTTCTGTTGGAGGGCCTCCAGCGTGTGCAGGAGTCGCTTCCGCCCTTGGAGGTGGAGCACCCGGAGGACGGCTCGACGCTGTCGCTCTGGTTTGAGGGCCTGCGCATAAGCAAGCCACTGCTAGAGGAGAGTCGGGCAACAGAAACGCGGCGAGAGCTGCGCGTGTTCCCCAGGGAGTGCCGACAAGCAGGCTCCTCATACACAGCCCCTCTTGTGTCGCGTGTCTGCTGGCGCGTCGGCGACGGCGACGTGCAGAGCAAGGACACGCGGCTGAGTCATTTCCCAGTCATGGTATGCGTTGCACGCCGGCCGCATTTGCGAGGTCGCTTGTGTGCGCTGACCGCGGCGGCTTCGTTTCTCCTGCAGGTGAACTCCCTTGCATGCAACCTTCACGGCCTGGACCGCGCCCAGCTGCTGGACAGGGGTGAGGAGGCCAACGAGGTGGGCGGCTATTTCATCGTCAACGGCAACGAGAAGCTCCTCCGACTGCTGGTGAACCAGCGGCGGCACTACATCATGGGCATGGTCCGCAGCGCCTATGCCCGCCGCGGCAAGTCCTATACCGAATTCGCAACTGCCATTCGCTGCGTGGCGCCGGATGAGACGTCGATGACTGTGCGCGTGCACTACCTCACCACCGGCAGTGCGCGCCTGGCCTTTGTACTGCGCAAGCAGGAGTTCTTCGTTCCGGTGCGCCATTGTGCAACGCGGAGTGGTTGACAATTGAATTTTGACGCTCGTCTCGCTCGATGCGCAGGTGGTCATTGTTCTGCGAGCGCTGGTCGACTGCAGTGAGAAGGAGATTTTTGACAAGGCGAGTCGCGTGCCGGTCTCTTCCCTGCTATCTCGCTCATATGCTGACTCTCTCTGCACCCAGATAACGGCCGGGGCTGAGAGCGCCTCCTTCGCTGCCGAGCGCGTGGAAATCATGCTGCAGGAAGCGTCAAGGCTGGGCCTCCGCACCCGGGCACAGTGCTTGGCACACTTGGGCAAGCATTTCCGGCCGGTGCGTTCACACACAACTAGCGCATACTCTGCGCATTACTTGTGAGACTGGCTAGTCCTTGGAGCTCATTTAAGCTGTCGTTCCTCAGGTCCTGGACGCACCCCACTCTCGGTCAGACGAGGCTGTAGGAGAGCAGCTGCTGGGCGACATCGTGTTCGTGCATCTGCAATCGCGTCACGATAAGCTGAACCTGTTAGTGCTCATGCTGCGGAAGCTCTACGCGCTGGTGCGTCTCTGCTCTCCTCCGTTCCGAGTGATTCAGTCACTGAAGGTGCAATTGAAGCTGGAAGAAAGCGCTCACTCGCCCTGCCTTCACTCTGCCTTGCGATACAGGCAAGCGGCGCCTGCCAGGGCGACAACCCCGACTCCATGCTGCATCAGGAACTATTGCTGCCTGGTCTTTTGATGCAGCAATTCCTGAAGGAGAGGCTGCAAGACCTGCAGTCTAGACTGAAAGACATCGTTTTGAAGGAGGTCTCGGAAAAGCCAAGCGTCAGGTTCGATGACCCGAGTTTTGTTGAGCGCAACATCACAAAGGCATGTGCCATGGCAGATATTGGCCGACGCGCAGAGTATTTGCTCGCCACCGGCAATCTCATCAGCCGCACCGCCATGGGCTTGAGTCAGACCACCGGATTCAGCATTGTTGCAGAGAGGCTGAATTTTTTACGATTCCTGTCACATTTCCGGTCTGTACATCGCGGCGCCTACTTCCAGGAGCTGCGCACAACCACTGTGCGCAAGCTGCTCCCAGACTCCTGGGGTTTCATGTGCCCGGTGCACACACCAGATGGGGCACCATGCGGTCTGCTCAACCACCTCGCTGCT
>Ga0164297_10004249_pt1 | contig 12947 bp, 15 predicted proteins | sample GEODES058metaG_FD_113539 | JGI IMG/M metagenome (GOLD analysis project Ga0164297, IMG submission 113539) | Dystrophic lake water microbial communities from Trout Bog Lake, Wisconsin, USA - GEODES058 metaG | ecosystem: Environmental > Aquatic > Freshwater > Lake | place: USA: Trout Bog Lake... | reverse complement strand
GCCGACGACGCACCTCCTCGCCCTGACGCTGACTCCCTCCGATCTCTGCGTGCAGGGCTTCGATGAATACATGAATCTGGTCTTGGACGAGGCGGAGGAGGTGTTGATCAAGAAAAAGTCACGCAAACCTCTAGGTCAGTTTGCCTCTCACCCCCTCTGCCCGAATCTCCACCGGCACCGATTCACTGACGCACGCGTGCTGCATCTTTCAGGGCGCATCATGCTGAAGGGGGACAGCATCACATTGATGCAGCCCGTCAAGACAGCGTGAGTGAGGGGTGTCGGGGCAGACACAGCGCACGTCTGCTCCTTTGAAGCACAGCGAGTTGTAAGCCATTTACATCTCTCAGTATAGCGCTACATGTTCCAGGCAACGGACGGCCTGTACTGCCCCGCGTTGCCGTGCTACTCTACGCACGGTCTCCCGTTCCCCCCTCAGCACCACAGCGTCACCGAATCCCTGCGAACGGGGAACTATACGGCGGTACGGCGGCCCCCATCTCACGCGAGCCCGCAGGCCGGCAGTCTGCTGCAGCGAGGGTTGAACCGGGTAGACCACCCACTGGCGCAGCCTGCATCACGTGACCACCAAACCCAGGCGGCGGCGGGCCTCTTTGGAACAGACTTGGGCGCTGGCTGGGACCACCAAAGCCTGGCGGTGGCCCAACGGTTCGCTGCGCCCGCGTGGGCGCCTCGTGGGGCGCAACTTCACTCTTGCTGGGTGGGAAGGAAGCCCACTGCTTGAGAGTCCGCCCGCCTCCATACGGATTACGCGCCGGCGCCTGTACTCCCTCTTGCACCAAGCTAGAACGCAGCGCCGACAGCGCGTCCACCAGGAACAGAGGCTCCGAAGGAGGTGGATGAGGGTCGTGTGTAGTACTCTCCCCGGGCGGCGCATCAGAACCTCCACCCAAGTCCTCCGCGTCCGCCGCAGCCTGCGCGCTGCAGGTGTCGCTGCCGGAGCTGTCCAGCGACAGGACGAGACCGGAGAGCGCGGCCGCAGCTGCTTGGCTGGCCGCGTGCGCGGCCAGTGACCGAGGCGAGGCACTGCCTGCCGGTGGAGCCACCCTCGGGGCACTCCCCACGACCGGCCCCGTGCTCTTCGGAGGCGAGCTGCCTTGGCTGGGTAACGTCGACACAGCCGCGCTGGCTGCTGCGCGCGCAGCAGCCACGTCTTCAGGCTTGACGCCAGGCTTGGCTGCACCGCCGCCTTTCTTGTCTCGCTTGCGCTGTTGCTTGTACTCCTCAACCACGGCTGCCTCCTCAGCGGCAGTCAGCGTGATGGCCGTCCCCTGGGCTATTTTCTGAACCCGCGGCGCGCCTGGAGCCACGGGCGCGAGCACAGTCGTGCCACTGCTGCCTTGCAACGGCAGCATCCAAGCACCTCCCTTGGTAGTCCCCGGCAGCTCAACCCACTGCGGCGCGCCAGCTACAGTGAGCGCAGAAGACGGCGTCGACGCCGGCTTGTCGCCGCTATCGCCTGCGTCCAGGAGAAGGCTGCGGGCGGTGTTGCTCGCGAGCAGTGTGAAGGACGAGCCGCGCGACATGGGGTGGCGGAGTGGGTGGCGGTGCGGAATGGGAGGCGGGGCGGGGCTAGATGGATGGCGGGCGGCGGGGAGAGTGGCGGTACAACGCGCTAAGCGAGGCGGCGGCGAGGTGAAGTGCTGCTTACGTCACGTCCTTGCGCTGCCTTCGCAGAGGCACTGTGGCGCAGACATGGGGTCTGGCAAGAAGAGCAAGCGGGGAAGTGACTTTGAGACACAGGACGGCGAGCAGCCTGGTAAGCGACAGCGCAGTGGTGGCCCCGGCTCTCAATACGGCTCTCATTTCGCGCATGGGCCGTCGAAGCGCGTGAACGACGAGTGGCAGACAACACTTGAGGCGTGGACCGAGCTCGCCCCGCTTCTTGCCCGGTGGAAAAGGAGAGCGGTTTGGATGCCATTTTTCTACGACGGCCTTTGCGCCCAGCACTTGCGGACGCTGGGCTTCACAAGCGTCATTCATGAGAAAGCCGACTTCTTTACTCGGGCTGCGGACGCTGCGTTCCTTAGAGGCGTGGACGTCGTCATAGACAACCCGCCGTACACCGCCCAGGAGACCAAAGACGCTGTTCTAAAGGCCCTAGTTGCGACGGGTAAACCCTGGTGTATGTTGCTGCCCAGTAGCGTGCTGTTTAGCGCTGGATTTCGAGAAATAGTGGATACAGAGCACGTGCAGCTGGTGCTGCCGCGCAGGGTGCGAGTGTGTAAGACAGGACAGTCGCCGGTGCCGTTCAAGCAACTGGTGTGGGTCTGCCATGGCGGATGTTTGGACAGAGACGTCAATTTCGTGGGCGTGTGAGGGGCTCCGATTGCTCGGTTGCTGTTGCTGCATCCACAGGCTCAGCTCGGCATCATTACTTGCCATGGGACGAGATGCAGTGATGCCACAGCATTGTGGCGATGCCACGGCATTGTGCCATGCAACTGCAGCTGCACTGCAGTGCACTCGCCGAATCACATTTTGCGCCATGATTCGCTAAACGTCTCACAAGTCCCCTCTCTCGTCATCAGCGCGATGACGGCGGATTGGCTTGCGGCTCGGGCGGAGTTAGAGACCAGGTTCCAGGCTGCGCTCACAAACGACCTTCCTCTGCTGCCGCAACTTCACGCAGTGGTACTGTCCGCCTTCCCGGAAGCAGCAGCGCTGCTTGCAGATGCGGCAGCGGCCACAGGCAGCCACGAGGGAGGGGGCGAGGACGGTGGCGGCGTCGGCGGCGGTGGTGATGAGAAGGCTGGCGCGCTAGATAGGCAGCTGGTCGAGCACTGTTTGTTCCGCGTCCTAGGTGTGTGCCATGTGAATTCAGCACGTTCGTTTCTTTCGACTCACACCGCTCTGGCTCCTGGCTCTGCAGATGGCCTGATGCGCGCAGCCCTGCAAGCAGAGGAGGGCCTCATGGAGCGCTCCGGCCCCAGAGTCTTGCGTGCCTTGGACAGCGCGCTGGTGTTGTGTCAAGAGTGCGTGGCTGGTGGACGAACCACGGGGTGAAGAGAGAAACCCAAGAGAGACTCACTCACGCCTTTCCAGGGGCGTCGTCATCGAGCCCGGTGCCATCTTCGCGCTGCTTGAGCACATGGTCGAAGGCGCCGCGCTGCCGGACTGCGAGGCGGTGTTCACATGGATGGAAGGGAACAGAGCAGCGTTGGCGGTGCCGTCGCTGTGGAACCGGGGCAAGCTTATCCTCCTGCGCACGTGCAACAACTTGCTCCGTCGCCTCAGCCGTGCAGCACACACCGTGTTTTGCGGCCGCGTCCTGCTCCTGCTCGCAGCCTTGTTTCCTTTGAGTGAGCGTAGTGCACTGAACATCACTGGCGCCTACAATCGTGGCAACGTCACTGTGTGGGACGCCCCTGAAGTGGCAGCGAAAGCGCTGAATGCAGATGATGGCGCTGCTGGGGAAGCTGGTCAAGCGGCAGAGGAAGGCGAAGTTGAGGGCGGTGTCCCTTTGGATGGTGCCTTCTACGACGCTTTCTGGGCGTTGCAACATAGCTTCAATCACATGCCGAGCGTGTTGCCTCCAGCTGGGTGGGCCAAGTTCGCGGCGGGGGTCGAGCTGCTACTGAGCTCCCTGGAAAGCGACCCGTTGCCCAGAGACTGTGTGCCGCACCATAGCGCACCTCTGGGCGTAGTTGCTGATGATGCGCACGTCCATGACGGTAATGGCGAGGTGGCTGGCGGCAACGCACCTGCTGCTACTGGGGCCACACCGAAATACCTGACCAGCGCGACCCTCCTTCGATTAGAGCTGCGCGATCCAGCTTTTCGGAGGCCACTCCTCTTGCAAGCCCTGCTTCTGCTCCGTTTCGCTACGGGGCCACCGGCGCCGTCACCGGCGCTGAAAGCCCCTGCAGCAGAGCAGGCGGCGAAGCTCATCACCCGGGTGTCGTCCTGCTTGGCGGCAGTTCCGCCGGACGGGCCTGCATTCCTGGCACGTGTCGAGTCCGCGCTGGAGCGGGATCACAACTGGGTGGCGTGGAAAGCGACGGGATGCAAAGAGCTGTTTGAGCGGCCGTCGGAACCGGAGCCTGCTCCTGTGCCCGCTGCCCAACAGGATGTGCCTGGCGATAAGGCGCCCGGAGGCATGCGCAAGCGCCGCCCTCCGCCGCCCCGCGACGCGCACTACACAGTGCGCCTAGGCAACGCGGAGCTGGACCGGCTATGGAACGAGCACGGGAATTTGAATGAAGCTGCAAGGAGTACAGATCGGGGCCCTCCGAGCCACCTATCTTTCCTGGACCCCGTGCGTGAGCAGCTCGACCCCGCCTGGTGTGCTGAGATGGACATCGAGGAGGGGATGAAGCGGAAGCACGACAAGACGTTCTGCTGGAAGGCATTGCGGTTGGTGTGCCGCGCAAACTTGGGGGCGTTCACAAAAGCGGCGGAGCGCGATGGCGGCGCTGATATGGATAACATCACACGCGAGGTGTTCGGCATGCCACGTGCCCCGCCTGCTGTGCCTGCGGCTGCGGTGAAGAGCCCTGCTGCGGCGGAGGCTATGTTGGCTAGTCCAGAGCCAGTGCTGCCCCCTGCGGGACACATACTTGCTGGAGATGATGTTGACGCGGGACAAGGTGCTGTCGATGGAGCGCCAGCTGTGGATGACATGAACGAAGACGCAGCAGTGCCGTCGTTGGCTGAGCAGCAGGAGGGTGGTGCAGATGCCGCCATTGATGCGGGCGCCACTGCCGACGCGACCGCTGCGCAGGAGGAAGAAGAGGAACGGATGCTTGCCGCTATGGAGGCGGAGGCGGCAGCGGCGGAGGCGGACGTGCTGGCCTCGCCGCCGCCGGCGACTAGCAAGAAGCGCAGCGCTGACGAGATGGATGCAGACGCATGATGCAGCTGGGAAGAAGGGACGTGTGGCATTGCACAGTATATGTGTGTTTATGCCTTCTTCTCCTTGTTCAGCCACGCCTGGAAATCTGCGCAGCGCTCGTTGTCGTACGCAGAGTCCACCTGCATGGATGCGAGGAACTTCTTGCCAGCCGCCTTCTGCTCCGCGGTCTTGGGCGCGCGCTTGGCAGCCGTCTTGTTCGCCTTGGCCTCCCGGCGGCGCTCGTCTGCCAGGATCTGCATGCGGCGCTGGGTCTGTACATAGGATAGAGAGTTCGCGCCCGTGTCAGAGAGCCAGTCCACATGTGCATGGCGCTCGCGTCACACAGCCACAGCTCCCCCCAGTAAGGGAAGGGAGCCATGGCGTGTGTGTGTCTCAGCTTACAGAGAAGTTCGTGTGTGTAGCTTCATCGCTGACGGCAGCGAGGCCGCCCGCATCATGCCAATAGGGAAACTAGTGTGGTTGCAATCCTCGACACGCGCGCACAGCGCAGCGCAGCGCAGGGGGCCACAGGGGAATTCGGGGTGGGTCGCGCACCTTTGCGTACGGGTTGAGCTTGAGCATGGCGCCCAGGTTGCGCAGCGGGTTCTTCTTCAGTGCTCCGCGCGCGTGGTGGTCCTTGGGCGGCTTGACGATGGACTGGATCTCGTCGCTGTTGATGACGCGGTTCAGGTCCGCGTTGGCCATGCAGCTGCGGGGCACCTTGAATCCGCCCTTCTGTGCGCTCATGGTGCTCTGTGTACCGAACACGGAGTCCAGTTTCTCGAATGCAGCCTTGGTCCAGATGCAGAAGCGGCCCATGTGGCCTCCAGGTGCAAGCTGCAGCAAGTTCAGCCGCTCCACGTGTGCCAGCTCCACACCCGGGATGTTGCGGAACGCAGCCGCGATGCCGCTGTCGTTGGCATACACCACCAGCGGGCCGCGGCGCATGGTGTACCGGCGGTTCCGCATCTTGCCCTTGCCCTTATGCAGGTTCTTGCTATCCTTGCTCTTGGTCACGTCAGCCATGGCGCCCACCTTCTTGAGCAGAGCCAGCGCGGCGCTGGTCTTGCTCAGGGACTCGGCAGCGTCGGACACGACGAGGGGCACCTCCGGCACAGCGTCAATCTTGTGTCCGCGCGCCATCACCAGACCCGGCACAGCAGAGGCCGCTAGCGCCGAGGCCACGGCGTAGCGCTTCTGCTTGATGTTCACCTTGCGGTGCCACCGGCGCCACACCTGCGTCGCAGGGAGAGAAGTGACGGGTGAGCGTGCAGATCACGCAAAGGGATCAACCCTAAGGGCTTCCTTCCTGTGCTCCTGTGGCCGCGCAAGCGGGGCTTTTCCCCCGACACGGACCCCCACTGCGGCAACATACACACCTTGGTGGGCGAGTACATGGCGCCGCCGCGGCACATGTTGCCGAACGCGCCCTGGCCAGAGCGGTGGGTGCCGCCGCCAGGGACACGAGGGATACGGGAGACGGCACGGCCAGTGCCCCACGACTCGGCCGCCGTCTGGTGGCCAGCCTTGGCGTAGACTGCGTACGCCTGTGTGTGGGGGTGGGGTGGGGCAGTGCGTGCGACGAGTGAGTAAGGGGCGGCAAGGGCTAGGCAAGCTGCAGTTCGTCCAGCCCCCCTACAGGCGCCGCTGTGTCCGCACCTGGCGCTTGTTCTTCGCCATGTTGGTGTGCGTGATGTTCACAATATCCGGGCGGATGGGCGCCGTGAACACCGCGGGCAGCGCCACGGTCTCATCGCTATCAGCGAGCGTCACCAACGGACGAGCCGCCATCCTGCGCAGGAGACGGAGCGTGTGTGAGTCGGGGCTGCGAGGTGGCAGGCTGTTATGACTGTGCGACGCACTTTGCTAACGGCAACACGAAGGCGTCCTTACGTATTGAGCGCCACGTCACGTGGCCCACGTGGACGAGGCCCACTGCTTCAGCCACCCGCAGAGACTGTGGCGCAGAGACGCGGCCGGGAGTTTCAGAGATGCCAGCTTTGATGTGGACGCGCTGCGTCTGAAGCCAAGCAGGCACGAGGCCGCGAGCGCTACGCAATATGCCTGCGGAGCTGGACAGTCCCACGGCACCGGCGGCGAAGCACCCCGCCTGGTTCACGCCTAAACGACTGCTCATCCTCTTCGTTAGCATGTCCATGCTCGTGTACATGGACCGGGGCGTCATTGCAAGCACGGGGGTGAAAGGCAGCCGAGGAAATGCAGACGAGCCCCCGTCTGGTATCACGGGCCGCTTCGACTTGAGTGAGACCAAGGACGGGAGCTTGTTCAGCGCCTTCATGGCGGGTCTACTGGTCGGCAGCCCCGCGTTCGCGGAAGCCAGCAAGTACTATAACCCATTCAGAGTGATTGCGCTTGGCTTGGCCGCCTGGTGCGTCGCCTCCGTCGGCTGCGCGTGCAGCACCAGCTTTCCCATGCTCTTCATATGCCGCTGCTTCGTCGGCCTCGGAGAAGCAAGCTTCTGCTCGCTGGCCTCCCCCTTCATAGACGACGTTGCGCCCACGGGTGCGAAAACGCGCTGGCTGGCTATTTTCTTCCTCACCATCCCAGTGGGCGTGGCAACCGGCTTCATCTTCGGCGGTGTGGTTGGCAAAGCTGCTGGATGGAGGGCGCCGTTTGTACTGCAGGCCATCTTCATGGTTCCCTTTGTCATCTTCTGTTCCCGCTGTGAACCGCTGTCATTGAAGGGTACAGTCACAGCAGGGCAGAGCCAACCTGGGGATGATGCGAGTACGCCACCGAAGAAGCCTGACCTGATGACAGTGCTACGCAGCTTCATGTCCGACATGGTGGCGCTTGTAAGGCTGCCGCTGTTCACGCTCACCTGCCTCGCGTTGGCAGCTCACACAGCAACAGTGGGCTGCTACTCATATTACGGGCCCAAGGCTGCGAGCGAGCTGTTCCATCTGGGGAGCGCAGATATTGTTTTTGGGGCATGTACTGTCCTCACAGGCGTTGCAGGCACGCTGGCAGGCGGCATCTTCCTTGACAAAGGGCGCGCCACGGTCGCGCTGGCTTTATCTTTCTGCGCGGTTGCATGCTGCGTCGCATTTGTGCTGCTGATGATTGCGTTCCAAGCAAGAACTCTGGGCCTGTTCATTCCCATTTTCGCGCTTGGAGAGCTGGCGCTGTTCAGCATCAACGCCTGCGTCAATGCAGCCATCCTGTGGAGTGTGCCGCTGCGACTGCGCCAGCTCGCAATGTCAAGCACGACGATTGCTATCCACGTCTTTGGCGATGTGCCTGCGCCGCCAATCATCGGCCGCATCCAGGATGCGTCAGGCAACTGGAGACTCAGTCTTGGCGTTGTAACCTGCTCTCTGATTGTTTCGGCGGCGCTTTTCGGATTGAGTGCGGTACTGGCCAAGCGGAAGCCTCCAGATGGGCGACACGGGGTGGCACCGGCACGTGACAGTGAACAGCATTGTGTAGTGGATGATGATCAGGCGCCACTGCTGGCGGCGGAGCCTTTGCAAGAGAGCAGCAGCAGCGCTAGTGGCGATGTGGAGCGATAAGCGATGACCCTGTCCTCTGCCTCGGGAGGCGCTCTTTGCTGAGCAGAAAGAATGCACTCCCTCTGCCGGAGAGATCTAGCATGCAGCGTGGACACATATTCAGCGCTTTGCTTTCCATCGGCGTGGCCATCACTGCACGCAGCGCAGACGCATCACCTGTGTGTATCGCATCAAGCACTTTGAGTCCCACCACCAACGTCACGTTCCCTTCCTCTGCCCGCTCATTCGTGCTAGCTACACCATCCGGGTCGATCTCTCAGCCGCTGCGCTTGCTGTACGCGCTGCACGGCTACGGTGACGGAGCGGACTTCATTCTGAAGCGCACCGGCTTCGACACCTCTGCTCCTGCAGCTGGCTACGCTGTGGTTGCTCCTCAAGGAGACGCTGGCAATCCTGGGGGATCGTGGTCACTGGGCAACGGCAGGACAGACGGGCGGCAGACAGACAGAATACGCTTGTCAGAAGAGATCGACTTCCTGTGGTCTGTCGCAGATTGCTTGCGTGACCAGCTCGGCATTCCTTTGTCCGGCGAGGTGTACCTTGCGGGTTTATCTCAAGGCGGGAAAATGGCAACCAGGCTTGCGTGCTCCACACATGCGGGGTTCACAGTCAAGGCAATTGCTGTCGCTGCTGGTGTCCAGGCCGAGCCCGGCATCAGCTGCCCTGCCGCCATCCCGCTGCTGCTCTTCCAAGGCGGCCTTGATCCAGTGGTGCCGTTCTGCACGACAGGCTCATTCCTCTACCGCCCTAACGCGGCAAGTCTGAGCCTGCTGGCCCGATCGACCATGAACGGGTGTGCTGTCTGGCCCGCTCAGCCTCGCGGCGCGTCCAGCATGGATGTCATCAGCACGCGAGTGTTCGAGTACCAGGGGTGCGCCGCGCCGACAGTGCTGGTGTGGACGCCGCTGGACGCACATGTGTGGCCTGACACACTGATTGGTGTACAACAAACTGCCAGCGCCGTGGCGCTCGCCTTCTTTGCCAGCAGTGGACGAGATGCGGTGATACCTCAGCTGACGAGGAGCGATGCGCGATGGCCGTGCGGGCAGCAATGGACGTGAGACTGGTGAGGCAGAGAGACCGTGATTGCGGGACCTCTGCATAATGTAATCAACCTCTGTTGTTCATAGTACTGACAATGCATCACCAGTGCATTTGCATCGCGACGAATAACCACTGCCCGGTTTCGTGGGGCAACGCAAATATTGGCGTCTGAATCTTCTGCGCGGAGCTTAAGAATGAGAATGTCCGATGCATGCCAGAGTCCCAAGCTCACTCATCGCGCCATCGCATCGCCAGATGGTCATCTTGGCACTCTACCAGTCCCGGGCATCGGCAGGCCGTGCATCAAGCGCGGGTATGTGGACTGGATCAGACGGGCGCGGTGCCGTTTGCCATCAGACGACTGAGTTACATCTTTCCAAGCCCGCCGCCGGTATGCTTAGCCCAGTCTCTAGCCGAGAGTGCTTGATAACAATACCGCTTGGACGTGGACCCGTCTCGTCGCCGAAATCAAAGCATGATGGCGCATGCACCGATGGAAAGACGTCGCCAATTCGATGGGACTGCTTTCATGCAGGCTTAAGGAGGCGGCATGTGATCATCCTGATGGCGTGCATAGCATTTGCTGGCGGTATGACGTACCTTGGACTCCGCGAACGATGGCGTCGGAGATGATGAGAAGCGAAGTGCTGCGCTGGCACTCCGGCCCAGAGTCCGGGACTCGCGCTGTGATCACTAATGGTACTTGCGAGCTTACACGAAATGGGTGCTTAGCGCAATTATTGTGTCCGTCTGTCTATGCTGTGAAGGGGACCTTGGTCTGCGGGCTGTCAGCCTTGAGGTACAGCTGCGCGCGCGCCTCCATGAAGATGCGCTCGAACTCGTCGCCGTCAAGGGTCTCCTTCTCCAGCAGGGCATCAGCAATCTTGTCCAGCACCGGGCGGTTGGCAACCACCAGGTCCTTCGCCCGCCGGTACGCAGTCATCACCAGCTCCTTCACCTCAGCCTCGATGGCGTCCGCCGTCTGCTGGCTGTAGTCCGCCTGGCGGCCGACATCCTGGCCCAGGAAGCTGGGTCCGCCGCCGGAGACGAGGGACAGCTGGCCGAGCTTCTTGGAGAAGCCCATCTGGGTGATCATCATGCGAGCGGTGCGGGTCACCTGCTGGAAGTCGTTGCTGGCGCCAGTCGTCACATTCTCCTCCCCAAACAACAGCTCCTCAGCAATGCGGCCGCCCAGAGCAACAGACATCTGGTTCTCCAGGTAAGCGCGGCTGTACAGGCCGCTCTCCAGGCGCTCCTCGCTGGGCGCGAAGAACGTCAAGCCGCCAGCGCCGCCGCGGGGCACGATGCTGATCTTGGTGACAGGGTCGTACTCCGGCATTAGCGCGCCAACAAGTGCGTGGCCAGCCTCGTGGTAGGCAACAAGGCGCTTCTTCTGCTCGCTAATCACAGCGCCCTTCTTCTCAGCGCCGGCAACGATGCGCTCCAGCGCATCAGCAATCTCCTCCTTGCTGATCTCAGACAAACCACGACGCGCAGCCAGGATAGCCGCCTCGTTCATCAGGTTTTGCAAGTCCGCGCCGGTGAAGCCGGGCGTGCGGCGCGCAACCTTCTCGAAGTCAACGTCCTTTGCCAGCGTCTTGCCCTTGCTGTGCACGCCCAGGATGCGCACGCGGCCCTGCATGTCCGGCCGGTCCACGGTTACCTGGCGATCGAAACGCCCTGGGCGAAGCAGCGCGCTGTCCAGCACATCCGGCCGGTTGGTGGCAGCAAGCACGATGACACCCGTGTTGCCCTCGAAGCCGTCCATCTCAGTCAGAAGCTGGTTGATGGTCTGCTCGCGCTCGTCATTGCCACCACCCATGCCAGCACCACGCTGCCGGCCGACGGCATCGATCTCATCGATGAAAACAATGCAGGGTGCCTTGGCCTTGGCCTTCTGGAACAGGTCACGCACGCGCGAGGCGCCAACACCGACGAAGAGCTCTACGAACTCGGAGGCGGCGCAGCTGAAGAAAGGCACGCCAGCCTCGCCAGCGACAGCCTTGGCGAGCAGCGTCTTGCCGGTGCCGGGCGGGCCGACGAGGAGGCAGCCCTTGGGGATCTTAGCGCCCAGGGCGGTGTACTTGTCCGGGGACTTGAGGAAGTCCACAACCTCCTGCAGCTCCAGCTTGGCGCCATCCACGCCCTGCGCGAGCAGGTGTGTCAGTGTATGCTTATAGAGGACGGCCTGCCTGCATTGTCAAAGCGTACCGCGACATCCGCGAACTTGACGCCAGTCTCAGGCACCTCCTGGAACTTGCTCTTGCTCTTTCCGAAATCCATGGGGCCGCTCATGGGGCCCATGGGGCCCATGCCGCCACCGCCTTGGCCACCGTTCTGCTGTGAGAGAACAATGCAGGGGAGGAAGCGCGGTGAGAAAGCAGTGTGGAAAGATGTCGTATGCGAGGGCGATAAAGCGTCAGCTTGCGGCGCACTCCACCAGTAGAACCCCGCGTTGAGCCTCGCGTTGAGCAGGCACAGCATGCGTGTGTGCGAAGTGCGTGTGACGCAGTCACACGGTGGCTACGCGTGCCGCAGGAGAGGATGCAAGAGGCGGTGGCCAGTGGTTAGGCGCCTTGGGCAGAGGGGGGTGCCACTCGCCTGTGCGCGCTGGAAGAGGAAGAAGAGGCCTCCGAGGGCGAGGAGCGGGAAGAGGAGGTTGCCCAGCAGGGCGACGGTGTTGCCCTGCGTGTCGCCCTCGCTGACGGAGATGTCAACTCCGTTCTTTGCCAGGATGTCAACCAGGTCGGGGTCGTTGGGCAGCACCACAGTCGCACGGCGCCTGGTGGCCGGGAGCAGGGGACGGGGACGCGACGGGCAGGGGGTGAGTGAGAGGAGGTGTGAGGCGCCCACGGCGCGTGACGGCAGGCCGGCCAAGGGCCTGCCACAGGACAGTCGGTGACCGTCTCCGCACGCACCCGTCCACCGCGGTCAGCTGCAGCGCGGAGCCGTCCTTGGCGAAGCGCACACGCTCCACCTTGCCGCGCTGCACGGCGTTGATGAACTCGCTGTAGCGCCACGAGCTACCCTCCGGAAGGCCAGACTCCGACGCCGTGGGCGCGGGCGCAACAGCCATAGCCGCGGCATCAGCCACCGTCCACAGCGGGGCGGGCGCAACCAGGGGCGTCAGCTCAGACACGGCAGTCGCCTGGGAGGCGCGCTGCGACGCAGGGGCGACCACAACCGGCGCAGGCGCAGGGGCAGCCTGCTGCACGGCAGAGCAGCGCCCAGACGCGCGCCGGCTGCTGCGCCGAGGAAGCGCAGGCAGCGAGTGAGCTGTGAGAGACGCCATGAATGAGACCTGCGAGAACAACTCGCTAGGCAGATCATCCGCCTTCGTGGCGTGAAATTCACAACTTCTCGAACCCCGCGAAGAGCACAGGCAACCGCGCAGTCGCCATGGCCGCATCACCGCAGCATCTACAGCTGCAAGTGTTGCAGAGTGCCTGCACGCCAGGGGCGCAGCGCCAGCGCGCGAGTCCACTAGGGGCTACGGTGCCCACGCCTCGCGCCTT
>Ga0164297_10004248_pt1 | contig 12950 bp, 11 predicted proteins | sample GEODES058metaG_FD_113539 | JGI IMG/M metagenome (GOLD analysis project Ga0164297, IMG submission 113539) | Dystrophic lake water microbial communities from Trout Bog Lake, Wisconsin, USA - GEODES058 metaG | ecosystem: Environmental > Aquatic > Freshwater > Lake | place: USA: Trout Bog Lake... | reverse complement strand
GCGCGATGCCGGCGTCCTTGGCCAGGGCGATGGTTCGCCGTGCCGTGCCGGGCACCACGTCGAGACTGATGAAGTAGCCGCCCTCGGGGTGCGTCCAGGAGGCGATCTTGGCGTCGCCGAGCCGGCGTTCCAGGATCTCCAGCGTCAGCGCGAACTTCGGCGCCAGGATCTGCTGATGGCGCAGCATGTGCAGGCGCACCCCGTCGGCGTCACCGAAGAAACGCAGGTGGCGCAGCTGGTTGAGCTTGTCGGGTCCGATCGTCTTCTTCCCCGCGTGCTGCAGGTACCACGCGATGTTGCCCAGCGACCCGCCGACGAAGCTGACACCGGCGCCCGCGAAAGTGATCTTCGAGGTGGACGCGAAAACGTGGGGCCGGTTCGGGTTGCCGGCGGCGGCTGCGAGTCCCAGCACGTCGACTTGGGGGACGAACGTGTGTGTCAGGGTGTGCACCGCGTAGGCGTTGTCCCAGAACAGCCGGAAATCGGTTGCCGCCGTGCGCATCTGAACAAGACGGCGCACCGTCTCCCAGGAGTAGGTGATACCGGTGGGGTTGCCGTAGACCGGCACCGCCCACAGGCCCTTGATCGCCGGGTCGGCGTCCACCAGCTCTTCGATGAGGTCGACGTCGGGACCGTCCGGCAGCAGCGGGACGGGAATCATCTCGATGCCCAGTGCCTCGGTGATCGCGAAGTGGCGGTCGTAGCCGGGCACGGGACACAGGAACTTGACGGCCGGCTCGTCCTTCCAGGGGCGCGGCGAGTCGACGCCGCCGTACAGCAGGGAGAAGACGATGTGGTCGTGCATCAACTCCAGGCTGGAGTTGTTGCCGGCGATCAGGTGGGGCACTCCGATGCCGAGCAGTTCGGCGAAGATCTCCCGCAGCTCCGGCAGGCCGTTGAGGCCGCCGTAGTTGCGGGTGTCGGTGCCCTCGCGGTCGCGGTAGTCGCTGCCAGGCAAGGTGAGCATCTGGTTGGACAGATCGAGCTGCTCGGACGACGGCTTGCCGCGGGTGAGGTCGAGCGCCAGGTTCTTGGCCCGCAGGTCGGCGTAGTCCTGCTCGTGGCGCTCGTGTGCGGCAGCCAGTTCCGCGGGGCTGAGCGAATCCAGCGACACCATTGAGCCCTTTCAGCTTCGTATCCTGCGCCCCGGCCCTGACACGGGGGGACCCCGCGTACCCGACAGAGCCCATTGACCCTTGCTGCCTTCCGGCCCTGGGGGAGTTCACAGGATAGACGCCACGCGGGGTCCGAGCAGAGTGTAGTCCCGGCCAGAGGTCAGCGGGCACTCGGCTAGGATGACCACGGAGGATTCGCCTAGTGGCCTATGGCGCTCGCCTGGAACGCGGGTTGGGTTAATAGCCCTCGCGGGTTCAAATCCCGCATCCTCCGCCAACTGTTCGGAATCGAGAATCGGGATCGAGAAGGGGGGCGAGGCGCGGGATGCTGCGAGGTATGGGGCGCAGGGTTGCACTCTCAGTGCACGGCGCGCTCTCGCTCGTCGCCGCTGCGCTATACGCCCTGTTCGTGATTCCTCGCTGGTGGGAGTTGACCGGCGACACGTCGCATGTGCTCGGCAACATCCTGCGGATCGTGACGGGTGTGCTGATCGGGCTGGCCGCGTTGCCCGTGGTGTTCACGCTGTTGCGCACCCGCAACCCGGAGCTGGGCACCCCGCGGCTGGCCCTGTCGCTGCGGCTGTGGTCGATTGTGGCCCACGTGCTCAGCGGGGTGCTGATCATCGGCGCCGCGATCAGCGAGTTCTGGCTGAGCCTTGACGTCGCCGGCCCGTACCTGTTTGCGATCTACGGCGCCGCCGCAGCGATCGCCATTCTCGGTATCGAGGCGTTCCACCTGTCGTTCGTCGCCGAGGCGCCGCCGAAACCGGTCCTAGAGGCGATCGAGACCGAGCCGGACGAGGTGAAGCCGGACGAGGAGAAGCCGGACGGGGAGCCCGAAGCGGATTCCGCCGAGGCGAAGAAGTCCCGGTGGCGCTTTCTTCGCCGCCCGAAGGGCGCGACGGCCGATCAGGGCGAGACGGGCGAGGAGCGCACCGGGGCCGCACCCGCCGAGACTGCACCCACCGCCGAGATTGCACCCACCGTCGAGGCTGAGACAGAAGAAGCCGTCGTCGTCGCCGAGGTAGCCGACACGCAGGCCGACGAACCGCAGGCCGACGAACCGCAGGCCGTGGACAGCACCGGCGGCGGGCTCCTCAATCGCCGTCCGACGGGCAAGGGGTCGCACCGGATGAGGCGACAACGCACGCCCAGCGACGCGGCCACCGACCAGTAGTCAGCCCTTGCGAGCCAGGCTCTCGACGTAGGCCGTCAGGCGCCGCTGCGTCTCGTCTGATCCCCACATCTGCCTGACCTCGGCGTCGGGGTCGGCGGTCGGCCGGAACCGCTCGATCGCGACAGCCCGCAGTCGGGCCTTGGTGTGGCCGTAGGCGTCAGCCGCGAGGGCGCCAAGATCGGCGGCCTCAGCCACGGCCGCTGCGACGAGATCGTCGGCGATGACGCGGTGCGCGAGCCCGGTCGCGATGGCGTCGGCGCCCCGATAGGTGCGGCCGCCGAGCAGCACCTCCTCCGCATGGCTGCCGCAGGCGTAGCGCATCACCTCCAGCGCGACGAGCGGAAACTGCACACCGACGCGGACTTCGGACGCGCCGATCTGCGCGTCGGGACCGATCAGCCGCCGGTCGCACGCGCACGCCAGCACGCACCCGCCCGCGATGGCCGCGCCGTTGATCGCCGCGACGGTTGGTCCCGGGTAGCAGAACACCGCCTCGAACGCGTCGGACAGCGCGGGGACGAGCCGGTTGGTGTAAGAGCCGGCGCCCTCCACGACCCGTTTGAGATCGACCCCGGCGCAGAAGGCGCGGCCCGCGCCGGTGATGACGAGCGCGCCGGCGCCCGCCCGCTGCAGGTCGCGCACCGCCAGCGTCAGCTCCTCGAGCAACTCGACATCTTGGGCGTTGACCCGTCCCGCGGACATGGTCAGCACGTTGACGGCTCCCTGCTGGTGGATCTCGATCATCAGCGGTTCCCCGCGACCAGCACGACGGGGATGTTGGTGTTCTCGTCGGTGTGGTAGCTCGCGCACACCCGGTGGTAGCCATCGGCGATCTGCACCGGGACCCCGGTCACGAAATCTCCCCGGACCAGCAGGATGGGCGACAGCGGTTGCCCCTTTTTGATCTTGACCAGATCCGCGGCAACGTGGGGGTTGTCGACGGGCAACAGGTTCAGCTGCGCCGCCCGCAGAATGTCCTTGGCCTTCTTGAAGGTGACGCTGCCGGCCCGCAGCGCCTGCGTCACCCCGTCGACGGTGTGGCTGTCGGCCAGCATCTCCAGGTAGTCGGCGGCTGCCGGAAAATCGTGCTCCTCGGGCTGATCCAGCCATGTCACTGTGGGCATCGGGCGCCTCCCTTCCGCTCGTATCCTGTCGCATCCCGTCGCACGCACTCTCGCCCGGGGGACCGCGAGTCCCTATGCTGAGCGAGTGCCCAACACATACCGAGTCGTGCAGTGGAACACCGGAAACGTCGGAACGAGCTCGCTGAGGTCGATCGCCAACAATCCGGGCCTTGAACTGGTCGGGTGTTATGCCTGGTCGCCGGACAAGGTGGGCCGCGACGCCGGCGAACTGGTCGGCATCGACCGGCTCGGTGTGGTGGCCACCAATGATGTCGACGCCCTCCTCGCCCTGAAGCCCGACTGCGTGGTCTACAACCCGATGTGGATCGACGTCGACGAACTCGCCCGGATCCTGTCGGCGGGCATCAACGTGGTAACCACGGCGTCGTTCATCACGGGGAGCAACCTGGGCGACGGCCGCGACCGGATCGAGCAGGCGTGCCAACGGGGAAACGCGACGGTCTTCGGGTCGGGGGTCAGCCCGGGCTTCGCCGAGTTGCTGGCGATCGTGTCGGCGATGGTGTGCAACCGGATCGACAAGGTCACCGTCAACGAGGCCGCCGACACCACGTTCTACGACTCCCCCGAGACCGAGAAGCCGGTGGGCTTCGGCCAGCCGATCGACCACCCGGACCTGCACGCGATGGCCGCGAAGGGCACCGCGATTTTTGGCGAGGCGGTGCGGCTGGTCGGCGACGCCCTCGGCGTCGAGCTCGATGAGGTGCGGTGCGTGGCGGAGTTCGCGCAGACGACGGCTGACCTGGAGATGGCGTCGTGGACCATCCCGGCGGGCTGCGTCGCGGGCACCTACATCAGCTGGCAGGGCATCGTCGGGGGCAGGACGGTGATCGACCTCAATGTCCGGTGGCGCAAGGGACAGACGCTCGAGCCGGACTGGAAGATCGACCAGGACGGCTGGGTGATCCAGATCGACGGGCAACCGACGGTGACCACCAAAGTGGGCTTCCTGCCGCCACCGTACTTCGAGGCCACGACGCTCGAGGAATTCATGGCGCTGGGCCACATCATGACCGCGATGCCCACCATCAACGCGATCCCAGCCGTCGTCGCCGCGGCGCCGGGCATCGCCACCTACACCGACCTGCCCCTGACACTTCCCCGCGGCCACGTACCGCGCTGATGTGTCAGCATGGAATGGTGAGTCTGAATCACATTTCACGCGTTCCGCACGTTGCGCTCGCCGTACTCGCCGTGCTCGTCACCGCCCCGTCGGTGTCGGGCGTCGCGCAGGCGGACCCCTGCCCCGCCGTTGAAGTGGCATTCGCACGTGGCACCGGTCAGCCGCCCGGGGTCGGCAACGTCGGCCAGGCGTTCATCGACTCGCTCAGAGGCCAGGCGCACGGGCTGTCGGTGGGTGTCTACGCGGTCAATTACCCGGCGAATCCGGCGTTCGCGGCCAGTGCCCGCAACGGCGCCGACGATCTGACGGCCCACGTGCAGGACGTGATCGGGCGCTGCCCCGACACCCGGCTGGTGCTGGGCGGCTACTCGCAGGGCGCGGGCGTCATCGACATGGCGACGCAGACGATGCCCCCCGAGGTGGCGGATCACGTCGCGGCGATCGCCCTCTTCGGCAATCCCACGAGCCAGTTTGCGCGCGCCATCACCGGTTCCGCGTTCGCGCCGATCGGGCCGCCGTACAACGCCAAGACCACCGACGTGTGCGCCGACGGCGATCCGACCTGCTCGGGCGGTGGCAACTTCGGGGCGCACGGGTCCTATGTCGCGTCCGGGCTGGCGGCCCAGGCCGCGACATTCGCCGCGTCCCACCTGCAGGCTTAGTCGGCCCCGGACTCCGGCGGGTCGAGCGGCTCGGCCGGGGGCGCCTCGTTCAGGTACCGCCGCAGCCTCAGTAGTTGATTGGTCACCATGCCGATGCCCAACAGCATCAGCACCGCCACGACTGCCACCACGGCCGCGGTGCTCATAGATCCATGATGGCAGGCCTGAGGACTTCCGGCGGGCGCACCGGGGCCGAAATACCCTCGCCGGCCGGCGGGCCACGAGGAGAGCATCACCGTGTGCCCGGATTCGCCGGGCCCGGCGAGGAGGCCCGCCATGGCCAGACCAATTCCGCCATTGGATCTTTCATGGCTTCTCATGGAGACGCCCGCCGGGACCACCCACGTCGGTGCGATGATGCTGTTCGCGAAGCCCGCCGGTCGCCGGCCCGTTGTCCGCGAGATCGTGGAGGCCTACCGGGCGTGCCCGCCGACGCCGCCGTTCAACTATGTGCCGGAGCTCCTCGGCCGGAGTGCACCCCATTTCCTTGAGGTGGCGAACTGGGACCCGCACTACCACGTCGGGCATCTGTCGCTTCCGGCGCGGGCCACCTATGACGACCTGCTTCGCCTCGTCGCGGAACTCCACGAGCCGCAACTCGACCGGAACCGCCCGCTGTTCCGCTGCTGGGTGATCGACGGCCTGCCGGACCGAATGTTCGCGATATACAGCAAGACTCACCATTCGATCATCGACGGCGAGTCCGGTCTGAAGCGGATCTACGCGGGCCTGAACACCTCGGATGCCGCCACTGTTCCGCTCCCGGCCTTTGCCCTCCCCATGCCCCCACCAGCACCGCACCCGCCGACGTCGTTCGTGCGGCGCGTCGCCGACTCGATACGCGGAGCGATCACACAGGTCGAGGCGCTCAACGAGGTCTCACTCGCTGCGCTGCGCAAGGTGCTCGCCGGTGTCGCGGGATCTCATCTCGAGGGCAGCCTGCCGTTCACAGCACAGCACGCGCCGACCAACGAGCCGCTGAAGATCGGGCGGAGCTTTGCGACGCTCACGCTGCCGTTGCAGGAGATGCACGAGGTCGGGCGGCACTTCGGGGCGACCCTCAACGATGTGGCGGCCGCGGTCGTCGACGGCGGGCTGCACGAATACCTGCGGCAGACCGGCCTGTCGTTCGCCCATCCGCTGATCGCGATGTGTCCGGTGTCGCTGCGCGACGGCGGCGCCGACGACACGATCGGCACGCGCGTATCGGCGTTGTTCGTGCGGCTCGGCGAGCCGGGCGCCGGCATGGCGGAGCGGATCGGCCAGGTTGCGAACTCCGTCGCCGCCGCCAAACACGAGTTGCGCGGCATGTCGAAGGATGCGGCGATGACCTACGCAGTCGCCCTCATCGCGCTCGCGAGCCTGGGCGCGTCCACCCACTTGGATCGCGTGACGCACCCGGCGTGCAACCTCGTCATCTCCAACGTGGCGGGCGTCACCGAACCCCGGTACCTCAACGGGGCGCGCCTGCTCGGTGTGTACCCGGTCTCCGCGCTCGCCGCGTCCATCGGGCTCAACGCCACCCTGGCCTCCTACCACGACAGCATGAACTTCGGATTCGTCGCCAACTCGGCTGCGCTGCCGGACCTTCCGAGGCTGGCGCGCTGTACGCAGCAGGCGTACGACGAGCTGAGGGAATTGGCGGGAGTGCGGTCCCCAGCGGTGTCCTGAGGGTGCCCTGACGGGCGTCCTCAGCGGTGTTCGCGCCGATTCTGTGAAGATTGCTCGTACCCATGTAAGGACTGCGTTAAAAACCTGGCCTTGTCTGCGCCGACGCATCACGGTAGATCTATGACGCTCCTCGCCCTGGTCCCGACGCGGCGGCAAGCCGCGCGGACGCTCGCGGGCGCGGCGTCGATGGGTGTGACGGCGTCCTACAGCGTGATCCTGCTCGCGGTGTCGGTCACGCTGACCGCGATGGGTCCCCGGGCGCGCGCCGCCGCAGTGAGTCAGATGAGCACCAACCTGCACAACCTGACGCGCGGTCACCTGGGAACCTTGATCGGCAGTGCCTTCGTCAACGACAGCGACAGCATCTACTTCTGGCTGCCGGGTCTGGTGTGCCTGCTGGCATTGGGTGAGATCATCTGGCGCGGAAAGGGTTTGCTCCTCACTTTCGCGGTCGGTCACATCGGCGCCACCCTGATCGTCGCCGCGGGCCTTCTCGCAGCGGTCAGGACCGGTTCGCTGCCGTCGTCCATCGCCCGCGCCAGCGACGTCGGGATGAGTTACGGCGCGGTGTGTGTTCTAGGTGCGCTCACCGCCTCCATCCCTGCGCGGTGGCGGTCGGTCTGGGTCGGCTGGTGGCTCGGCGTCGCCCTGCCGGCGGCCGCAGGCATGGACTTCACCGCCATCGGGCACGTGCTGGCTCTGCTGCTGGGCATCGGTTTGTCCTTCCGCCTGAGTTCGATCGCGACGTGGACGCCGACGCACGCGGCGTTGCTCCTGGTGGGCGTCACGTTCGGCTACCTCGTGCTCGCGGGGCCGTCGGTGGTGGCACCGGTGTGGGGCGCAGCCGGCGCCGTCCTCGCCGCACGAGTGTGCACAGATGTGCGCTCACACCGGCGCGTCGGCGGACAGACGCGCACGCTCGCGGGGAATCAGTAGCGGAGCATCAGGCTGGCCAGGTGCGTCACGCCGGTCGGGTTGTGCACGACGGTCGGGGCGAAACCGGGTTCCAACTCAAACGTCGTGACGTGGTTGAGCCACTCGGTCAAGAACGCCACCATCTCGAGTCGCGCGAGGTGCATGCCGAGGCATCGGTGGATTCCGCTGCCGAACGCCCAGTGGCGCTGCCGCTGCACCTTGCCCTCGGCGTCCCTCGATATCTCGTCGCCACCGTTCTCCCTACCCGCGGCTTCCAAACCGATCCACACCACGCTGTTCGCCGGAATGGTCACCCCGCCGACAGTGACGTCCCGCGAGGTGACGCGCGGGATGGCGGGCCCGGGGGCCTGCAGTCGCACCATCTCCTCGACGAACGCGGGGATCTGCGACGGGTCTGCACGCAGTTGGGCCTGCAGGTCCGGATCTGTGGCGAGACGCATTAGCATGAAACTGTTTGCCGCTGAAACCATCTCGACACCGGCCACGGAAAACAACAGCAGGATCACCGCGATGATTTCGGGAGGGCTCAGCGCGCCATCATCGCCTTTGCCGATTCCCTCGAGCAGCGGCCACAGGACGCCGGGCAACCGGTTCGGGTTGGGTGTCTGGTTGACCAGTTCGGCGTTCAGCCAGTTGATGAGTTCCATCTCTGCCGCCCCGTTGGCGTCGCCGACCACCGCAGCGCGGATCAGCCCTGCCGCTCGGGCGTCGTCAGGTTGCATGCCGCACACCGTCAGCAGCGCCCGGCACGCGAAGTCATCGGCGAGCGCGACCGCGTCGCAGTGCCCCTCGGCGGCGGCCGCGCTGAACAGCGTCGCGGCCTGGGCGTGAAGGGCCGGCGCGAAGGGTTCCAGCGCCTTCGGGCTGAACAGGGGATGCAGGACGCGGCCGAAGCGGGCGTGCTCCGCGCGCGTCCCGCACGACAGCGGCACCTGGGGGAGCGGCGTGCCGAACAGGATGAGCTTGAAGGTCTTCGGCGGCGAGATGAACGTCTCGGGGTCCAGCAAGGCCGCGCGGACGTCGTCGCGTCGGGTCAGGTAGTAGCCGTGCAGCATCGGTTTGCCTGCATGGATTTGCACCACCGGACCCAGGGCGCGCAGTTGGTGCCAGTAGGCGGCGCGGTCCGCCGCGAAGACGGGGCTCTCCTTGTGGTGCAGGGGTGACGATGTCACGCTGACCCAACTTACAGCCCGGCGGCCGGCCCGCCCTTACCCGCGAGCGTGCACGCATGTACGACCAGACCGGCGTGTCGCTGAGCAGACGCGCACGCTCGCGGGTTAGGAGACGGCGTGTTCGAGGTCCTTGAGCGAGGACTCCAGGTGAGCGAGCAGGCGCTGCAGATGCGGCACGCTGCGCCGGCAGCCGACCAGGCCGAAGTCCAGGTTGTCCTCATGGTTGGACAGGGTGATGTTCAGCGCCTGGCCGTCCAGCGCGATCGAGAACGGGTAGTTGCCGTCGAGGCGGGCGCCCCCGTAGTACATCGGCTCAGTGGGTCCGGGCACGTTGGAGATGATGATGTTGAACGGCGGCGACGTCGAACCGACCAATCCTGGGACCGCCGCAAAGGTCAATCCCGCCATGTTCATCGCCGACAGCGCCAGCGCCTGCGGGCGCGGCAATTGCGACAACACCTTCTTGTTGCTGCGCATCGAGTCGCTGATGGTCTGCAGTCGCACCGCGGGATCGCCGACGTCGGTGGCGAGGTTGCACAGGATCGCCCCGACGAGGTTCCCACCCGCGTCGGCCTCCTCCTCGGTGCGCAGGCTCACCGGGACCATGGCGTGCAGCGGCGTGTCCGGGAGGGCGCCGTGCTCGATCAGGTAGTAGCGCAGCGCGCCTGAGCACATCGCCAGTACGACGTCGTTGACGGTGACGCCTGCAGCGTTCTTGATGCTTTTGATCCGAGTCAATGACCAGGACTGCGCCGCGCAGCGGCGGGCGCCGCCGATCTTGACGTTGAACATGGTGCGGGGGGCGCCGAACGGCAGCGTCAGCTGCTGCTCGAACAGCGCCGCGCGCGCCAGTCCCACCGTCGAGGGCGCGAGTGCCGCGAGCGATCCCACCCGGTGCATGAGCGAATTCGACCCGCGTGACGGCAACGACAGGCGCTTGCGGCGGCGCAGGCTCCACACCGCCTGGATCTCCGGGTCGTCGGGGTCGGTGGACAGCGCGCGTTGCATCAGCTTCTGTGCGGAGACACCGTCGAGCAGGGCATGGTGAACCTTGGTGTACACGGCGAAGCGGCCGTCCTTGAGGCCCTCGATGACGTGGGTCTCCCAGAGCGGCCGGTGGCGGTCGAGCAGGCTGCTGTGCAGCCGTGACGTCAGCTCGAGGAGTTCGCGGACCCGGCCCGGCGACGCCAGCGCCGAGCGCCGGACGTGGTAGTCGATGTCGATGTCCTTGTCCTCGGTCCAGGCGAGGTTCGCGAGCCCGCCCGCGAGCGCCGCGGGGCGCTTGCGGAAGGTGGGCTGGAAGTCCCGCTGCGCGACGAGCTCGTCGTAAAAATGCCGGACGAAACTGCGCGTGGTGCCGGGTGGACGCTGATACAACTGCAGGCCCCCGACGTGCATCGGATGCTCTCGGGACTCCCCAATCAGGAAGATCGCGTCGGTGGGCGTCATCAATTCCATCCGCCCATTACACCCCGAGCTTCAATTCTTGGCGTAGAGCCCCTCGATCTCGGCGGCGAACCGCGCGGCCACCACGTTGCGCTTGACCTTCAATGTGGGTGTCAACTCGCCGGTCAGCACGGTGAAGTCGACGGGCAGGATGTGGAACTTGCGGATCGACTCGGCGGCCGACACGGTTTTGTTGGCGTCCTTGACGGCCTGGTCGATCTGGGCCACCAGGTCGGGGTCGCCCGCGAGGTCGCCCACCGATGCGGCGGCGTCCTTACCGTGGTGCTGCTTCCACACCTCGAAGCCCTCGGGGTCGATCGCGATGAGCGCGGCCACGAACGGCTTGTTGTCGCCGACCACCATCGCCTGACTGATCAGCGGGTGCGCCCGCAACTGGTCCTCCAGGACAGCGGGGGCGACGTTCTTGCCGCCCGCGGTGACGATGATCTCCTTCTTGCGGCCGACGATCGACAAGAACCCGTCGTCGTCCACCGATCCGAGGTCGCCGGTGTGGAACCAGCCGTTGACGATCGCCTCGTCGGTGGCGGCCTGATTGTGCCAGTAGCCGGTGAACACCACCCCGCCACTCACCAACACCTCACCATCGTTGGCGATCGCCATGTTGTTGCCCGGCAACAGCTTTCCGACCGTACCCACCCGCTCCTCGCCGACCCGGTTCACGGTGATCGCCGAACTGGTCTCCGTCAGTCCGTAGCCCTCGTACACGGTGATCCCAACACCGCGGTAGAAGTGGCACAACCGCGTCCCCAGTGGCGCGCCCCCGGAGACCGCGGCGCGGCAGTCGCCACCGAGGGCGGCGCGCAGCTTGCCGTAGACCAGCCGATCGAACAGGGCGTGCCGGGCCCGCAGCAGCGGACCGGGGCCTCCGGTGTCCAGAGCGGTGCTCCATTCGATCGCGGTGCGCGCGGCCCGGTCGAAGATCTTGCCCTTGCCGCTGTCGCGGGCGTTCAATTCGGCGGTGTTGTAGACCTTTTCGAACACCCGTGGAACCGACACCACAACGGTCGGCTTGAACACCGCAAGCGTGGGCACCAGGTTCTTGATGTCGCCCGTGTAGCCGATGGTGACCTTGTTGGCGAACGCCGTCATGGACAGCGCGCGCGCCAGCACGTGCGCGAGCGGCAGAAAGACGAGCAGCCGTTCACCTTTGCGCAGCAGCGTCGGGAAACCCGCCGCCGCCCCGCGCGTCTCGAACATCAGGTTGGAGTGCGTCAACTGGCAGCCCTTCGGGCGGCCCGTCGTCCCCGAGGTGTAGATCAGCGTGGCCGCGTCGGCCGACCGCAATCCCGCCAGCCGCTCCTCGAGGCGGCCGATCTCGACCGATCTGCCGACCTCGGCGAGAACGTCCAGCGCCGCGGGCTCATCGGTGTCGAGGTGCAGGGTCGTGCGCAGGCCGGGCAGCTCAGCGGCCAACTCCGCGACGATCCCGGCGTGCGCCTCGGTCTCGGCGATCACCAGGACGGCGCCGGAGTCCTCGAGCACCCAGCGCACCTGGTCGGCGGAAGAGGTGTCGTAGATCGGGACGGTCACCGCGCCCACCGACAGGATCGCGTAGTCGAGGATCACCCACTCGTAGCGGGTGCCGGACAGGATCGCCACCCGGTCCCCGGCGTTCACGCCGTGGGCTATCAGCCCCAGCGCGGTCTGCCGAATCTGCTGGGCGGCCTGCGCGCAGGTCACATCCGTCCAGGCGCCGCCGACGAGACGCTGGAAGATCACATGATCGGGATCGTCGCGCTCGTGCGCGTAGACGCTGCCGACCACGGTGTCGCGGTCCCCCACTGCAAAGTCCGCCTTGACGCTGAATTCACGCATTCCCCGCCACTTTCCAAACTGGGCCGGTTGAGGGTCGACACGGTCAGCATTGCCAGCTACCGCCGGTCGGACATACTGTGCCATCACAGTCGTCGACGTGTAAAGGCGTCCCTGGCGCCGCCCCTTCCCGGAGGTCACCCATGAGCAGCCCGCCCACCTACCGCGTCATCCAGTGGGCCACCGGGGGTGTGGGCCGGGCCGCCATCGACTGCGTCCTCAACCACCCGCAACTCGAACTGGTCGGCTGCTGGGTCCACTCCGCGGACAAGAACGGCCGCGACGTCGGGGACATCCTGGGCATCGGCCCGCTCGGCGTCACCGCCACCAGCAACGCCGACGACCTGCTGGCCCTGGACGCCGACTGCGTGATGTACAGCCCGCTGATCCCCAACGACGACGAGGTCAAGGCGATTCTGCGGTCCGGCAAGAACGTGGTCACCCCGGTCGGATGGGTTTACCCGGACATGGAGCAACCCGCTGTGAAGGCGATCGCAGAGGCAGCCCGCGACGGCGGCGTGACGCTGCACGGGTCGGGGATCCACCCCGGCGGCATCACCGAGCGGTTCCCGCTCATGGTGTCATCGGTGTCCTCGGCGGTGACCCATGTGCGGGCCGAGGAGTTCTCCGACATCCGCACCTACAACGCCCCCTACGTCGTCCGCCACATCAT
>Ga0164297_10004245_pt1 | contig 12954 bp, 12 predicted proteins | sample GEODES058metaG_FD_113539 | JGI IMG/M metagenome (GOLD analysis project Ga0164297, IMG submission 113539) | Dystrophic lake water microbial communities from Trout Bog Lake, Wisconsin, USA - GEODES058 metaG | ecosystem: Environmental > Aquatic > Freshwater > Lake | place: USA: Trout Bog Lake... | reverse complement strand
GATCGTACCGGGTCCCCACGAAGTGTCACCTCAACCGACACTTGGGAATGAACCGACCACCCTCGTGGTTGATCCCTGTGCTCACCTTCGACCAAGCGAGGATCTCATGACCACCACCGACCTGACCAAGGACACCTTCGAGGCCACCGTGCTGGGCGAGGGCATCGTGCTCGTCGACTTCTGGGCCGAGTGGTGCGGACCGTGCCGAGCCTTCGCCCCGGTGTTCGAAGCCGCTGCCGGCGCCAACGAGGAGATCACCTTCGCCAAGGTCGACACCGAGGCCGAACAGGAGCTGGCCCAGGAGGCCGGGATCATGTCGATCCCAACCCTGATGGCCTTCCGCGACGGCGTGCTGCTGTACCGAGAGGCGGGAGCGCTCCCGGCCGCCGCACTCGATGATCTGGTGAGCCAGATCAAGGCACTCGACATGGACGCCGTCCGGGCCGAGATCGCCGCACAGAGCCAAGAGGGCTGAGCGAGGTCCGCCGACCCCGGCGGACCGCTACTGTCTCCCTTCGGAGCTGCAACACGTTCCATCTTCGAGGGGGGGGATCCCATGGTCCGAGTCAAAGGCATGGTCGCGAAGGCCGTCGTGTTCGCGGGAGCGTCGGCAATCGTCGCAGGCATGGTGCCTGTCGTGGCGGGCGCCACGACCCCGACCGTCATCCTCGACGCCCACGGCTCGACCGAGGAGGCCTACGTCACCGGCGCCACTCCGGGCGACAGCCTCCAGCTGAGCCAGAACTCCACGCCGATCGGCGCCCCACAGGTCGCCGACGCACAGGGTGCTCTCGTCATTCGCAACCTGACGCCGGGCTCGGGCTACGTGTTCACCGACACGACTGCATCGGTCGCTTCCTCCTCGTTCTCGGTGCTCTCGACCAGCTACGTCCCCTCGAACTCGCTCTACAACCAGACGATGCACGTGGGGCTCAACTACCTCACCATGCGTGACGGCGTGAAGATCGCCGCCACCGTGCGCCTCCCGCTCGGCGCCACGTCGCTCTCGCAAGGTCCGTTCCCCACCGTCGTGGAGTACTCCGGCTACGCCACCGCGGGACCGTCGGACCCGCTCCTGCAGTTCACCAACCCTGCCGCCTACAAGGCGCAGAACCAGGCGCTGCTCCCGTCCGGGGCCACCGACGTGGGCGCCGTCGTGGCGCGACTTGAGGGCTTCGCCACCGTCAGCGTCCAGATGCGTGGCACAGGCTGCTCAGGCGGCGCCTATGACCTCCTCGGCTACCCGTCGGACTTCGACGGCTACGACGCCATCCAGACCATCGGTGGTCAGTCGTGGGTGGCCCACCACAAGGTGGGCATGGTCGGCATCAGCTACTCGGGCTTGAGCCAGCTCAACGTGGCCGGGACCCAGCCGCCCGACCTGGCCGCCATCGCGCCGCTCAGCCCCACCGACGACCTCTTCTCAACCGGCTATCCCGGCGGCATCTACAACAGTGGCTTCGCCGCCAGCTGGATCGACCAGCGCATCGCCGACGCTGGGGTGGCGACGGCCGCGCCTGGTTCGCCTGGCCAGTCCTGGGCCCAGGCCGAGATCGTGGCTGAGCAGAAGGCCAACGGCGGCCAGAGCACCTGCCTCGCCAACCAGGTCCTCCACGGCCAGTCCGAGAGTCTGTCTGCCCTCGTCGGCCCAGGCCTGATGCGCGACCCGAGCCTCTTCACCCCTCGATCCCAGACCGCCTGGGCCTCCAAGATCAGCGTGCCCGTCTTCATCTCCGGCGCGCTCGAAGACGAGCAGACCGGACCGCAGTGGCCGGCGCTGCTCACGGCCCTCAAGCAGGACGGTGACCCCAATGAGGTCTACGCCAACATGGTCAACGGCAACCACATCGACTCGCTCGATGCCGCAACCGCATCGCGCTGGATCGAGTTCCTCGACATCTTCGTCGCCCACGAGGTTCCCAAGCCCCTGAACTTCATCACCACGCTGGGCGCCGAGTTCGCCGCCACGGCGAGCGGTGGTGGCACCAAGACGGCCAACCCGCCGGCCATCCGCTTCACCAAGGCATCGAGCCCTGCGGCGGCCAAGGCCGCCTTCGAGACGCAGACGCCTTTCGTCCGCGTGCTCTTCGACTCGGGTGCCGGCTCGCTCGGGGCGGGCAACATCCAGCCGACCTCGGCCGCCAACTACGCGAGCTGGCCGCCGGCTGGGACGATCACCACGTACCACTTGGGCTCCACCGGTCCCGGCTCGCTCAGCACCCAGGCGTTCATCGACGGCTCGTCGCAGGTCAGCTTCAACCCCGATCCCTCGGTGCGACCACTCGATGACTGCAGCTCGAACACCGGGGCGCTGGCCGGATGCAACCCATGGAACGCGCAGCCCACCTGGAACTGGACGACCGTCCCCGCCACCAATGGTGTGGCGTTCCAGACCGCGCCGCTGACCACCAACACCACGGTTGTGGGCCCGTCCACATTGACCCTGTCGCTCAAGTCGACCGCTCCGACCACCGACCTCCAGGCCACCATCACCGAGGTCGAGCCCAACGGTCGCTTCGAGCAGTACGTCACCTCGGGCTTCATCCGCTCCGACTTCCGAAACGAGCTGGCCAACTCGACGGCCCTGTTCACCTCGCCGGACTTCTCGGCCAGCGCAGGGGCGCTCCCCTCGGACAGCTTCACGATGGTCAAGATCCCCATCTCTCCGATCGGTCACATCTTCCGCAAGGGCACCCGGATCCGGGTCGTGATCTCAGCACCCGGAGGCGACCGTCCTGCCTGGCAGTTCGACACCCCCGCCACTGGCGGCACCGTCGTGGACACCCTCGACCTGGCATCCTCGACGCTGACGCTCAACGTGGTAGCCAACACCGTGAGCACCTCGCAGCCGGTCTGCGGCTCCCTGCGAGGAGAGCCGTGCCGAAAGTACAAGTCGCTGAGCAACCAGTCAGGGTGATCGTCACCCGAGGCCACGCGGCGTGATCCAGCTGCTCGCCAGCATCCTGCCGCTGGCCCTCGGTGCGGCCGTGAGCCCGATGCTCTTCGGCATCGAGATCCTGGCCGTCAGCTCGGGCACCAAGCCGGTGCTGCGAGCCTGGGCTGTCGTGGCCGGCGCCGCGCTGCTGCTCGTGGCCTATTCGGTCGTCGGGCTGGTGGTCGGCTCCGCCGTCCACCACGGCCCGCACCATCGGGCCATCGATGCCACCCTCGATCTCGTGGCGGCGGGCCTCTTGGCGATCCTGGCCGTCCGAACGTTCGTGCGGCGCCATCAGGCCTCGTCCAAGCCATCGCTGACCGATCGGCTCGGCGATGCCTCGACCCTTGCCTTCCTCGGGGCGGGTGCCATCGGCATGGGGACCAACTTCTCGACGCTGGTGCTCTACCTCCCCGCTCTGCGCGAGATCACCAAGGCCACGGTCTCCCTCGAGGCCAAGATCCTCACCGCGGTGATCCTTCTGCTCATCACCTTGGTCCTGATCTGGGTCCCGGCGCTGCTCGTCACGGTGCTCGGCCGCCGTGCCACCCCTGCGCTCGGGGCCATGAACCGGTGGATGTCGGCCCACACCACCGAGGTGACCCTCGGCATCGAGCTCCTCTTCATCGTCCTGCTCACCTTCAAGGGGGTCGGCAACCTCTGATGACGACCATGGGCCGCGAGTCGATCTCCGAGCGGTCACCATAGGAGGGTGCGACGAGCCACGACGACCGAGCGAGCCCTGGTTGCGAGTGGCATCGCCATCGCACTTTGCGTGGCCCTCGTCGTGCTGTGGCCATCGACCGCACACCACAGCGCATCACCTCGCCTCGCCACCACTCCTCCGAGCACGAGCACCAGCACGGTGCCCACCCTCCACGCCACGACCACCACCCAGGTGACCTTGGTGGACACTTCGAGGCCGCTCGTGGACCAGGGCGCCACGCTGGCGGCGAGCCGCTCGCTGCCGACGACGATCATCGCCCCGACCGGATCGGGCCGATACCCCTTGGTGGTCTTCATCCACGGCTATGAGGTCGGCCCCTCCTTCTACGCTCGCTACCTCCAGATGCTCGCCGCGCACGGCTACGTGGTCGCCGCACCGTCGTTCCCCCTCGAGGACCCTGCCGACGGGCACCCCCTCACCGAGACCGACCTTCCCAATGAGGCCGGTGACGTGGCCTTCGTCGTCACGACGCTCACCTCAGGTCCGTGGGCCGCGCACCTGGCCCAGGGCAAGGTCGCCGTCGTCGGCCACTCTGACGGCGCCGACGTCGCCCTGCTGGCCGGCTACAGCCAGGCCCACGCCGATCCGCAGGTCCGCGCCGTGATCGCCGACGCGCCTGACCCCATGACCACTCCCACCATCGCCGGAGGGCCACCGCTCGAGCTCGTCCATGGCAGCGCCGACCAGATCGTCGACCCGTCGGCGTCGGCCACCGTCATGACCCAGGTGGCCGCCGAGCGCTGGTCGGTGACCCTGGCCGGGGCTGACCATGCCTCCCCGATCCACGGACCGAGCCCATGGACGGCCTCCTTCGATGCGGCCACCCTCGACTTTTTGGACGCCGTGCTCACGCGCCATGAAACCTCGAGCCTGACCGCCACGCTCTCGGCGCTCCCCGGGGTCAGCGTGGTCGCTGCCCCGGGACCCTGAGCCCACCTAGGACTTGGTGACCGCCTCGGGCGTGAAGCCCGCCGTCTTGAGGATCTTGCGGACATCGTGGATGTGCTGATCGGTCAGATCACGCCCCAACGGCCCGGCGACGTACTCGAGCTCGTCGCCCACCTTGACCTCCAGCGATCCATGGGTCGTCTCACGCGTCTCACCGATGGCCTCGAGGAGCGAGTAGACGTCATGCCACTGGATGTTGTGGCTCGTCGGGTGGCGAAACAGCCGCTCGATGGTGAGCCGATTGTGGTGATCCAACTTGATGCCAACGGTCACAATGTTCCCCTTTGACTCTCTCTCGACGAAGTCACCGACCCCGTGGTCCGACGCTACGTCCTCCAGCGGAAAAATCAAGTGCCCCCGTGCTCAGGACGCGACGCATGGGTCTCGGTAGGGTCAGGGCATGGACACCGCTCGCACCATCGCCATCACCGGGTCAGCCTCCGGCATGGGCCGGGCCACCGCCGAGCGCCTTCGAGCCGAAGGTGCTCGCGTACTCGGGATCGACCTGCGCGGCGCCGAGGTCGAGGCCGACCTCGGCACGGCGTCGGGGCGCCAGATCGCCATCGAGTCGATCCAAGAGCTCTCCGGCGGCGCCCTCGACGGCCTGGTGACCTGGGCGGGCCTCGGTGGGCTGCCCGGGCGACCTGGGAGCCTGCTCGCCTCGGTCAACTACTTCGGCACCGTGGCCCTCCTCGAGGGGCTGCGCCCGCTGCTGGCGGCTGGCACGAAGAGCGCGGCGGTGGCCATCGCCTCGAACTCGATGACCGTCCAGCCCGGCGTGCCCTTGGACGTGGTCGAGCGATGCCTCGCCGGCGACGAGGAGGGGGCACGGGCGGCGGCCGACGCGGCCACCTCGGTGATGGCCTATCCCGCCACCAAGCTGGCGCTCACACGGTGGGTCCGGCACCACGCTCCGAGTGCCGAGTGGGCTGGCGCCGGCATCACCCTCAACGTGCTCGCACCGGGTGCCGTCGAGACCCCGCTGCTCGAGGCCACCCGGAACGACGCAACCCTTGGTCCACTGCTCGAGGCGTTCCCCGTCCCCATCGGCCGCAATGGCACGCCCGCCGAGCTGGCGGGTGCGGTCGCCTTCCTGCTCGGCCCCGATGCTCGCTACCTGGTGGGATCGGTCCTCGTCGTCGATGGTGGCACCGAGGCCAGCCTTCGCCCCGACGACCTCCCCACGCCCTGGGGCTGATCGGGCTCGACCCATCGGTCGAGCGAACTCCCTAGAGTTGAGTCGTCAACCGCACGCAGCAGCCAGGGGGCACACCATGTCGATCATCGAGTCCGCGCCGAACGCCATCCTTCGCCACGAAGAGGACCTCCCCTTCGTCGACCTCGGCGATGGCAGCCAGCTCCAGGTCCTTCAGGTCGACCTGGCCCAGGGGATCTGGATCATCAGGAACCGCTTCACGCCCGGCTACGTGGTCCAGACCCACCGGCACACCGGCAGCGTCTATGCCTTCACCACGGCCGGGGCCTGGCACTACCTCGAGTACCCCGACGACGTGAACCTCCCGGGCTCCTACCTGTTCGAGCCCGCCGGCAGCGTCCACACCCTCCACGTCTTGGACGACAACGAGGGGCTCACCGATGTCTGGTTCACCATCAATGGGGCCAACCTGAACCTCGACGCCAATGGGCAGGTCGAGTACGTCATCGACGCCGCCACCGTGCTCGGGTTCTACCGTGCCGCCTGTGCCGACCAGCACGGGATCAGCGACCCCGCCGTCGTGGTCACCGGCGCCTGAGAGGACCCCAAGAGGCTCAGAATGCGCAGCCTGGGCGCTCGGTAACCTTCACCATGTCGAGCGACGTCGAAGAGGGGAGTGCCGATGCCCAGCACCGCCACGATGACCACTCGGGTTCGCACCTGGCTCGGCCATGACCACCGCTCGAAGGTCCCTGAGGTCACCGCCGGGTTCTGGCTGGCCAAGAGCCTGACCACCGCCTGGGGTGAGGCCACCTCAGACTTCATGGTCAAGCACATGGCGCCAGTCTTGGCCGTGGCCATCGGCGGGATCGCCTTCGCCATCGCCCTGCTCACCCAGTTCCGAGCCGACCGCTATGTGGCGTGGATCTACTGGTTGGCGGTGTCCATGGTCGGCGTGTTCGGCACCATGGCCGCCGACGTGCTCCACGTCGGCCTCGGGATCCCCTACCTCGCTGCGAGCATCGGCTTCGCCATCGTGCTCGCCGCCGTCTTCGTGTGCTGGCAGCACCTCGAGGGAACGCTCTCGATCCACTCGATCGTCACCCCACGCAGAGAGCTGTTCTACTGGGCCGCGGTCTGCGCCACCTTCGCCCTCGGCACGGCCCTCGGCGACATGACGGCCAAGACCCTCGGGATCGGGTACTTCTCGTCCATCTTCTTGTTCGCCGGCCTCATCGCCATCCCGGCCATCGGGTACTGGAAGTTCCACCTGAACGCCATCCTGGCCTTCTGGAGCGCCTATGTGCTGACCCGTCCGCTGGGCGCCTCGGTCGCCGATTGGCTCGGTCAGCCCACAAGCATCGGGGGGACCGGCATCGGGACCGGGTGGGTCAGCCTGGTCTTCGGCCTGGCCATCATCGGCCTGGTCGTCTTCTTCAGCGTGACCAAGGACGACGTCGAAGAAGAGCACCCCCGACCCCATCGCTGAGTGGGAAGTGCCCTCAGGAGCTGAGGGTGACGAGCTCGGCGGTCGCCGCCGGCACCGCCACCGACGCACCGGAGCACGAGGCCGTGCAGGGAGTGGTGCCCGAGAGCGTGACCCCGGTCGACGACGTGAGGCTCGGTCCGGCAAGCGTCCTGGTCGACACGATGGTCGGCGTCGTCTTCCCTGACAGCGACACCGTGACCGGCTGGGTCGAGCCATTGTCGATGACGACGGCGTGGCGCCCAGAGCCGCCCGCCAGACGAAGGCCGAAGACCCCGACCGAGGAGGGCAGCGATGGCCCCGTCAGCGTGGTGGGCACGAAGGAAGCACCCTCGAGGTCGTGCACGAGGACGAGGCCCCAGTAGAGCGGCTGGAGGTTCATGGTGCCAGGCGTGGTCGTCGACCAGCACAGCGGCGTGTACGACGAGCAGTTGTCGAGGTTGGTCTGCACCCCCACCGAGGCCACCCCGCTCTTGGCCGCCACCAGCAGGGAGCGCAGCACCCACAGCGCCGAGGCCTCCTCGTGCTCGATCGGCGAGTAGGAGCCGCACGAGACCGAGTTGAACTCATCGAAGCTGATCGGCAGCGACGAGGTGGCCAGCGCTGAGCGGATCGTGCCGACCAGGCTGGTCTCGGCCGAATAGGTCGCCCCCGACAGCAGGGTGCTGGCGCTGATCGGCTGCTTGTTGCAGTCGGTGTACGGGTAGTAGTGGTACGTGTACTGCGCCAGGTGCTTGTACCCGCCCTGCTGCACGGTGGTGCCCGACGAGGCGAGCCAGAACGAGTCGTAGAGGTCAGAGGCGTCGAAGGTGGCAGCGGGCACCTTGGCGCTGATGGCGGTGCGCACAGCACGCCACTGCGTCAGGTACTGGCTGAACGAGATGTTCTCGAGCGGGGGCTGGAAGTCGTAGAACTCGGGCTCGTTGCCGATGCTGATGGGACCAAGGCGGCTGCCGACCACCGTGGCCGCAGCCTTGACCTCTGCCGCATCGAGCGCCGGGTTGGCATGGCGGAGGTTCACCCCGAGGTCGAGCGTCCATGGGGAGGTGGGGGCGGAGAGCACGGCGCCGAGGGCCGTGAGATCTGCTGTGGTCACCAGGCCATCGGTGGCCCACGACGGGGTCGTGGAGACCAGCGAGGGGTCGGCGAACTCCGTCGTGTAGTCCGACGAGGTGCCTCCGATGCGCAGCGAGGAGGGGCCGAGTGCGCTCAGCGGTGCGGCAAGGGCACCTGGAAGGGCCGCCAAGGTGTCCGTCGTCGCCGTCGTGATCGAGGACGTCTCGAGCGTGAGGCCCACGAAGCCATTCGGGATCGTCGGGCCTTGCGTCGTGCCGAGCGTGATGGTGGGCGTCGACGCGGCGCCGGCCGGTGCGCCGGTGACGACCGCTGCACCCACCACCAGCAGGGTGGCCAGCGCTCCCCGTAGGTGCCTCACCGCGTGGTCGATCAGCTCGCCGCAGCGGTGGCGGCGGCGAACACGAGGCCGAAGCCCCGCATGTCGCCGACCAGGCCCGAGCGCATCAGGTTCATCATGTAGGCCACGGTGAGGTCTTGCTCCTGATCCATGTAGATGACGGAGCCTCCGTAGCCACCCCAGAAGCAGGCTCGGTCACCGATCGGGAGCAGCGATGTCCCGAGGCCGTAGCCCAGCCCGAAGCGCATGGGCAGTCCGAGCACGAGGTCGGTGCCGTCCGCCTGGACCTCGAAGAGGCGATCCATGGTCGCCTCGGAGATGAGCCGGGTGCCATTGACCGCGCCTCGGCCCGTGACCACCGATTGGATGGCCGCCACCGAGCGGGCGTTGCCGTGCCCTCCCGCCGCCGGGATCTCGGCCGCTCGCCACCAGCGGTGCGAGGGGGCGGTGGCGTCGAGGCGTGGCGACAAGAAGGTGCGCATGGCGATCGAGTCCTCGGGGATGCCGGCCGCCTCATCGCCCTCGGGCGGGATCACGATCGACACGCGGTGCTCCTCGGACTCGGGCAGCCCGATGAAGAAGTCGGCGCCGAGCGGTCCCGCGATCTCGGAGGCGAAGAACGTGCCGATGGTGGTCCCGGTGATCCGGCGGACCACCTCACCGATCAGGTTGCCCTGGGTCACTGCGTGATACCCCGATTGCGTGCCGGGCTCCCACCAGGGCGCCTGGGCCGCCAGCGCAGCGCAGACCCGGTCCCAATCGGCCACGTCCTCGCCGACGAAGGGCTCGTCGAGACCGCTCAGGCCAGCCGTGTGGCCGAGGAGATGGCGGACGAGCACGCCCTCCTTGCCGTTGGCGGCGAACTCCGGCCAGTAGCGCGCCACCGGCGCGTCCACGTCGAGCTCGCCCCGGTCCATGAGGAGCAGGGCGGTGACGAAGGTCATCGTCTTGGTGGTCGACCAGACGTTGACGAGGGTGTCCTCGGCCCACTCGGTGGTCCGAGACTCATCGGTGTGGCCACCCCAGATGTCGACCACCGTCTCGCCCTTGTGCTGGACGACGATCGAGGCGCCCACGTCGGTGCCCTCGTCGAGGCTCGCCTCGAACATCGCCTGGACCGGTGCGAACCGATCGTCACAGCGCCCGTGGATCTCTGCCATCGTCGTGCTCCCCCTCGCGTCACGGCGCCCGTGCGCCCTCTGCCTCTGTGAGACGGTAGCCACCCAGCGGGGGTGGCGCACCCTCAGGCCATCGGTCGGCCTAGCCCTGCTGGAGGACGGTGAGGCCCGTCGCCGTTGGCAGCGAGACCCCGATGTGAGAGAAGGTCACCGAGCCACCGAGCCGCGGCTGGACATAGGCGACCGTGGTCGCCACCAGCTGGAGCTGGAGCGTGGTCCCGGGCTTGCCCGTAAAGGCGACGGCCTCGAGCGGGATCGTCAGCGTGTGGGTGGCGCCGTCCAAGGTGACCGGGATCGGCGTGATCTGGTTCCCGACCACGATGCCGGTCGTCGGGTCGACGAGCTGGGCGAAGACTCGCTCGGGGCGCTGGCCGGCCGGCACGGTGCCCGAGTAGCTGATGGTCAGCGAAGGGGCGCCCGCCACCACTGCATCCGAAGCGAAGGGGATGGTGACGTTGACGGCATTGGTCGCCGGAGCCGGCGTGACCCCGAGGGCCACGGCATCGACGACGTTGGCGGCCTGCGCGTTCGGGGTTGCCGTCGGCGGCCCCGAGCCTCCACCTTCCTTGAGGGCCAAGGTGCCTGAGCCGGCGCCGGTCACCGGGGGGCCCTGCGTCAGCGGCCAGGTCGACGACGAGTAGCTCGTCCCGTTCTGGTCCACGAAGGCCACGCCGTCGAGCACCTTGACCGAGGTGTCCTTGGCCACATAGTGCTGCATCCACGCCAGCGAGAGGGTGCCCACGTCGAGTGCCGTGCCCGGGTTCGTGAGGCACACGCCATGGCCGCCGCAGAACCAGGCCATCGACACGGTGGTGCCCTGCGCCTTGAGCGCCTCGTAGTTGGCGATGCCCTCGTCCAACGTGAAGAGGTCATCGACCGTGCCCTGGAGGATCAAGGTGGGGACCTTGACGCCGGAGAGGACCTGCGCCGGGCCTCGAGCGGCGAAGAACGCCTTCTCCTGCGCGGTGATGGTCCCGGTGGCGTTCTCCTGCTTGTCGGCCGCCGTGATGATCGGGTTGAGCGTGGCCGAGGAGGCGACCTGGCTGAGCACATTGCCCCAGCCGCTCTTGGGCGTGTCGCTCTTGTCGAGGCTGGTGGTCAAGGAGTGCCAGGCGATCGTTGGTGCGATCGCATCGACACGGCAGTCCTGGGCAGCGGTCACGAACTGGATGCCACCGCCGTAGGACTCGCCGACCATCCCGAGGCGAGGGTCGCCGGGGTGATCCGTCGCCACGCCCTTCTGCTGCGCCACCCAGTTGATGATCTCCGAGACGTCCTTGGCCTCGTAGCTCGGGCTGTCGACCTGTGCGGCACCACCGGACTTGCCGAAGCCACGCGGATCCCAGGTCAGCACGTTGAAGCCTCCCGACCAGAGCTGGCTGATGCTCAGCGCCCCCTGGATGCCCGCGCTGGCCGTGTTGGTGTCGCCACCACTGCCCCACCCTGGGCCCATCAGCACGGTCGGGAGGTCCTTGCCGGCCGCCGTGGGGTTCGGGAACCAGTGGATCCGGATCTTCGTGCCGTCGAAGGAGGCCAGGGTGTAGTCCGAGGAAGACCCCGACACCGGAGTGGCCGTGGTCGACTTCCAGCTGCTGGGCGCCGTGCACGAGGTGGTCGATGCGGCATGCGTCGTGGTGGGCGACGACGCCGACGAGGAGGAGCATGCGCTCAGGCCCGTGGCGCCAAGCACCACCGCTGCGACGCCGAGCAGAACTCGTCGTCCTCTCACCATGGACTGTGTCCGTCGTCCTTCGCTGTGCATCGCTGCCCCCACCGTGTTCTCGTCCGAGCACGTCTCGCTCGGCCCCCTGCCACGCTAGACGGTGTCGTCACCGTCACCGCCGGCTCGAAGGGCGCTGAATCCTGCGAGGTGCCACAATCATCCCCATGGGCGTCCGAAGCGTGAGGCAAGACCCGACGGTCTGGGCGATCCCCCTCTACTTCGGAGCGATGGCTGCAGAGCGACGCTGGTACCGCCGGCATCCCGGCGCCCGAGCCGAGGGGGGCGAGTACGAGCCGAGGGACACGCGCACCAGCCTGGACATGGGCACGCTCTCTCTTCTCGCCCCCTTCGTGCTGCCGCCACTGCTGAAGCCCTTCGTGCCCGGCCGGGGCCGCTTCGGGAGGGTGCTGCTCGGCGTCACGGCCACGGCGGCGGTCGCCACCACCGTCGCCGATCGCTACGTCGCCAGACGCGCTGCGGTGGAAGAGGCTGGCGACGGCACCGATGGACTGCGACGAGCTCACGCCGTCCAGCGGGTGGCCGGCCCCGTGGCCATCGGCGGCACTGCGCTCGCCGCCGCCACCTGGCTCTCGTCTCGCACCACGGCTGAGGCAATGTTCGCCAAGCGGCTGCTCCCCGACCTCGGGAACGGCCTCGGCGCTCTGGCTGTGGCGATGGTCGGCTGGGACTTCCTCTACTACTGGAGCCACCGGCTCCAGCACGAGCACCGCTACCTGTGGTCGATCCACGTCGTGCACCACTCGAGCGAGCACTACAACCTCTCGACCGCACTTCGTCAGCCGGTGGCGGAGTCGGTCGGCACGATGATGCCCTACGGCATCCTCGGCCTGCTCGGCATCCGACCCGACCTGATCTTGAAGGCTCGAGGGCTCAACCTCATCTGGCAGTTCTGGATCCACACCGAGGTCGTCCGCTCGCTCGGCGTCGGCGAGGAGTTCTTGTCGACGCCGTCAGCCCACCGGGTGCACCACGGGGCCAACGCTCCCTACCTCGATCGCAACCACGGGGGCATCCTGATCACGTGGGATCGACTCTTCGGCACCTTCGAGCGTGAGGTCCACCAACCCGTCTACGGCCTGACGACCAACATCACGACCTTCAACCGCTTCACCGTCGCCACGCATGAGTTCCGGGCCATGTTCGCCGACGTGGCACGGGCCACCACCTGGCGTGATCGGGTGCGTCACCTCGTCGGTGCTCCCGGCTGGCGACCCGTGATGGCGGAACCCGTGCTGACCACCGCGTCCTGACGACGCCTGCGGCGCCTCCTCCACGTGGCGCCCGACATCGACCAGGTGTGCCAACCTTCCCTGATGGAGACGTTCGAACTCACGCTCACGCATCCCGCAGCCGGGGGTGGCTTCGT
>Ga0164297_10004242_pt1 | contig 12959 bp, 24 predicted proteins | sample GEODES058metaG_FD_113539 | JGI IMG/M metagenome (GOLD analysis project Ga0164297, IMG submission 113539) | Dystrophic lake water microbial communities from Trout Bog Lake, Wisconsin, USA - GEODES058 metaG | ecosystem: Environmental > Aquatic > Freshwater > Lake | place: USA: Trout Bog Lake... | reverse complement strand
GCCATATGAGCTGCCCAGCGGCGAGGAGCTTGAGCAGGAAGCAGCTGGCGCTCCCAACCTTGCAGCCGTGCGGCGTCGCATCCAGGACGTCGCGCGTGTGCTGGCCCATTTCAAGCAGCTTCGCCAGCCGGGACGCAGTCGCCAAGATTACATGGACCGCCTGAAGGCGGACCTGGCCACCTACTACGGGTGCGTGTCGGCGGCTGCTCTCGGGACTTTTTCCTCCTGCACTCACTGACGGAACTGCCGGCATGTGACGCAGGTACAACGACTTCTTCCTAGACTACCTGCTGAACCTGTTCAGCGTTGCGGAAGCTCTGGAGCTGATGGAGGCGAACGAGTTGCAGAGACCAGTGACGCTGCGCACTAACACACTCAAGGTGCGCTCGCAGTCGACATATGCCACGGCGTATGGCACTGAGTCTCTGCCACAATCATGCAGGCCCGGAGGCGCGAGCTGGCGGCGGCGCTCATCAACCGAGGGGTGAACCTGGACCCGCTGGACAAGTGGTCCAAGGTGGGCCTGCTTGTGTATGAGTCGCGCGTGCCCATCGGCGCCACGCCCGAGTACATGGCTGGCCACTACATGCTGCAAAGCGCAGCATCCTTCCTGCCCGTCATGGCGCTTGCACCGCAGGAAGGGGAGCGTATTGTCGATATGGCTGCCGCGCCTGGCGGCAAGACAACCTATGTGGCGGCGCTCATGCGCAACACAGGCACTCTGTACGCGAATGAGATTAACCCGTCGCGGTTGCCAAGTTTAGTGGCTAACATCCAGCGGTTGGGGGTCACCAATTCTGTGGTGTGCAACTACGACGGCCGCCGCCTGCCGTCAGTGCTGGGACTGAGCAGCATGGACCGTGTACTGCTCGACGCACCATGCAGCGGCACCGGAGTCGTGAGCAAAGACGCGTCTGTGAAAACAAGCAAAGATGCTGACGACATTGGCCGCAATGCAGCTCTGCAGAAGGAGCTGCTGCTTGCTGCCATCGACATGGTTGATGCTAATAGCAGCACGGGCGGGTACATGGTGTACAGCACATGCAGCATAACGGTGGAGGAGAATGAGGCGGTGGTCAACTACGCACTTCGCAAGCGCGATGTGCGAGTGGTACCCACTGGACTGGAGTTTGGCAGGCCAGGGTGCGCCTTTCTTCACATGTAGCGCGCATCTGGTAGTGCATGTCTAACACTTCTTCTTCTTCAGGTTGACGAGCTTCAGGGGCAAACAATTCCACCCCTCAGTGCAGAATGCGCGGCGCTTCTTTCCGCACGTTCACAACCTGGACGGGTTCTTTGTCTGCAAGCTATTCAAAATCAGCAACGCGCACAAAAATGCGGCTGTGCGTGAGGAGGAGGAATTGCAAGAAGAACCTCCTCAGGATTTGGCTCCTGAGACGAGGGCTGAGCAGCCCAAGTCACACAAGAAGGCAGCAAAGACAGGCAACGTGAAGCGGCAAAAATGATCCATTTTCCAGGTTGCAGGGTCAATCTAAGAGCTGCATGCTTTCACAGAAGCGGTCAGTTGCCTCCGAGGCTTCTAATAGTGTGTCTCCCGCGCGCTCGAGCACCACAAACAGCTGGCGGCCGCGGCTGGCGCGCATGACCACCCAGGCGTCGTGTTGAGTGCGTATACACACCTCCTGCTCTTCCATTGACCCCGGCTGGCGCTCTTCCAGCCGTGCGCGCAGCTGCGACAGCGCAGCCATGGACTCCGGGGCCAAGGTTGACAGCTTAGCTTCAGGTGACGCGCGCACACTCTGCGTGGGTCCGTCCAAGTACAGGTACCGGTAACCAGGCACATGCCAGCGATTCAGGCTGGACACACCTGAAGTGAGCTGCTTAATGAGACGCGCCATGCGCACATCTGCAATGCCGGCCAGCTGCGCGCGCATCGCAGAGTCTACGATGGCGTCGCTGCTGAGCAGCATTACAACGGTGACCAGGTCCCGGTTGAGCACTGCTACCACATGCGTCTTGTCGGCAACATGGAGTCTGACTGTTTGCGGCTTGCTGTCGCCCTGTGGACCAGTATCAGGCTCGACTCGCTCCCAAAAGCCGTCACCTCCGATGCGCCAATCCCCTTGCCGGAAGGGCAAGGCTACGGGAGGCAGCGGCGCAGCAACTGCCTGTTTATCCTTGGATGCTGCTTTTTTGGGCGTGCCCGACGTTGTGGGTGCAAAGAAGCAGCGCGCAGCGTAGCAGTATAGCACATGGGAGTCTTCCGTTGGAAGGTCTGAACAACGCAGCAAGAGTCAGTCAGGCCAGTGGCGAGATTAACTTTGACTGCGCACCACTCCAGACGAGGTATCTGTCGTATAGGAGCATGGTGTGCTGTACCAGGCGGCCCTCACTGCATGTTGTGAGCCCATTCACGCAGAACTGGCCCCATCGGACGCGAGAGTCAGCTCCCTGGCACTGCTCACAGGATATTCGAAAACAATACACACCTGCGTGTTCAGGAACGTGGCTTTATCCAACGGTAAAATGGGCAATCCGCCTCGAGCTGACAAAGGATGGGTAAGACTTCCTAGGTCGCCCTGCTTGCCAGCCTCCAGCCGACTGCCCAGATCTAAAATCAGCGGCTCCAAGCATCGCCTATTACGAAGAGCTGTCAGTAGCGCCGACAAATATGAGGGCAGAGAGACGCGCCTTGCAGAAGCACCGCTCGGGTCTGCATCGAGGCTGGGGCGCAGGCGGCCGTGAAGGAGGACAAACAGGTCGTACGTGTCCCTCAGCAACGTCCGGAGCGTAGAGTCTCGAACCTCGGCGAAGGGAGCGAGCTCCAGGTCAAGCACCTGTATGCAATAGCGTCGTCAGGCCACGCGGTGACAACACGTGCAGGAACGACTCTCAAAGCGCCGAGTTGGACTCACCACACTAAACCACAGGTCGGGTTCGCAGAGGAAAAACGCCTGGCGGTGCAACGCAGCGGCGAGGCTCTGCAAGGGCGAGCCTGCAGAGAACAGGCCAGTCAGGCCGGTGAGCGCCTCTGCCAAGCCCGCGGCAGCCTGTGAAATGCCGAGTTAGCACGTGACTAGCTTAAAGCGCACTCGACTACGCGCAACGTGCAAGCGTGCCTGCTGTTGCTCTGGTGAAGCACTCGCCGGGAAGAAGGCTAGCAGTTTGTCCAGCTCCTCGCCCTCCTTTATGCCGCGGCGCGTGTCAAAGACAAACACCTGGGTATTTCAGCGCAGAACAGGGGTGCCGCAAGTGAGCGTGCGACAGAGAGAGAATAGCCAACTCCAGAAATAAGCACCTTGACGAGCATGACGCTCCTTTAGCGACGTCTGGCTCTCATCGCCCAGGTATGGATGCGCATCTCATGTACGCGCTCATGACTTTGCGATGGCGAGCTCCTCTTCGGATTCGTGCCAGCGTGGCGGATCGATCGACTGATCCCTTCGCGAAAGCGACCGGGGCAGGATCTCTTCCATTTCTGCCGCAGGCCATTTGCCGCACCAAGGCGTGGCTACACTTTGGTGAGTCTTATGAGCAAAAGTCACACCTCTGCAGTGCTCAACCTGAACCAGACGCTCTTATGTCCTCACTCGCGCACAATTTTCGCGCTCAGAGTGCACACAGGCGCGCTTGTAGCGCGTGGCAGAGAACGAATAGGCAGTGAGACAGATGGCCAAGGCGCGTTGTGTGGCGTCGGTTTTAGTGTCGCCCTGCGTTGACAGCACAAGCTCACTGCGGGCGTCTCTGTCCAGGCGCTGAGCAAGGCGTTTGAGCCCGTGTTTGCGTGGATGGCAAAGCGCTACCAGGCGCGTCCTTTGAGGCCGCGGGTGGGGCACAGAAGCGTCTTGCTTTGTTGCCCTAACCGTGTCTTGAGACTCACACGTCTCACTTGTCGCCTGCCCGCGCGCCTCACAGGCTGCCGTGGGCGCGGAGCTGAAGAAGTACGGCTTGCGATACGATGACCTGCTGGACCCGCTGCAGAGCCTGGTGCGTGGTCCCTGCGCCTTCTAGCCAAAACGCTGAACAGGAAGTGCTGACCCCACGCCGCCTGCTGCGTGTTGCTGCACCCCTGCTTGCTTCCGTGTGCGACAGGACACGGACGAGGCGCTTCGCCGGTTGCCTCAGGAGGAGGTGGACTTGCGGATGCAGCGGCTGAAGCGCGCCATGGACTTGTCCATGAAGCACGTGTACTTGCCGAAGGACATGCAGGAGAAGCAGACGCCGTTCAGCTTCTACCTATCGCCGACGCTGGACGAGGTGAAGGCTGAGCGCGCAGAGAGGGCTTCGCTGGGTGCTGGGCAGCCTTACAACCGCCAGATCCCGTAGCCGTGGTGCAGAAATCGCGCCCTTTGTGCAGCAAATATCGGGCAATGACACTCAAACACAGTAACGCCTAATAAAACCGGGAAAAACCAAGAGCCATGCCGGATTCGAACCGGCGCAACAGCATTCAAAGTGCTGGATCCTAACCACTAGATGAATGGCCCCCAGTCACCAAATGCGGGTGGGGATAAAGCAATCTGTTGGGCGGACGTGGTTCAATATCGCGACATTTGGAGGCTCTGCCCAATTCCGTACTTCTCGTGAACGCAGCGCCAAAGCTTACACGCCTTGCAGAACGCGAGGTCCAGGTTTCAGCAACGCTAGGTCGTGCATATTACAACAATATTTGAACGCGGGCGGCATTCAGCTAAGTGGTGATTTATGCCGCTGCGGTAGCAACGCTGCCGACAGCGCGCCCGACCAGCGACTTTCTCCGTGCGGCGGTGTTCTTTTTCAGGATGCCCTTAGCGGCGGCCTGGTCAATGCACTTGTACGCCTCGCTGAGCAGCACAGCCATGGCGGCGGAGCCCGCATTGCCCGCGGCCTGGGCGTCTGCAACGGACTGCATCACCTTCTTGATGCGTGTCGCCACCTCCGACTTGGTGGACTTGTTGTACATGCGCGCCTTGGCAGCCTGGAAAGAGGGACGGAGCGTCAGCGCCTCCAGGAGTTGAGAGCCTCGAGTCGAAGGACGCGCAGCGTCACAGTAGACAGCTTCAGGCTAAAAGCCCCTGTACTTCCCGCCAAAGACGGAGCACACGCCGCAGCGCGAGCACGCACGAAAAGTGCACAGCCACCAACAAGAGCAACCCTAGGGCGGCGAGCTCAGCCTTGCAAAGCTCACCTGGCGGACGCGCTTCCGCGAGTTCTGCTTCGCCTCCACGGTCAGCATCAATCCCCTGCCCGCCGCAACCCCAACGCTAGGCCCTGCGAGGCGAAGCGTGGCGTCACAGAGAGTGTCGGAAGATTAAGGCTTGTACACAAACACGGCCGTCCCCGCGCGTGCGGCTGGCAGCGTCACTCCGCAGCGACGCCAGCAGCTCACTTCCGCTGTCATGCACCACGCAGCGCTGCCGCTGCACACAGGAGCTGCCTGATGGACGCACCACGTGAAACAACTGGCTGCGCACGGCACGCAGCGCGGCTAGACAAGGCAACTGGGCGTGCGCCCAGTGTCAATGACTGCAGGCCATTGGTGATGCCAGCCATGGACCTCGACTTCTCGAGGGTCGCTCGCTCAATTTCCTATCATAGGTTCCCCGATGATCGGGGACGTCAGAGCCAGCACTAGTCGCCGAGGCGCAGTCGCGTATTCCACAGCGCTCGACCGCCTATCGCACCCTTGATCCAAACCGCGCTCCTTGATCGAAGCCTGTGGCACGTGTGAACTCGGGGAGGTGCATACATACAAGCCAAGCCTTCTCCGTCGAGTCCAAAATCCACAACGCGGCACGCGCGAGTCGCTGTCGGCCAGCTCTGCGGGTGACCATGATAAAATGCTTCATGATAATCAACAACCACGGTGAGGCACCTGCCGCTTGTTGTGTCGCCTGCCACTCTCTGCTCCCATGCTGGCATGTAACGTTGCCTGCTCACGCCGTCACCATGACAGGCAAGCCTCGTTTGACCAAGTTCTACGAGTACCTGGTGCGTGTTGCAGCATATGCTCACGCGCTCGGGGGCAACAGTCGCTCGTCGATCCCGCAGTGCTTTTCCTGACACTCCTTGTGTCCTCTCTCCAGCCGGTGGATAAGCAACAAGAGCTGCTGCGCACAGTCTACAACGTGGTCACGCGGCGAGGCGCGTCACCTCCAGCGGTGTCCTTGCGCTGCGTCCACTGGCTCTCACGCGCACTGTGTGACCTGCCACAGCTGACAACCTGTGCAGCTTCGTTGAGGACGAGGCCAACTTCGGCAAGGCACGCACGGGGACTGGCCGCCTTTTTACCATGGTATCAGCCGGAGATCGTTGTGTGACCCCGTTATGTGCGCCCGCAGGACACGAAGCTCATCTACCGCCACTTTGCAACCCTCTATTTCGTCGTCCTCTGCGACCGGAGCGAAAGCGAGCTGGGCATTCTCGACTTGATTCAAGGTGGGTGCCTGGTGTTGGTTGTTGATGGGCGCCACATATCCTGACTCTGGCCCCCTCCTGCACAGTCTACGTCGAGACTCTGGACCGCAGCTTCGAGAGCGTGTGCGAGCTGGACCTCATCTTCAACTCTCCAAAGGTAGGCACTGCTTTGCGTGTGATGCGAGTCGTTCATTGTGGAGCCATTGTGACCTGAAATGTGCTCAGGCACACGCCATTCTGGACGAGATTGTCATGGGCGGCGCGGTGTTTGAGACCAGCTCTTTGGAGGCGTTGCGCGCATTCAACGAGATGCAGAGACTGGAGAAGCAGACGGACACACTGGCAACAGGCGTGACCAGCATTGGGGCTGGCAAGTTCAGACGCTAGGCTGCTGGGTTCCGGCATTGAATACATCACACACTGGATGCGCTTTGACCTCTTCCAAATCGTACTCTTTTTTCACACCTGCGTCCCCTCGCTCAGTCGATGTTGCGGTGATATGCCTAGCCGTCTCAGTAGCCAGAACGCGTCTGACGATGATGAGTCGTACATACCCAGCCGCCGACTGCATGGCCTGCCAATGCCTGCGGATGAGTATTACTCGGACGATGAGGAGGAGGTGGGAGCAGTGCGGCATCCACCGTCCTCACTGGGCGACCCCAGACCGGCGGGGCAGCAGACGCCGTGGGGAGAGCAGCGCAAGCTGGGCGGGCCTCGCATGGACGAGCCACTGAGTTGGTCGGTGCTCTGGCGCCTGCTCGTCTATGTCGCGGCGTTCAGCTTGTGTCTCGCCTATTGCGAAGTCCTCACCATGTGGGTCTCCAAGCGCGTGCCGTGGGCAACGCACCCCTGGTTTGTGCTCGCCGTCGCCTGGGCAGTCGCCAGGTGTTTAAGCATACTCGCGCTGCCCTACTGGTGCGCAGCCGCGAACTCTATTCACTCTTCGCACTTGAAGCCTGAATTCGCCCACCCGCCGCGTGACACAGCCTTTTGAGCGGCTACGGACTGCTCAGGTTCCCCGCCGTGTGGAAGGCGCGTGCACAGGCTGCTGCGTTGCTGTCAGCGTTGTGCTGAACTCGTTGCTTTGTGTTCACTGCAGGAGCTCATTCCGCCGAGACGGAAGCTAGTTCACGGTTCGTCTTCAACTGCGCTTGAACGGCATGTTAATCACAAGTCAACTGACGCGCTGCATCATCATCATTATAGAGGTGAACAACACACGCATTTTCTTCCGCCACACAGTGTGTAGAGACGACCCCCAGCAGCTGGCGCAGGCGTGCTTAGCGCACACCGTCTCGCTGCTCCAGCGCACGCTGCCAGAGGCACTATACAGGGTGCGTCCGCATTTGCGTCTCCATCCATGGAGCCCTGTGCGCATGACTCACCTCATCATCGCTGCAGGTTGAATTGCTCTATGATTTTGATTTGGCATGGGAGCTACCACCTGGCGTGCGGCGCCTGCGTGTGCCCGGCGATTACACAACGCCAGGGGGCAGTGCTGGCATCACGCGCATGCTGCATTTCGCATCGCTGAACAGCACAGCCGGCCTCGAGGACTGGGTCGCCCACGTCGCCACAGGCACCGTGCTGAGGGAGCGCACCGTGGATGCCGTGCTCGCACATGTAGTAGACGAGGCGTACCGCTTATCCGCTATTCGCGCTGAGAATGACTCCCACCTTGCTCTGAGGCTGCGCATTGCGCAAGGACACGTCGCCATGGGACGCACCGGCGGCAGCTGGCTTGCATTCCTGGCAAGCACGCGCCGGGCGGGTGACGCTGTTGCCATGGGGCGATGCCAGCTGGAGTCCTATGAGGCGTGGATTGGAGTCGATCCCTCCTTTCTGCTGGTGCCCAACGAACTTGAAAAGAACGTCGGCTTCGACCACGGACTGCGGTATCCGAGCGCGGAGCTGACGACCTTTGCATTGCGCTGCCGCGACAGAGGGGCCCAGTTCTCATGGCTGGACGCCGCTGTTGAGGTGCCCGCCGCTGAGAGCCTGAGCCAGCATCTGCAGTGGCGTCGGGAATCGCTGCTTGCGCGTCTGGGGGCATTGAGAGACCACAACGAAGGCATGCCGGGCGCATTAACGCTAGACCGGCGGGCTGCTCTCTTGGCCATGTGCGTCGGCAGCAGCTGCAGTGACCTCTGCCTCATGGTCACGGGATGCTCCCTCTGGGTGCTGCACAGCGCAACCGTGTCGGAGCTGTTCGTGAACTTCCTGATTAGCATGTGCAGCGGCACGGTCCTCTTCTGTTATGTCCTTGGCTTTGTCGCATCGTGCAGCCCGCTGAGTTTCGGGGGCGGACTAGCTGGAAGAGCAACGTTCTACATGCTGCTGCTCGTGCAGGTCTTGTGGGCACCTGTTGCAGCCATCATCGACACTATTGCAGGCGTGCAGGCTTGCATTGCGCATTTCACATCTTAAAGCGCTGTCTTAGTTGACGCGCACGATGCCAGCATTGATGAGCTTCTGCAACTTGGCCATGATCTGGGCGTTCTTCATGTGGTGCTGCGCCGCCTTCGGGTCCTCCTGGAAATCGTTGAGCACCTGGCGCATGATGGGATCCGTTAGGATCATCTGCACCTCTGGATCTGCCATCGCGCGCTCCTGGCGCTCACGCAGCTCGTCCTCGCCAACCTCGCCGCGGGACACGCGATTGATCTGGCTCACACACCGCTGGACGCCCTCCCGCAGCTCCTCGTTCTCCGGGTCCAGCTCCAGGCCCTGCTGGTACGACTTGAGCGCCTTGTCGTAGTCCTTCATGAAGAAGAGGACTGCCCCTTTGCGGCTGTACCCCTTGCTAAATGACGGCTCCAGCTCCAAGCACTTCTCTGCATCCTTGAGCCCCTCTGTCCAGGCGGTCAGTTTGGTATAGCAAGCGCTGCGGTTGCTGTACGCGCGGTGGTCACGCGGGTTGCGCTTGATGGCCTCCGTGTAATGCTGCACAGCCTCCGGGTACTGCAAACCGTGTACCACACTGTCAGTGTCCAGTCCTGCACGCACCGCGCTCTCACAACGGGCCACGCACCTTTTGCTCCTTGAACAGCTTGTTGCCCAGCTCGCGTTCCTCCTCGCCTTTCACCGGGTCCTGGTGGTGCGGGCCCGCAGCACATCACGCCAGTTAGCTTCCGCCCAGCTCCTCGAATCGCGGTCAGACATTGCCGTCCGCACACACCTCGTATTCCTTTTGACGCATCTCCTTCAACGTGCGCTCTGCGTCGTTCAGCTTCTTCAGCGTTTCAGCAGTGCGGTGCTCTGTGAGGGACTTGCTGAAAGCAGTGATTGCCCCCTCCAGGTCGCCCCGCTTCTGCAGCGCAGAGCCTTTGCGCGCAAGCGCGCGCGCAATCATCTGCATTGCACACATGGTGGTGAAGCGTTTCAGACGTCAGCGGAGCGGAGTAGCAAGTGCTACGCAATGTGCATACGCGCCTTGAAGTCGGCGTGCACTTCATAGGCCTTTGTGACTGCGCTGTCGCAGTCCGTGATGCACTCGTCCAGCTTGCCTTGCTCAAAGAATACAGCAGCTCGGTTGGTCAAGAACGAGATGTCCTGTGTTGGGCATGCACAAATGTCAGCATCATTCAGGGTATAGCAGTCACGTTTCCCGCGCACGCACCGTGGGGTCCAGCTCGATGGCTTTGTTGTAATGAGCAATGGCATCGTCGAACTTCTTGGCCTTGTAGCAATCATTGCCCAGCTCCTTCTCCTTCACAGCCGCAGCCTTGGCTTCCTTCTCCGCGTCTGTCATCTCCACCTCTGGCACAGGCTCAGGAGCCCTGGGCGGCGCCTTGGGCCCAGTGGCCGCTGTGTCGCGCGTGTCACCCTCTGCGTGTCCGCTGCGGATGTCCACTCCCAGCAGAACGCCCAGCACTTGCATCATGCGCGGGTCATTCATGTATTTGCTGAACGATGCGGGTGTGCGCTGCACCTCCGTCAGCATGGACACAAAGTCCGGCTGCTGCAGGTAGGCTGCTGTCTTTGGGTGTGTCGCAATCTTGGCCAACGCATCCGGCTGCTTGAACAGGTTGCCCACTCCTGCGGCGCCGGATGAATCATCGCCACGGCTCTGTCACGTGGCATATGCGTCAGCGAATGAGCATCATAGACAAACCTGCGCAGTGTCTCCTCGTGCCTTTGCTCCCTGCACCTCAGCCAGCCCAGCCTTGAGGCTCTCGTTTCCAGGCTCCAAATCCAGGCCCTTCTGGTACGCCGCCACGGCCTGTGCAAGTGTTGAGCGTCAGGGTGCTGTCGGCACAACAGCGGCCTTGCAGTGTGGTGCTTGCCTTGTCAAGCTCGCCGAGGCCGTATAGGGCGGCGCCTAGGCGAGAATACCCTTTTGCCCAGTCAGGCTTCAGCTCCACCGTCTGCGCAACGTTGTGGCGAGCGTCAGCTGAGAAGGCCAAGTAGACGGTGAGAAAAGGAGATGAAGCACCTTCTCCGCGTCTGCGAGAGCCGCCGCGTAGTCTTGCAGGCCCGCCTGAGCGCACAGCCGCGGACGCGTGTGTGTCAGTATCACTTGCGAGTTGCGACACAAGTCACAGTCGAGTTCCGAGGGCGGCCAGACAGAGCTGCAGAAGACAAGAGAACTGTCAACTCTGGCTGCCCCGCACTGCCTGAACGACGCGAGAGCTGTCTCGCCGGGTGAGCGGCCACACGTGCCTGTGCCGCACTGCGGTTGCTGAACAGCACGTGGTTGCTTCCGTCCAACTCAATCGCACGAGAGAAGAGTGCAACTGCATCTCTGTACTTGCCGGCGCTGAACGCCGCGTTGCCCTGGGCCTTGAGCTCATCAGGGGTGGCCATGCTAGTCCACTCCGAAAGGGGCGCTGTCTGTTGCGGTGAAGAGGAACTGGTTTGGCGGAGAGTGCGGGTCTACAGTGGGCCCCTCGCCTTCTGGACGCGTGGCACTCTCTTGATGATGTCTCACACAAGAGCGCTGCCGCGAGTATGGGTTTTACGGAGAAGCACTTCAGCTCAGCTGGCCGCAATCGGCGATGATGACCTTCTGGCTGGTAGCGCCGCTCCCAGAGCCCACAGCCTCGATGGCCTTGACCACCTCCATGCCCTTGGACACGTGGCCGAACACCACGTGCTGCATTGCAATAGCGGCGCCAATGACGCATCGCTCAACGTGTCAGCGTTTGTGACAAGAAGATGCACACACTTCTCCTGCCTTGATCACGCACCTTGCCGTCCAGCCACGCGGTCTTGACCGTGCACAGGAAGAACTGGCTCCCTGATGTAGGTGAAGGATAAAACAACACATGCTGCTGTGAGCATTCGGGCTATCGCAATCCAGAAATGAGGCGCAACTGCATCTCACCGTTGGTATTGGGGCCAGCGTTTGCCATGGACAGCACGCCCGGGCCGGTGTGCTTCAGGGTGAAGTTCTACGTGTGAGGAAATGTATCATCCGTGAGTCGGCCGGTGGCACGGGGCAAGTAGTTCAGAGACTCCCAATCCATTGTCATCCGTTCCCCGTGACGGGTTGTGCCAGCGAATACTACGTACCTCGTCAGCGAACTTGGCGCCGTAGATGCTCTCGCCGCCAGTGCCGTTGCCGGCGGTGAAGTCTGTGGAGAGGCGCAGAGAGCGTCAGAGACCGGGCATGAACGTTGCCAGGAAACAAGCTGGGAGGTACGCACCGCCACCCTGGCACATGAACTCCGTGCTGTGAGCGGGAGCGACCGGAACACGGCGAGTCAGTGACTCGCGGCTTACATATGCATCACCCATGCTGACTGGAGTCTTGCTCTGTGTCCGCCCCGGTTCGGAACGCACATGACGCGGTGGAAGGAGCTGCCCTTGAAGTGCAGGGGCTTGCCCATGCGGCCCATGCCCTTCTCGCCTGCACAGGTGCGCGTAGCGGACGGCGAGTCAGTTATGCAAGCGAGGCCGTTTCGAGCGGACGCGCGCTCAAACGCGACTCCGGTTGCGCTGGCATTGCGTTTGAGTCACGTACCAGTGCACAGGGCGCGGAAGTTCTCGGCCGTCTGCAGAGGGCGGCGTCAAACGGGACGTTTCCGTTAGTCAGCCAACTCAGCTCGACACAGAGAGCGCTGCAGACGCGCATCGCACCTTGGGGACCACGTCAGCGCGCAACTCCATCTCAATGCGGCTGCGGAACGAGAGTCAGACTTCAGATCGGGAGCGGTGCGGCGGTGAGACGGAGCCAACTACTTCCTGGCAACACAACGGGCAGTACGACACCTCCAAAGCGCGCGACAGTCACTCAGCGCCGTGCGCGCGCGCGCGCAGCACTCGTTATGAGTCACCTCCGCGCCGGGCTGGACGCAGACACGGCGCTGAGAGGGCTCCGAGGCGAGCAAGGCACCTCGCGCCCGGAGCACCCGCTGAGCGCTTCCACCTGGGTCGCTCCACGCACCCGGCCGGCTTGCCGCCGATGGTCATGTCGAAGAAAACAACCGGGTTCGGCATCTTTGGAGTGGAAGAGGTTTGGGAGAGCGTTTGAAAGAGGGTGACGTGTCAGCGCCAGGGGTGGAGTCGGACCTACCAGTCGGATCCGACTTTCGCCTGGTCGGACCCTACCGACTCGGATGGATCGGATGGATGGACAGGCTTCGAGCGCGCGTATGAGG
>Ga0164297_10004241_pt1 | contig 12960 bp, 23 predicted proteins | sample GEODES058metaG_FD_113539 | JGI IMG/M metagenome (GOLD analysis project Ga0164297, IMG submission 113539) | Dystrophic lake water microbial communities from Trout Bog Lake, Wisconsin, USA - GEODES058 metaG | ecosystem: Environmental > Aquatic > Freshwater > Lake | place: USA: Trout Bog Lake... | reverse complement strand
TGCACCAGGTGATGCGGCTCGCGTTCCCGCTTCCAGCGCGCTCCAATACTGCATTCATGCCTTCTACTGTTGCCATGGCAACACCAAACACCGGATGTGGCAGTGCCTGTGGGCAATCACATCAATATATTAAAGTCAGGAGCGGCATACGGGTGCATACTCCGGTCGACACCAGAGCACGCACCTGGCGAAAATTAGGAGCCTTTTCGTGCATCACGGGCAGAGCAGAAGAATGCACGCCTGGGTAAGGCTCTTCCTTCAGGATGCACGACGCGCCCAGAACGGCGCCCGCGCGCCCCGACACCACCGCGTCTGCAGCTTCTCCACTGTCTACGCCATGCGCTGCCGCAGCGGCGGGATGAACACTTGGTTGATGCGCAAAAGCACCCATCGGGTTCCGCCACAACAGCCGACGCAAGATGCTCTGCAGCTCCGGCCGCTTGCTCATCCACTCGTGGAAGGTGACTTGTGGCACCGCTGATGACGTTGAGTGAAAGTTTGCGCCGTGCACGTAGGCTGCGAAGGCGCAGAGGATAAAGTAGCGCTCCAGGTACTGTATGCCGCGCTGCAACGCCGCTTCTCGCCGCTTCTCGTCCGACTCCTGCATGAGGCCCCTTCGATACGCTAAAATTGCCTCCCTAAGATTCTGCATGTGCGCGCAGCGATCGATAACCTGTTCCGATGAAGTGACGGACACAAGGAGAGTAAGCACCGATGAAAAGGAATACACAACAAGAGACACGCCTCATCGACAGTCTCCTTCGCCTGCTTTCCGTTCTCAACAACGCGAACAAGCGAGCGGATGACTGCATACTCTCCTCTTCGGAGGGCATCATCATCATCGACACCACTGTCAGGAACTGGTGGGCTGCTGACAGCCAAACGCAGCTGCGGATGCAGACGCTGATACACAAGCGCGGCTAGAATCATAGCTGTGGTCGTGCGACCACGTCCCATCTGGCAATTCGCCACAAACGCGGTGGACTCGTCTGCAGCTGTACAGCGACGCACAATCTCGTCGCAGTCCGTCTCCTTGGGTGCCTGGTACAGTCGGATATCGATGCTTCAGACAATGAGTATCCCCATACACCAGAAGTGCGCGCGTTTTCGAGGCTGCGCTTCTGTGGAGAAAGAGAGCTATCCAAACAGTAGCTCACTTGACTCACCTTTTCGTCGGTGATGGGGATGCGCACGTAACTTATCTGGTAGCCCTCGTCCTGGAGGCAAGAATAGACCTCCGCAGGCGTCTGCACAGATTCCACCGGCGTCCAAGTGTCAACTACTTGGCCGTCGTCCAGTTCCTTGCTGACGAGCACACAACCACCGTATTGTTGCGCTTCGTGCAGCACGTCCTCGCGCAAGCGCGCCTCCATCTGCTCAACACGCTCCCGGGTAATGCCAGTCAACTCGAGGTTGCTGAAGGGCCTCTCTATTTCGCGCAGAACGAAGGGAGTGCCGTTGACGTACACAAGCGGCTCCTCCCGCAAGCTGTGCCACAGCACGCGGCGCGACTGGCCACCAATTGCATCCAACACGTTTCTGAGACCAGTGACAGTGGGGATAGCGACGCCATAGACCGGTATGCCCGTCATTTGCCGAAAGTTTGGCGCTCCTTCGATGAGTGGTGTCAGCTTCAAGTTCTGGCAGCCCGGGAAGTGGTCGTCCTTCAACACAGTCTGTCGACCGAGCACAGCTCCATTACGTCTCTCCACGACGTCGGCCGCGAGCGGGAGCTCGGAAGACGACATTGCCAGTTCAACTGGCAACTTGCCGGCAAGTCAAGACAGCAGACGACCCGCTTCAATCACGTAGCATCATACTTACGATGTGACTGAGCATGGCATTCAAACAGCGTGCAATACTTGTTTCATACAGTTCTCGAAGGTCTTGACTGTGTACCGCCAACGTCGTGGCCAGTGGCTTTCTTCAGCCACGACTCGCTCAGAGCAGCATTTTCAGCACGATGACAATGGCGTTGACCACAAGAAGCGGTGCTGCGTTCGCGTGTCAGCTCCACGCTCAAGTCAGTGAGTGTTGCGACGAACCTCTCATGTAAGAGGCTGCGTGGACTAGGCCCAACGCCTGCTTTTGGAGGCTCTTGCCCTGCGAGCCCGACGAGAAGTCGGAGCTTGCGTTCCAGCCGTCTGACGAAACAAGCCGTGAGGCGTGAGAACACAGGAGCAGTCAGTTTCAGAGTGCAAGGTGCCAGCGGCCGCACATTTCGCAAGGAAGCGGTCTTCATTCAGAATGGCGAGCGAATTGAGGAACAGCAGCGCTGTGACGAGCAGGTCGAACAGGGCCATGTTTGCGCTCTACTCACATGAAAGCAGTTCTGCGAAGGGGCCTGAGAGGCCTTGAAAAGAAAACGCGCGAAGCTCTAATCATTCTGGTGGACGCAGACGCTGAATGTGAGCTCAGAATCTGCTAATTGCACTGCCGCACGCCAGAAGAAAGGCTGCCATCCTCCATCAGCTATGATTCAGGTGGTCTACGCTTGCATTCCGATGACTCCGCAGGCCAAGCGAGCGCCAGCATTGCCCGTGGTCTTGGAGGTCTTGCCCTGGGTTCCCGGCTGGCTGTGGTCACCCTTGCCCAAGTCGTCCTGCAGCTCGTGGACAACAACTGCACGACCGACGATGGAGTTGGCCCCGGACAGCGGGATCTGTGCCGGCGCCATGGGTAAGTGACAATATCGGTCGAGGCAACCATCATGCCTGCAAACGCGCCTGAGAGTCAGTCAAGGTGAACTCTGCCGTTCCATCCTGCGCGGCGGTGATGTTGCCGAGGTCGCCCGCGTGGCGCTCCGCGTCAGACGGGGCGCCGTGCGTCTTGCCCGCCGGGTTGAAATGAGCGCCTGATGGGGTGGGGGCGGGAGTCAGGACGCGTTCAAGGCCCCAGAGGTTCCTTCCACAGAGACTGCATTGTGGTGGCACCTGTGCTCATGCAGCCGTTGGTCGTGTCGCCAAACTCGTGGATGTGGAAGCCGTGCAGTCCTGGCTTCAGGCCAGTGATCTTGCCGGTCACCTTGGTGGGACCTGTGCGCGTAGAGGAGGCCAACCTATATGAGCAGGAGTCTCTCCCAATAGATCCTGTAGGAGGCGCACCGCTTGCGTCCTGCGTGAACGTCACGGTGCCCGCAACGCCCGCCGTGCCCGTCAGCACAACCACAGCCTTGCGGCTATCAGCGGCAACGGTGAGTGCACGCCGGCCAGCACTGGCGCGGGTGCTGCGCTTGCAGCAGGTGCAGCTCACACCGCGGAGAAAACAGGGCGCTGCTGTAAGGGCCGCCATTCGTATCGTTCCTGCGATGGCCGCACAGAGGTAGACAGGCTGCAATTCGTTACCCCGGTACGGGGCCCTTTCGCTTTAAGGGGGCCCCGGGGGGCGGCAGTGTTTGGCGCCGTCGCCATCGCCCTCACTGAGAGCCATGTCAAGTTTCAGTTCAATAAGCGCTGGGGACGGAACCATGTATTGCGGTCGCGCCGCGTGGACTGGACGAGCAAGGAGATCATCACAACAACCATGGTCCTTCCGTGCGGCTCGAGCACAGCAGCCGGCAAGCGTCGTAGTTGACGGCTCGCAGCAGACAGAGCGGGCCGTGCATTTCATGGTGGATATGGCGTGTCAGAGTTGCGTGGCGAAAGTGCAGAAGAGTCTCGACGGACTTCCAGGTGTGCGGTGCCCTTACGCGTGTGTCAAAGTTGCAGCAACATGTTGACCAACTCCTCGCAGGCATCGCAAGTGTGTCTGCTGATCTCCCCACGCAGACTGTCGTCGTGGAGGGCTCCGCGACCGTGGAGAGTCTGCTCACCGCGCTCACAGGCTCCGGAAGAAGTGCCCGCCTTATTGGCCAAGGCTCAGCCGCAGGCGCGTGTGCTTGCTATGTGGCGGCATGAGGTCGCTGACGCGCCTGCACAGGCTTTGGCGAGGAGCTCGCCAAGTCGCTGGGCCTTGACTTGAGGACACTGCGTCAGTCCCTGGCTGCGGTGTCCGAGTTCAAAGGGGACGCGTGGGGCCACGGTGACGTCATCGGCGTCGTCCGCTTCGTCCAGCTCAACCGCGTGCTCTGCCGAGTGGAAGCAGCGCTGGACGGTCTATCACCGGGAGTCAGCTACACACTAGCCGCTCACACTTACGGTCCGCCATGCCTGCTGGGTATGCTGATTGCATCGTGATTGACGTTTTATGCGTTGCTGCAGGCGACCTTACCGCGGGAGCGACGAGCACGGGACCTGTTCTCAGGTGCGTTTGGCCTATCTATGCCACAACCCAACTTGGTTTCCGCTCACGCGCCACGCCGTGCCACACTGGGACTCTCTCGGTATTTCACCACGAAAGCATCGGCGGCGACGACAAGGCCGGTATTTTGGGTTCTCTCAGGGCAGACAACAGTGGTCGAGCAGAGCTTGTGGTGATGCTACCGGAGAGGATTCCTGTGTGGGACCTCATCGGTCGTGCTCTCGTCATGCAGGAGGACCGCGCGGGAAGTGTGGGCGCAGCGGCGGTTATTGCAAGGAGTGCGGTAGCAGGAGATAATAGCAAGAAGATATGCGCCTGCGACGGGACTCTGATTTGGGACGCCGGGGACCTCATTCCGAAGCGACCGCCAAAGAAAGTGTAGTGTAATGTTGCTACATAGGATAGGTGTCTCGGAGATGACCTAGGAACTTCCTGCATTGAATGCGTTTCTGTCAGAACCGTCAATTGATCAACTCCAGCGTTTCGTATTGCTCTTGCGCGTCTGAAGGCAGGAGATCGGAAATCTGCAAAGGTTTGCTCGAATGCTCATCAGCGACGATGTCAGAGCCTGTGTCTTAACGGGACATGCACATACCAAAAGCACTTCCAACGTCGGCTGAGGTGCTCGAAGCGCCGCCTCCCATTCCCTCGAGTCGAAGTCTAGCTTCTGTTGGAACATTCAGGTTAGGCACATCGGGGAACTCAACCGACGTATGTAGAAAAGGCTTGGGGAACTAACTTGCCCGGAGAGTCTTGCGGAAATGGCCATTAGCATCAACAACACAACGCGGGTGGCATCGGGCGACAGTGATCTGCGCATGCACGTGTCAACCAATAGATGCGCACGCTTAATCAAGCCACGCACCCAATGCTTGGCGGCACCACCGACCTGACTCAGTGAGAAAGCCCTGTCAAGGCATGCAATGGATGAACTGCTGGTATCATGCTACAGCAAGTTGTAAGCCGTGCTGGAGGTGTGCGCACCAGTTGTCATCTTCGACGCCGTTGATGCGAACTGAGGCAGAACCTCTGTGCTCATCTACACGAAAGTCCAATTGGCCGAGGTCAAACGCAAGCCCATCTCCACGAGCCTTCACAAACGCCTCCTTCAAGCTCCAAATCTTCTGGAATGCGTCCTGTTGCGCCGCTGGACAGCCGCTAAATCATCAGAGGACATTTTGCGATGTCTCATTCTTGAGCAGCATCGATGCATACCTTCACTGCCTGCTGTGAGGATATACTGAGTCTCCCGTGCCGCAAGCTGGCGGCTAAAACTGGCAAGAAGCTGGGACATCGGGGGTGAACCGGCGCCTTTGCGCCTTAGCTGGGCTGGAGCAGCAACGTCGACACCACAAACGCAGAGCGGTTCCGCGGCCATGACGACATAGTCACCCTCGTGAGAGACGTTGAAGTTCCAGTTGGCAGCAGCAACCGGGCGAACTGCAGCCTCAGCCTGCTTCGTTGACAAGACCCGCATGAGAGCTGTGCGTGAAAAGACGCACATAGGGACACCGAGACGCGCCGTTAAGAACGGCTTTCCTCCTTTTGTTCGTTGCAGAGCGACGTGGCGGAAGGGTACGCCCAGCGCCCGCTCGCACGCCCACCGCTGCAGGAGCTGGCTAACAAGAGCCCGCTTGCGGTCGTCCAGGTGCACGAACTTGGCCACGCGACCGCGTTCTTCCTGCTCGGGGCAGCTCACAGTAAGAGGATTGTGGTGCGACTCTGACGTGGGCGGCTGGCAACGTCGAGCACGAGGCGCACCGGCGTCAAGAGGCTGTTGAGGAATTCCCACTCGGCACTCGAGCCTCCATGGACCGGCCACGCAGATACATTTACTGCGCACCGCAGCGCAAAGCTCATCGGACACGTCCGTCGCGGCCGCGGCACATCTTAAGCGAGCAATGGCGGGAGTAGAGGCGCAGCGGAAAAGTAAAGTGTGGACGGTTTCCGTCCGTCGGCGACGGAAATTGTACATCTCAGTGTACTGCCCTACCGACGTGCCTATTTTGCGCGCTCAATCTAGCTGGACGCTGAGGTCTGCACTGCTTTCGCAAAGGCTACGCAGATGCCGACGGTAAGCGTTGCTCGCGACCGACTGTTTGAGGCGCTCGGCCGCACGTTTACAGACGCTGAGTTCGACGAGCTGTGCTTCGAGGTGCGCCTTGGTGGAAGCGCGCAAGGCGCTCCGCGAAGCGCGGAGATGTTTGGCATATGATCGTTGTTCACTGAGTTCGCCCACACATGTGTGCACCGCCAGTTCGGCATAGAGCTGGATGACGTGACAACCGAGAAGCAGATTGTTCGCAAAGAACACCACAAGCAGGCGGAGGAGTCTCCTGCCGAGGACGAGGAGGTGAGCCTCTTTGTCGCGCTATGGCATGGCTGTCACGCCACTCACTCGCTTCCTGTGCAGATAATTTACAAGATTGACATTCCTGCGAACCGTTATGATATGCTGTGCCTGGAGGTGCGCTTCTCTCGCTCTAACCTGCGGTGCTGGCGGTTGTCTCTGAACACACTGTGATCCGTGCAGGGTATTGCTCAAGCGCTAAACGTGTTTCGGGGCGTGCGGGAGGCGCCTGCGTACCGCCTTGTCGAACCTGCTGTCGGAGCCAGACAACGAGTGGTGCGTCGCTCTCGTGTGGTGCTGTCAAGCCAACACGCCTACTGAAGGAAGGACTCTTCCCTTTCAGGTTGTCCGTCCAGAAACGCTGCTCGTCCGCCCGTTCATCGTATGCGCCGTGCTTCGCGGGGTTCGCTTTGATGAGACGCGCTACAATTCGTTCATCGACCTGCAAGACAAGCTGCACCAAAACATTTGCCGCAAGCGCACACTAGTTGCCATCGGCACGCACGACTTGGATACACTCCAAGGACCGTTCACATATGAGGCACTGCCGCCTGAGGTACGAAAGTGCAAGGTGATGCATGACAGCCCGTTGGGAAGGGCTAACAATCCGCACTTCTAATGCAGGACATCAAGTTCGTGCCGCTCAAGCAAACGCACGAGTTCAAAGCCGACGAGTTGATGGAGCTCTACAAGACGGTTCGTAGTGCAGCAACTACTTCGCCAGCCCCCAGCCGGAGCTCCCGCTGACTGAGGCGCCCATCGCAGGACCAGAAACTGAAGGCGTTTCTGCCCATCATCGAGGACAGCCTTGTGTATCCAGTCATCTATGATACTCGGCGCACGGTGCTATCACTGCCTCCCATCATCAACGGCGCGCACAGCGCCATCAATCTGGCGACGAGAAACGTGTTCATTGAGTGCACAGCCACTGACCTGACCAAGGTATGCGCGCTTTCGTGCCCGTGTCACCAACACAAGCGTGCGCTGACGCTCGGCATATGCAACAGGCAAACATCGTCCTGAACATGGTGGTCACCATGTTCAGTCAGCACTGTGAAACGCCCTTCACAGTGGAGCCGGTGGACGTAGTGGATGCCCTCGGGAATACGACTGCCACACCTGATTTGGGATGCAGGACACTGCCTGTCGGTATGGAATACGTCAACAGATGCACGGGTGCGTGGCTTGCAGCGACATTGCGCACTGGATGCTCAGTGTCTGACACAACAAGGCAAACAGGCCTCGCCTTGACGGCGGACAAGGCATCACAGCTGCTGCATCGCATGCAGCTGAGTGCCACACCAGATGCAGCCGGCACGGCGATGCTGGTGTCTGTGCCGCCGACGCGCCCGGATGTGTTGAACGTCGCCGACGTGATGGAAGATGTTGCGATTGCCTATGGGTTCAACAACATCACAAGCGCAGTGCCAGCAACCATTACCACCGGACGCGCGCAGCCTTTGAACACGCTGAGCGACTTGCTCCGCGTCGAGGTTGCCCTAGCGGGCTTCACAGAGGTCCTCACCTGGGTCCTCTGCTCGGCGGCCGACAACTTCGACAACCTTGGCCTCCCTGACGACGGCACCACCGCGGCCGTGGTCGCTAACCCAGCATCCATAGACGTGCAGGCCGTGCGGGTTAGCCTCTTGCCCGGGGTGCTTCGCACTCTGGGCCATAATAAAGATGCGCCCCTCCCTATCCGTCTGTTCGAGTTGGGTGATGTTGTTCTGCTGGATCCGACGCGGGACGTGGGCGCGCGCAACGTGAGGCGACTTCTAGCGCTGACGTGCAACACCAAGGCTGGCTTTGAAGTGGTGCACGGCCTGCTGGATCGCTTGATGGAGGTGCTCAATGTGCCGGCTCATGAGCAGAACGGTTACCATAGCGCCGCAGCGCAGCCTGTGCACGCTGGTCCATGGCTGCCTGGCCGAGTTGCGGACGTGACCTTGCGCGGCAAGCTTGTGGGGCGCATGGGCGTCGTCCACCCAGATGTGCTTGCCCGCTTCGACGTTGTGCACCCCTGCAGTGCGCTAGAGCTTGATATCGAGCCATTCCTGTGATACAATCATAACATCACTTATCACTCTCAATTCTCGTAGTAATTGGACGGCAGACCAAACCACCATTTAAGGCGCTCAACACCCGCAGGTATCACAACCCGCCGACTCGGAACCTGGCGCGAAGCGGATGCTGTGCGACCGGTCGTACCACGCATGCTCAGTGGTGCGCTGGTATCCACCAGACTCAGCAACATTCGGCGGTACTTGGCGCGAACATCCTCTGGAAGAGAAGTGCCCCGCTTCTCCATGTCCGACAGAAGATCAACCCCCATCTCAAAGCGGCTCGATCGCACACACGCGTCTAAAAGGACGTCATACATGCGCACATCCGGTACTAGGCCCGATGAACATGCATCACGGTAGGCAGCGAGCGCGCCATCCAAATTGCCTGCGCGCGCTGCGCTAGCTATCAGAGGGCCGAACGACGCGAGTGTCGGCTGCACGCCTGCAAGTCGCATACACGAAAGAATCGCCGCTGCTTCATCGGGCCGATTCGCAAACGCAAGGCAAGTGAGCATTGCGTTGTAAGCCGGGGCGTCCAGGACGAGACGCCATTGATCCACAGCCTCAAAAAAGAATGTACTGGCTGCTTCAACGTCACCGACACGGCTAGCGACTGAAATAAGCGTCGTGGCGGTGATAACGTTGGGGGTGAAGCCTGCTGCACGCATGCGTGACACCACTCGCTTGGCAGCGCCCATGTCTCCTGCCCGGCTGCACGCCATCAGCAGCGTATTGAATGTCACCAGCGAAGGCTTCACGCCCTGCTTCGTCATGCGTGCAAGTAGAAGCATGGCATCCTGCAATCGCCCCCTCCGAGCGTGGCCCCTCAGCAGCGTGTTGAACATGACCGCGTTTGCTCTAATGTTTTGATTCCTGACTCCACCTAGCAGCTCTGTTGCATCTGCAAGTCTGTCTGCTCGCACAAGGCCGTCCATGAGCGTGGTATAGGTCACGACGTTGGGCTCAACGCCACAGCTGCGCATAATAGCAATTATGCTCAAAGCAGCATCGAAATCGCCAGCAGCGGCATAGCCCTGGACAAGTGCCGTATATGCTCGAACGCCAGGCGGCGGCGTGACGAGCTGCGCTTCGCGCAAAGCCCTGTCTGCGCGCTCAAGCTTGCCGCATCGCACCAGTGCAGACACCATCGCCCCGTGCGTGGTTTCATCTGGAGGCACCCTCGCCTCGCGCATCATGTCTATCACGGACTCTACTCGGGCGAGGTCCCGCGCGCGACCAGCCGCCGTCAGCAGGATGTTGTACCTGGATGACAATGGAAAAGGGCGTCAGAGCGCAATCATGTGTGGTGGCAATCATAGGTGGCGGTCAACGCACATTCTGATGCCAGGCGATAAACCAAGTCTATCCATGTCGACAAGCAGCTCGTCTGCGCGCTGCACCTGCCCGGTGGCTAGATAGGCACTGGCGGCAGCGTTGAACGCGGCTTCATCAAGCGGTCTATTGCTTCCACGAATTTCCTCCCACAGCGCCAGCGCGGCGCTGCCTGCTGTGGCGCTGCCGCTCGGGTGCGACGTAGCGTGTCTGCGCGCAAGTGCTCTGCAAAGGTGGCACAAGGCACCGTGTGAGTTCCACAGTGCTGAGGGCAGCGAGGCAGACATAAACGCACGCTATGAGGTCTGTGTACGTGGATGGCATGAGCTCCACGCCGGCGGCCTGGAATTCGCGGAACAAGGTCACCGCTCTCTCTGTCTGCTCGGCAGCCAGGAACACTCTCAGCACCAGTCTAGCTGCCGCGGGCGTCACATTTAGGCCTGCACCAAAACGAAACGGGGCCGTCAGACTTTCGCTCAAGGGTAGTGCAGCCGCGCTTGACGCACCGTCAAGGCGGGACAGCACGAGCTCGACATCACGCAGCCGAAGCTCCCGCTCTCGACACAGCAGGGTCAGCAGCTGCGACCCAGTCTCGACGTCGATACGGTCAGCGCCGTCGTTGCTGCTCACCAGCAACTTAAGAGCTCTGTCCAAGCCGCCCCGGCTGCTTGTCAAGCACTCTCTTACAGCCGACGGCAACACAGAGCCCCTCAACCATGCTTCTGGAGACGGCGCGTCGAGGGCTGCAGATGTCACCGTCACAAGCCGCACAGTACGACCACGCCAGCGCGCGATACGACTGTGCCGCAGAAGCGCGCAATCCACGCATAGTGAGGAGGCTGCCGTCGGCCGGCTGAGCATGTCCCGCGTTCAGCAGTGCGTGACTCGATCGGGATCACTCACGCCCCAGAGAGCGTCATCTTCTTCCGACACAAGTGCCCCAGACACGCATCGTGATGGGCTTGGCGGTGTTCTCAATACCGACTCGGTGTCGGACACCGTGTCACCGCTTACCTCCTTCGCCATCTGGGTGCAGCGACCAAGTGTGTGCGTGTGGCACATTTGCAGAGAAGGCAGTAGGACAGCCGCGGCGCTCGTGGCGGAGTGTTCTGTTTCTCTTCGTGTGCTTCTTGACGCCTTTTCTGTACGCCTGGACTATGGAGAAGCTGGCACGTGTCCAGAAAGATCTTGAAGCAGTTGTAGACGCGACGCGCAAAGCGGGAGATGAGAAGCTGAGCGCAGTGCAGGCGGTGCGTGCCACAGGCGTGCTCACTCGACGCACACAGCCCGCGCTGACGCGCCGCCCCGCCCGACGTGCAGGAGCTCGCTCGAGAAGTGAAACTGAGGAAGGAGGCGGAGGCTGTGCTGGCGGAGACGACGAGGGTGAGTGGTGGTTACCTGTGAAGTGCGCTGAGTTCTTCCCCAGTCGTGGTGACGCGCTCTGCCTTTCCCCTGCGTACCGTGTCACGCGCAGGCTTACTCAGCGCTGCGCGAGCAGCAGGCGCGCGTGCTGGACGAGCAAGGCGAGCTGCAGGCGACGGTGTCCCAGATGCGGGACGAGCTGAAGGCCAAGGATGCAGAGCTCACCAAGGTCAAGCCTGACCACCGGCCGTCGTTCTGGTCAGAACTCAAGCTGGTGCGGTGCATACGCGTTGATAAGGCAGTGTCAATACGCCAGCTGAAGCAGAAAGCGGTCGTGTGTTTCTCGCTGCCACTGCAGGTCAGTGACACGGGCCGCCCCACGTACGAGGGCCTCAAGCAAAAGCTAGCTGAGAAGGACGCGCAGCTGGATGAAGCATTGGCAATCATCAAGGAGCTGTCGCAGGCGATGCAGGGAAAGGCTGCACCTGCAACGCCCGGCGGGTGCCCCACATGCGGCGCAGGAGCGCCCCCTGCGCCGCCTGCCGCCACCGCGGCTGTGCCATCGAGCACAGATGCGCCCGTGGATGACGGCGGAGAGGTGCGTCCAAGCGATGATGCTGCACTGCCGAGGCTGGTACTGAGACACGAATACAAACGCAGGCTGATGATGACGGGGATGATGATGAGGCAGCCATTGCACCAGGGGCACCCATGTTCTGGGTGCGCGCATCGATTGCTTGACCGCGGCTTGCGCTGTACTAACGCACTTGTTTGCAGGTGACAACCGAGACCCCTGTCGCAGCCGTCGCAAGCAATCTTATTGGGAGTATCATGAAGAAGAAGTGAGTCTATGATGGAACGCAAACGCGATGAATCGCCCGCAGAACGCCCGTTCGTCAGAAATCAGGTCGCTTGCGTGGCGTTGTACTTTCTCTCGCAGGCCGCATTGTACAGCATTCGCGGTTCCAGTCCACGGATTGAGCTTGCGCTCGGCGCCGCGCGTCTCCCTGCCGTGCGCTGGTAGTTGTGCTCGTCTCTGAAGGTTTCTTTGAAGTGGCGCTATGGCTGTCGCTCCCGCATCGGTTCAAGCGAAGCTGGTACGCTCAGAGAATGCGAGGTTGAAGCGTGCGTGGCGCGAGCGCGTCTGAAGAGACGGCTCCGAGGATGTGAACATCTTTCCGGTGCTCTGTTGCGCGGGCTGCGCGCCTCAGTGTAGCGCCACCATGGCCTGTGTCGCAGCGCTACATCGCCTCGCTGCTTCGCACGGCTCGTGGCGGGCCACTCTGGACTGTATTTGACGCGGTGCTTGGTGTGACCTGCGACTTCTCAGGTCCTTCTTGGGGACATGGGCGCGGGCAAGTCCAGCCTCGTGCTTCGCTTCGTCAAGGGCCAGTTCTTCGACTTCCAGGCGCGTCGGGGGCAGACACTTCGCCGCCGGCGACGGCGCTCACTTCGTCGGTTGGGGGGCCCGCAGGAGTCCACCATCGGTGCTGCTTTCCTCACACAAACTGTGAACGTCACCGACGCCACCGTGAAGTTTGAGATCTGGTACGCCAGGAACAAGACGTCTGTGAGCGACAGGGTCGTCTACGTCGCGAGCCGACTGACGAAAGA
>Ga0164297_10004235_pt1 | contig 12969 bp, 13 predicted proteins | sample GEODES058metaG_FD_113539 | JGI IMG/M metagenome (GOLD analysis project Ga0164297, IMG submission 113539) | Dystrophic lake water microbial communities from Trout Bog Lake, Wisconsin, USA - GEODES058 metaG | ecosystem: Environmental > Aquatic > Freshwater > Lake | place: USA: Trout Bog Lake... | reverse complement strand
TTGCCGCTGCTGACGTCTATAAGGTTCTCGCTACCAAGGAAGGCGTTGATCGCGCGTTCAAGAAGCTCGAAACCATCAAGGGTTCGATCGTCTGGTGGGAAGCGGGAGCTCAGCCTCCGCAATTGCTTGCTTCGGGCGAAGTAACGATGACGACCGCCTATAATGGCCGTCTCTTCACGCCAGCTGTCACAGAAAACAAGCCTTTCGTCATCGTATGGGACGGCCAGCAACAAGTGTTCGATACGTGGGCTATTCCAAAAGGCTCGAAGAACAAGGATCTTGCCTTGGACTTCATCGCGTTTTCGACCGGCACAAAGCCATTGGCTGATCAGGCCCGTTACATTCCATACGGCCCTGCACGTAAGTCTTCGGCTCCGCTCGTCGGCAAGTTCCAAGACGACAAGACCGATATGGCCCCTCATATGCCAACCAATCCGGCCAATATGGGCAATGCCATCGTTCAGGACGTGAAGTTCTGGGCAGACCACTATGACGAGCTCAATGAGCGCTTTGTCAGCTGGATCGGCAAGTAAGATATAATGGGGGTGCGGTCTTAAGATCGCACCCCTCTATCATTTAAGGCGCGTTGATACAATGCATCCGACGTTTGACCAGAAGACGTTGACACGACAGCTTGCAGCCGCTGAACGGCGGAACAAGGTGAAGGCGTTTCTCCTCGTCTTGCCGTTGCTCTTGTTTGTTCTTGCCAGTTTCATCGTGCCGATTGCTTCGTTGGTCTGGCAGGGCGGGTATAGCGATACGTTTGCAAATGCTCTTCCGGAGACTTCCAAATTATTGGGCGCATGGGATTCGCGGTCGCCCGTTTCCGAAGATTTGGTTAAAAGCTTTGTTACCGAATTAAAGGCGTCCAAACTCAAAGATCCCGCTATACCGACCCGCGTCGCAACGGTCGTCAACCGTGAGCAGTCGGGTAGCGTATCGAAGTTCAAGCAGGTCATGAGTGCGAGCGATTTGGCGTCGCCCTATAAAGAAAAGTTATCAGCGTTAAGCAGCGAGTGGGACAAGCCCGATATTTGGCGGGCGATGAAAATTGTAGCGCCATCCTTTACGCCGCGCTTTTATCTTCAAGCCGTGGACCTTCGCTTAACTGCCGAGGGCGATATCAAGCCCGAGTCGGATGAAAATGCGATTCACCTTCTGTTGTTCGGCCGCACATTAATGGTTGCTGCCTTGGTAACTTTGTTCTGCGCCTTGTTAGGCTTCCCGATCGCCTATCTGCTAGCCCATGCAGAAACCAAGACATCCAATATGCTTTTGATCATTGTGCTTCTTCCCTTCTGGACATCGCTTTTGGTGCGCACGACAGCGTGGATTGCGCTCTTGCAACAAAACGGCGTCGTCAATGATTTTCTCGTTGCCATCGGCTTGATCGACAATGATCACCGCCTTGTCATGATGTACAATATGTTTGCGACGCTTGTGGCAATGACCCATGTATTGTTGCCGTTCATGATCTTGCCGATGTTCTCCGTCATGAAAACCATCAAAGCCAATCTGGTCCGCGCAGCGCTCTCTCTCGGCGCTACGCCATGGACAGCGTTTTGGCGGGTCTACTTCCCTCAGACCATTCCGGGGCTCGGTGCAGGTTGCCTGCTCGTCTTTATCCTTGCCGTTGGCTATTATATTACGCCTGCCTTGGTGGGTGGGCAAAGCGGACAGCTGATTTCGAATATCATCGCGTTCCATATGCAGAAGACATTGAATTGGTCGCTTGCGTCAGCCATCGCCACGCTCTTGTTGATCGGCGTATTGCTGCTCTATTGGCTCTACAACCGCTTGGTTGGAATTGATAAGATGAAGTTGGCGTGATGAAATTCTTGAAACTCGATTTTCCGCCATACGCCACTGGTCTTGAGATTGCATGGTTCTTTGTGTTCCGTGCGATCTGCATCGCGATTTTTGTTTTTCTTGTTGCTCCTATCCTTGTGATTATTCCACTCTCCTTTAACAAAGAGAGCTTCTTCAGCTTCACAAGTGGAATGTTGGCATTTAAGGCAGAAGCCTATTCGCTGAAATGGTATCGTGATATTTTTGCCAATGGCATGTTGGCACCCGATGCGCCTTTAAGCCTCGATTGGTTTAAGGACAGCTGGATGCGTAGCCAGTGGATGATTGCGCTAAAAAATAGTATTTTCGTCGGCGTGAGCGCGACAGCGGTCGCTACCACACTTGGTACATTGGCCTCTGTAGGACTGTCGCGTTCGGAAATGCCGTATCGCGGATTGATCACCGGCATTTTGATTTCACCGATGATCGTTCCCATCGTCATTACAGCAGCCGGTATGTTTTTCTTCTTTAGTCAGATTGGTCTTTCTCAAACCTATATTGGTTTGGTGCTAGCGCATGCGCTTTTGGGTACGCCGTTTGTCGTGATTACGGTGACGGCTACCCTTACCTCATTCGATCGCTCTTTAATGCGGGCCGCCGCCAATTTGGGCGCCAATCCGCTCACGGCTTTTTTCAAAGTTCAGATGCCGTTGATCTTGCCCGGTATTATATCGGGCGGTCTGTTTGCTTTCATCACAAGTTTTGATGAAGTCGTTGTCGTACTGTTTTTAGCCGAGCCCGATCAACGCACGATCCCGCGGCAAATGTGGTCCGGGCTTCGTGAGCAAGTAAGTCCAACCATTCTTGCGGTTGCTACCATTCTGATTTTAATTTCTCTCGTTCTGTTGATGTCGCTCGAATTAACGCGTCGCCGGATGGAGCGGTTGAAGATGGATGATCACTCTTAAAATTTACCTCTTAAAGGAGCTATTGTATGTCGCACGCGCACCACGCTCATCATCACACCGTTCCTGCTCGCCACGGTAAAGCGGTTCGCCTTTCCAAAGGCCAGTCGATTAAAATCATCAACACCCATGGCCATCAGGTTTGTGATACCTGGGCGTTTAGTTCCTATGATCCAACCGAATTCATGTCGATGGAGCATACACGCCCAACGATCGGAACGATTTTTCCGACAAAAGGCCACAATCTCTATTCGAACCGTCGGCGCCCGATCCTGTTTTTTGCCGAAGATACGTCGCCCGGTATTCACGATACCATTGTCGCTGCCTGCGATGACTACCGCTATGGCTTGCTCGGATGCACTGAATACCATGACAACTGCACGGACAACCTGCTGGCCGCTATGCGCGCCATCCATGCACCGTGCCCCGAAGTGCCGAGCCCTTTAAATTTATGGATGAATATTCCCGTTCACGCGAATGGTGAAATTGAGTGGGGCGAGCCTCGGTCAAAGGCTGGTGATTATGTTATCTTGCGTGCCGAGATGGATGTTGTTGTCGCTATGTCCGCCTGTCCGCAGGATATTTTGCCAATCAATGGTGGCAAGCCTGTTGAGGTGCATTACGAAATTTTGAACGGCTAAATCGTTTTTCAATTGAAAGAAGAGACATGATCCATAAACGTATCCGTCCGTTCAATACGAAAAAGACCTATCCTGAGCAGAAGCTTGATAATGATCTTGCGCAAGCTGTTGTGGCACGCGGTACAATGGTGTTTGTCCGCGGACAGGTTTCACAAGATCTCGATACGCGCGAAAATGTGGCCGTTGGTGATCCCGAGGGCCAAGCCCGTATGGCAATGCAAAATGTGAAAACGCTGCTTGAAGAATCAGGTAGCGATCTTTCGCATATTTGTCGGATAACCATTTACCTCACCGATATTCGGTTTCGTGAAGCGGTTTATTTGGAAATGGGAAAATGGCTAAAAGGCGTTCACTATTGTTCGACAGGTCTTGTTGTCACTGCACTTGCGCGTCCTGAATGGTTGGTTGAAATTGAAGTAACCGCTGTCATTCCAGATTGATAAAAGGGCAGACCGCATGACCTTCTCTATTTCAGCACGTTGCGCCCGTACCGGCATGTTTGGGGTTGCTGTGTCCTCGTCAAGCCCTGCGGTTGCTGCCCGTTGTGCACATGCACGCGCAGGCGTTGGTGCGGTCGCTACACAAAACATAACCGATCCGACGATTGGCCCGCGTGGCCTTGATTTGATGGCATCGGGGTTATCGGCGGCTGATGCTCTGGCCCGCATCAAACAAACTTCGAGTTATATCGATTATCGGCAAATCACTTTTGTTGACCGGAACGGTAACTCGGTGACGCATTCTGGCGATAAAGCACTTGGTATTTTCAATGCCATCGCGTTTGAAAATGGTGCCGTCGCTGGCAATCTATTAGCGAGCGAGGCCGTTCTTCAAAACATGGCGGATTATTTCCAAGGCCATAGTGATGCCGATTTGGGCGACCGTTTGATCGGTACAATGCAGGCTGCAATGAAGGCGGGCGGCGAAGCGGGTCCCGTTCACTCCGCTGGTATGCTCCTCGTTCGTGATGTTGCTTGGCCTGTTGCAGATCTCCGCGTTGATTGGCACGAGACCGATCCGATTGGTGAGCTCGCCAATCTATGGGATCGCTGGAAGCCGCAAATGGATGCCTATATCACGCGTGCACTTAACCCCACCGAAGCGCCGTCCTATGGCGTGCCTGGTGATAAATAGAGAGCCAAAAAACACCTTTGTGTTTTATTCTACTTAAGTGGCGATCAATTCAGAACTCAACCGTTCTAAAAACACGAGGCATGCATCCAGTTGTGCCATCGATACAAACTCGTCAGGCTTATGCGCTTGTGCGATATCACCTGGTCCGCACACAATCACTGGCACGCCAAGGTGCTGGTTGAAGAGGCCCCCTTCCGTCCCAAAGGAAATTTTGCCAGCAGCATTGCTTGCCACCAAACGTTGAACGCGGGTGAGGGCAGGGCTGTCAGCTGGCGTTGCAAGCCCGGGATAGCGATTGAAAATTTCAATCGAGACGCCCGTTCCAGGAAAGCGTTCAGAAGCGCGTTCCGTTAACTGACGGGCTTGATCAAACAAGACATCAAGCAAGTCATCCGCATTTTGCGACGGAATATTGCGGATCTCAAATTCGAGATTGCATTCACTCGGAACGATGTTCAGCGCCGTGCCACCCTTAATGGTGCCGATATGGAGCGTCGTTACGGGAACGGTAAAGCCATCATCTCTTATCGTACCGTTCAAAATAAAATCTTGCTGCTTGCGAATAGAAGTTACCATATCATTGGCAAGGTGGATCGCATTCAATCCGTGCAAGGCTTGGCTTGAATGGCAGGCATGGCCTGTGCATTTAATATGCCCTGCTACTTTGCCCTTATGGGCAATGACAGGTTCCATCATGGTTGGTTCACCAATGATGCAAAGTTCCGGTAGAGTTGCGAGCGAAGGCAATTGGTCAATGACACGGCGAACGCCAATGCAGCCCACTTCCTCATCATAGCTGAAGACCATTTGATAAGGTTTTGCTAAGGTGCGAGGAGCCAATTGTTCTGCCACAGCAAGCACGCAGGCAATGAAACCTTTCATATCCGCCGTACCTCGGCCATAGAGATTTCCGTGACGTTCCACCACTCTAAACGGATCGCTTGTCCACGCCTGTCCAGCAATAGGAACGACATCACTATGGCCAGAAAGCAGAACGCCCGGCCTATCCTTTGGGCCTATGCTTGCAAACACATTCGCCTTCGTTCGCTCTTCATTGAAGATGAGCGATGATGCAATACCGGCACGCTCTAATAACCCACGGATATAATCGATCATGGCAAGATTTGAATCCGAACTGATGGTCGGAAACGCAATCAGATCGTCAAGAATATTCCGCGCGCGAGAACTTAATCCGATCATGCGGAAAGCTCACTTGCCAACCATTTTGCAAAATCAAAATTGGGACGCTCAAGATGGGAGAGATGACCCGGGCTTGCATGGGTTGATAACAAACCTTGATAGACGCGTTCTGTGCAACCTTTATCTTCCACATTGACTTCGTCGAGTAGTGTTTTCAATTTTTTGAAAGGCTCATCGGTATCAGCGTCGTTAAGAAAATCCCGCGACATTCCGCCGCCAAAGCGAACCTGCACCTTTGCTGGCCCAAGCGGATGCAAAGACAGATACCAGAAATATCCCGGTGTTAGCGTAATGAGCAGACTTGGATATAGCGCCAATAAATAGGTCATACGACGACGGTCGCCGATGAGCCGCGTGTTAGTGGGATGCGCATTGCCAATTTTGAAGCTTGGATCTTTAAGGATCGTATGGAAATTGAAATGTGCTTCACCAGGAGGGCAGATCATTTCATCAAGCTTGGAAAGTCCACCAATTGTACCTGCATGGCATACGGGAAGATGATAGCTCTCCATAAAATTCTCGGCCAAGACCTTCCAATTCGTTCCCCAAACAAATTCTTCTGAAAAGGCTTCGACATAATTTTCCATATCGTAATCGGCGATCATCGTAGCCACGTCGCTAAATTGCTGCGCGACGGGTGGAGCATCTGGATTAAGCGACACCATGATCCAGCCAAGCCATTCTTCGCAGCGCAATTGTGGCAAACGGTAGTCGCCGACAGCGAAGTCTTTATTCTGTTTCATCGCAGGCGCGGCTCGTAAATATCCATCAGCGTTATACGTCCAACCGTGATACGGACATACGATGGTCGATTTGTTGCCTTTACCTTCGAGCAGCGTCGACATACGATGGAGGCAGACATTGGATTGCGCCCTGAGAGTGCCATCTTGGCCACGGATTACCATAATAGGTTGGCCAGCAAGGTTGAGGGTGAGGTAATCCCCTGGCTTTGCAAGCGAGGTTGAACGTCCTGCACAAAACCATTGTTTGGCAAAAATTCTTTCAACCTCGAGCTTCGCAAATTCTTCAGACGTGTAAACGCTTTTAGGCATAGCCCGTGCATGCTCAAATCCGGCGGCTACATTGGCAACGAGCTCTTCAATGGGCGATATTGCTTTCACGTTGTCCAACGTCTTTCGATCCTCAAAAAGGCTTAAGGTGCTTAATCGTGCATCCTAATCGCGCGTTGTGCAACTGTCTTTGTCACGGGAGGCTATGCGCTGAATGCAATGGGGAATCTTGATTGGTCGCTCTTGCCACTTTTTCCGGCGGATGCGAGGTTTATTTAAGAAATACTATAACGTCCGAATCGGAGCTCGTTTTTTATGTCCATGATCCCAGCCCATCTGTCCGCTTCTGTTCGACACATCAAGGCTGGCCGCCGCGATGCCATTTCCGATAACGCGGCCATTGAAGCGACGGTGAAGGACATCATCACTTCGGTCCGTGAGCGCGGCGATGCTGCTGTTCGCGATTATTCAAAGGCCTTTGATAAAGTCGATTTGGGTCCCCTTGAAATTACCGCTGCCGAGCGTAAGGCGGCGTTGGACGGTCTGGAAACGCAATCGCGTAAAGACACGGAATTTGCCATTGAACGCGTGCGAGAATTTGCCAAAGCTCAGCTTGCCACTATTCTGCCACTTGAAGTTGAGACGCTGCCCGGTCTTCACCTCGGCCATCGCGTGATCCCCATCGAGAAAGTTGGTGCCTATGTTCCGGGCGGGCGCTATCCGCTATTATCGGCACCCGTAATGACGCTTGTTCCAGCAAAAGTTGCTGGCTGTGATGAGGTCATTGCTTGCCTTCCGCCAACGGCCCATCCGGCGATGATTGCAGGGTGCCATCTTTCAGGCGCTGATCGCATATTCCGGATTGGCGGTGCGCAGGCCATTGCAGCAATGGCATGGGGAACTGAATCGGTGCCATCGGTTGATAAGATCGTTGGTCCGGGCAATGCCTATGTCAACGAAGCAAAACGTCAAGTCTTCGGCCGCGTTGGTATTGATCAATTAGCCGGTCCGAGTGAAATCTTTATCGTGGCCGATGAGACGGGCGATCCTGAAATGATCGCAACGGATCTTTTGGCCCAAGCCGAACATGATGTTCGCACCCGCGTTGGTTTGATTACAACGGATGTCAAACTTGCCGAAGCTGTCCTCAAGCAGGTTGAAATTCAGCTAGAAGGGCTTTCAACGGCAAATGTTGCAGCGCCTGCATGGCGCGACTATGGCGAGATTGCCGTGTGTGCCGATGACGCTGCCATGATTGCCTATTCCGATTTTATTGCGGCTGAACATTTGCAAGTTCACACCGCTGATCCACACGCCACAGCGAAGAAACTTCGCAATTATGGATCCCTATTTATTGGGGAAATGGCGAGCGTTGTTTATTCTGATAAATGCTGTGGTACCAATCATACGCTACCAACCATGGCAGCGGCGCGTTACACGGGCGGGCTTTGGGTTGGCTCTTATGTCAAAATTTGCACCCATCAATGGCTCGATGCGCGTGGCGTAGCAGCGGTTGCGCCACCGGCGGTTCGTCAAAGCGCCACGGAAGGACTAGAGGGCCATCGCCGCGCGGCTGCTTTCCGGCAGAATCGTCAATAGTGCAGAAGGTATTTGCATAGATTTCTATCGACGCGATGCGATATGTACTGCGAGATATTCGGCATCATGCCATACACCCCAAATAAAGGGTGAAGCGCGGCGCGCAAGCCATGCAAGTCCGAGGAAATAAAGGCCCGGAATTTTAGTTACGCCACGCTCATGTGCCGGGCGCCCTTTGTCATCAAACGTGTCAAGTTTCAACCAATCAAAATCCAGAACATAACCTGTGGCCCAAATAATGGACGTCACACCGGCATTGGCTAAATCAAGTTCAAGCAGCGGTTCGCGCATGCAGTGTGGGGCAGGCCGTATGATTTTTGCTTCGGGTTCTTCTGGCATGTCGAGATTATGCTTGCGCGCATAGAGATCAGCTTCTTCTAACACGGAGAGGTAATTGGCATCGCCTCGCTCAATCGTCTCTTCAATATCCGGGGCAAATTGAATGACGCCATTTTTGTATTGGCCAGCACGGCCAACAAGCGTCATTCCGCGTTCGGCAAATTCTCGGAAATCAATGGTCTGTCCGCCATGGGCGCCGCTGACTGAGATGGTGACATGTTCAGTAGCAGGATCGCGTGTCTTTGCGTCCCATTTTCCTAAAACACCAAGCCACCAAACGAAATCGCGTCCCCGATACCGACGCGGTGGCCGATCATGCGGGCCAATTGAAAGATAAACACGTTTGCCAGAGCGCAATAATTCATCGGCAATCTGCGCACCCGAAGATCCTGCACCTACAACGAGAACAGCGCCCTCCGGTAATTGCGCAGGATTTCGATATGAGCTTGAATGGATCTGAATAAGGCCTGCATCAGCTGGTACATTTGTTGGAATAATCGGGCGTTGAAAGGGCCCTGTTGCCACCACAACATTCTTGGCCTCCAACACGCCTTCGGATGTTTCAACCTTGAAGCCAGAGCCATTTGCATTGGACGAAAGCGATGTAACATTGATGCCTGAGCGGATAGGGGCCTTGATCATATCGGCATAAGCTTCGAAATAGTTAACAATCATATCGCGCGTAGCAAACGCATCAGGATCAAGATTCGGAAACGTCATTCCAGGAAAGCGATCATGCCAAGCCGGGCCGTTGGCAACCAAGGAATCCCATCGTTCTGAACGCCAGCGCTCCGCAATACGGTGACGTTCTAAAACAAGGTGGGATAAACCCTGTTTACTCAAATGCTCGCTCATTGCGAGGCCAGCCTGCCCGGCTCCTATAACAAGCGTATCGACTGTTTCGATGGGCATTTTGGTATCCTGTCCTGAACATTTTGAAGAAAAACATCGGAAAAGTATATTTATCTATATCGTTTTGATATTTAACCAGTAAATACGAATAGAAAAGAAAAAATTATAAAAATTTTTATTATTGCATACAACTATGTACGTCGTCGTAGTTGTTATTATCGTAAGGACGATACTCCGGCGCTGGCTCGATGAACTCTATATTTATGATATTAAGCTGCCTACCGTGTAATAATTTATCACAAAAATTAAGATAATTATTAGCGCTCATTTATAGTTATAGCACCTCAATCCAAAAGACGCTGTATAGACCGTAGCCTCCCTCCGCTACCACCAATTAAGAGAATGCGTATACCGTTTAAATAACAATTTGCGCGCCTGATTAATAATTACGCTGGTGATGATTGAAGCGAGCTAAGCAGATTTTCGCTCGCACGAGCGAGTAAGCCTGCGTCAACGCCAATTGCAATAAAATCAATGCCTGCATTCATTGCGGAACGTTGCAAAGCCGTATCGCCCGTCAAGAGGCCCGCTGGTTTGCCTGATGCTTTGATCCGCTTGATGGTGTCGATAACAACCGCTTGTAATGACCCATCGGATTCTGCACAAGTTATGCTGCTAATCTGAAGGCCTCGGCAGGTGTTTTCATGCCAAGGGCCTGGTGGGGTCTGCGGGTATTGTAGAAGTGGATCCAGTCTCCGATTATTCGTGTTGCGTGTTGTAGGCTTTCGAAGCGATGCCGGTGGATGCATTGCTCCTTGAGGGTCCGGATGACGCGTTCGACCATTCCGTTCTGCTGGGGGCAATGCGGGGTGATGAACTCCTGTTTAAGGCCATAGCTTCTAACGAGACGGGTGTAATCTCGGCTCGTAAAAACCAAGCCATTGTCCGACCGTAGCAGGAAGGGGTTTTGAACTCTGCCCAGTGACCCGTTACGGGAGATAAGAGCTTGTTCGAGTGCAGCGCCTGCGGTTGAGGCCTTGCCCGACCGCGAGAGCTGCCAACCAAGAAGCTCTCGCGTATGGCAATCAATGACAAGGGCAAGAGTAAGCCATCCATCTTTACCACCCCATACCCTGCAAAGATCAGTAGCCCAGCGTTGATCAGGCGCCGCTGCAACCGAAGGAACAGCCTCGATGCGCGGTCGCTTGCCAATTGCACGTTTGCGCACTTGCCAGCCCTTAAGCTTGAAGATCCTCTGGACCGTGTTCTTGTTAAACCCGAGTAGATTGGCGACCGTCCGATACCCAAAGGATGGCTCTTCCTCGATCATCGCCTTGATGGGCTCAGCAAAGGCTGGATCCACTTTTGGCGTGGCCCGGCTTGGCTTGTAATAGACGCTACGCCGGGCCACGCCGAACCAGCGGCAAAGTTTTGTCATCGGAACCTCGAAGCCTTCTTCTTTTAGTCCCTGCCGGATAACCTCGATCATGGTTCTTCCTTGCCCAGCAGGGACTGCAATTTTTTTCTGGCGCGCAACTCCAGCATGGCCTCCCCATAGGCTTCCTGAAGATCCTTCAGCTGCCGCTCATATTGTTCCCTTATGTCTTCAGGCTTGGCCCGCAGGGCGTTCTCCATCCCCGCTTTACCCTGATCGACCCACTCCTCGATCTCCGACGGTGCCAAATCATAGGCCCTTGCCGCTTCCGCCACCGTCGTCTTGCCCTGAATAATCTCCAAAACCAACGCGCTCTTCCGACGCGCCGTCCATCTCTTTACGTCTTCTTCCATGACAATGCTCACGTGCTTCTCTCCTCACTATAACACCTGAGCAGAAATTCACTGGGTCATTACACCGCATGCGTGCGATGAGATGGCTGTATTGGCGTTCTATCATCAAGGTGCTGGTGCCCATCTGCGTGGCCAAGAGATGGATGTCCACGCCGCTTTTACTGACGGACGCCGATTCCGGGTTTTGGCCCTCGTGGATGACTTTACCCGCGAATGCCTGTGCCTCGTTGCCGATACATCACTGTCGGGCGCCCGGCTCGCACGCGAGTTAGACGACCTTACCGCCAGACGGACAAAGCCGAAGACGATCGTATTCTACAACGGCACGGAGATGACCAGTATGCCCAACCTCAAATGGTGGCAGCAGCCCTATATCGAATGGAATTATCTAGCTCCCAGCAAACCGATGCAGAACGGATTTGTCGAAAGCTTCAATGGCAGCTTCCATGGCGAGTGTCTCAATGAGACTTTGTTCTCGGCGCTTGCTCAAACCCGCGCCGCTATCGCTACCTGGAAAGAGGATTACAACAGAAACCGTCCCCACTCCTCGCTAGGCAACATCACGCCCAAGGAGTTCGCAACAAAAATGACAATGGAAAAAACAGGCCGCTTGAGGCGAGATTGAAAACCCCAAGACTATCCCGAACAATGGAGGGAAGATGGGTCCCAAGTCAGACGGAAGCTAACAACATAAAATAGATAACTACAAAGCACTGTAATTAGTTATTTTTTAATAGGGGATTTGGCTGGGGAGTTGGCCTTGAGGCAACTTAATGATCCGAGTGAATTAGAGTCATAAACCCACTTACCCTCAACCTGTCTTCGGGTTGCAGTATCTGGCATTAATATATAACAAATTACATCATCAGAGGCATCATAAAGCTTATAAATGCCGGCTCCAGGTTGTCCTGCCTCAAATGCAGCTATGTATTGCATTTGAGCCTTTTGCCCTGTTTGCGCGGTCTGAGCAATAGCACTCATAGAAATAAGGCAGGCCAAGTTAACAACAAAAAATTTCAATAATTTCATCATTAGAAACTAATACCTAAACCAGCAGAAGTAACAACTCCACCATAGGTAGTTGTCCCGGCCGCAATTTTAAAAACGGTTGATTGATTTAATCGGATCTGTGCCCCAACCGAAATGGCGCTTGCGCTGACATAATGTCCCACGCCGACCCCGAGATTAAAATTCTTTCCCGGCTCAATCGCGGGGATACCAGCAATTGCACTTACACCAGCGATACCACGCTGAGCAATTAAATTATTTTCGTTAACCTGAGACTGAAGATTATTGACTTGAGTCTGGATTCCGTCGACTTGGCTTTGGAGTGTCGGTGATGATCCATTAGAATTAGCAATTAATTGATTTACTTGTCCTAGGTTAACTGCATCAGTAGTGGCTGTAGCATTTGCAACATTTTGTAAGCGATTATTATTAAAACTTACGGTCGATGTGCCTACATTTGAGCTATTTTGATTGCCAATCGTTATGGTAGAAGTTGCTCCTGAGCCAATAGTGGCATCTCCTGTACTGGTTAATGCGCCTGTATTGGAAATACCATTAGCAGTTGTGATTCCGGTTATAAGTAATGTTCCACCAACGGTCGCATTATTAGTAATCGCAGCACTATTTAAAGTAGCTTGACCTGTC
>Ga0164297_10004234_pt1 | contig 12971 bp, 25 predicted proteins | sample GEODES058metaG_FD_113539 | JGI IMG/M metagenome (GOLD analysis project Ga0164297, IMG submission 113539) | Dystrophic lake water microbial communities from Trout Bog Lake, Wisconsin, USA - GEODES058 metaG | ecosystem: Environmental > Aquatic > Freshwater > Lake | place: USA: Trout Bog Lake... | reverse complement strand
GTAATCAGTAACTTGCAGAAACAAATTGAAGTAATTAAAAATCCAGCACCAACTGATGCTATTATCTTTGATCCAAATAATCTGCAAAAACAAATTGAAGTAATAAAGAGTATTTCTAATAATATAATATTAGGTAAAGCACAGGACAGTTATGTAGCAAGAGGTACAGCAAGCCCAAATATTATATTAACTAACAGCTTACAGAAGCAAGTTGAAATTGTAAAGACCCCAACACCCAGGGAATCAGCTGTATATTATATTGCAAATGTTAATAAATTTACTACTGCTGCATTGGGCAAGGGTGTTGTTGATCCTGCATTCAAACCAATAGCTCCTATTCAGTTTTGGAATTAATAATAAATACACTATAAGGAGTATTGAGATATGACACTATTTGAAGAATTAGATGCAATTTTTCCTGCACATACACACTTTTATATAGTAAATCTGCCAACCATTGATGAAGCATTAGAGAGATGTGCAAGACTAACAGGATCAGCTTCGCATGTAACTAGTTACAATGGGCAATTAATTATGACAGTTCAACATGGGTTGAATGTTGATGACATTACTTGGCTAACTGAAGTCCCCCGTCCTGCAGAATATATGTAATTTAATAATTTAGGCACTGTTAAACAGATACAGAAAAGCCCTACTTTAAGTAGGGCTTTTCCTTACTGGGGGCAATTTATTGGAGGTGCGTCGCCCCCAATAATATCTTTAGCGTCTGTTATCCTGGGTTGCCGCTACAACATGCTTACCCGCACCGTTGTTAAACTCTCGAAAGTTCTTCAACTTAGAAGCCTTAAAGGACATCTTGTACGTAGTTAGAGCAGCATGAACAAGCATAACCTGCAATTCAACTCCAAGGTTATCCATTGCAAACCGCAGTACATTATCCAACTGACCATGGAAGAAGTTGTTACCCTTCTCATCCTTCACGGCGTACTTATCCCACGATTCCTTAAGTTCGTAGCATAGAGCAACAGTCAGTGAATAACAAGCGCCAATGTCCTTGTTCTTAAGTTCCTTAACCTTACCCTCAAGAATGTGAGTGGGATTAGGCATACTTGAAGATACCTTACGATGAGCATTGAACTTAAGAGCAATACCTTCGCCTACGGTACCTGAAACAAGATCAGTTAGTTCAATTTCACTCAGTGAGTCCTCACGCAACAGCTCGCTAACAAAGCTCCAAGAACGTGGAGTAGCAAAACTCTGACTTGATGTCTTAGGATCAAAGTTAAACAAATCAACCTTGTTAGCAGTAACGTATCCAACAACATCAGGGTGTACCTTATTGGTCACTGCCCAAGTCTGCCACGTTTCAAAATCTGGACGAAGCGTAAGATGAATGAAACGATTTGCGAGTGGAGCAGGCATACGATACGTAACGCCACGATCAGTATCGCGATTACCTGCGGCAACAACAACGACATTATCAGGCAGTTCGTAAGTACCAACACGACGGTTGAGAACAAGCTGATAAGCAGCTGCCTGTGTTGCAGGCGGAGCACTGTTCATTTCATCGAGGAACAATACAACAATAGGATACTTTGCAGCTTCTTCATGAGAAGGAAGATCTGGCGGAGCACTCCATGTTGCAGTAGACAATTGCGGATTGTAAAACAGTACACCTTTAAGATCGGAAGGATCCATAAGAGCAAGACGAAGGTCATACAGACGACCGCCAAGGTTTTCACAAATATCTGCAATCAACTCAGACTTCCCAATGCCCGGAGGTCCCCACAGGAACAACGGACGCTTCTTCTTCATTGCAACCATAACTTCACGCTTGGCTGCGTCAAGCGTAACACTACGCTGTTCAGTAAGTGAATTTGAATCTTTACCCTTAGTAGCCATTTTGCACCTCCAAATGTATCTGGCTTGTTTCTACTCTGTTACTATACACTCTTACACGTTATCGTCAAGCTTAATTTTGACGTAGTTCAATCTTGTGACATTATTCTCAACATGATCTTTAATTCGACCTTTAATATCAATATTACGACCAATTTCCAATGTTTCGCTTGTGCTGAAATTTACAACTGCATTAGTATTCAAATCCTTTGCGGTATGAAAATGCCTAAACCATTTGCTGCTATAGATACTAGCAATAACTTCAACACGACCTTCATACGAATCACCTGATTTACCAAAATGAAGGCTTTGCTTTTGTGCCCAATCTTTAGCTTCTAGCATAGAATCAAAACGACTGCTTTGACGATATGCTTTAGGCAAACTAGCAATTAAACCAATTTCTTGAAGACTAGTAATAGACTCAGCATTAGCTGCAACCATAGCACTTTGACTATAGCTATTAAGCTTACCTACCATAAGGTCCATAAGCTTGCCTTTGTAATAATCAATAATGCTATCTGCTTCAATATAACACAACTCAGGCAATACTAGTGCAGAATCCAAATATTCTCGCACCAAATCTAAATTACGATATATTACTTTTTCACCCAACACATTATCAAATGCATCTCTAATATCTTCAATACGACGAGAACTAGAATAACCTCCGTTGATATTATAAGCATGAACCGCAGCAGCAAAAACATTACGTGTGGGATATTCCAAATTACTCTCCTGTCTTTATATTCTTATACTAACACATTTTGAACTAGTGTCAACTTCTACATTGACCAATAAAGACTAAATAATAGTATGAAACCATTTACGTATCATTTATATCACACTCCAACTGGGCTCAATTATTACGGAGTTCGTTACAAACAAGGATGTTCACCAGATGATCTGTGGACAACATACTTTTCGTCTTCCCCGTTAATTCATAAATTAATAGAAGAATATGGTAAAGAATCTTTTGTGCCTTCTATTAGACAATTATTTGACACTGCTGAAAAAGCAGTATACTGGGAGTCAAAATTTTTAACTAAAATTGATGCTCAACATAATGATAAATGGTTAAACAGACATAACGGTCAAGATAATTTTATAGGTCCTCATATTCATACTGAGAAAACAAAATTAAAAATAGGATCAAAAATTAAAGGAATTAAACGTTCAAAAACAACAATATTAAAAATGAAAATTAAAGCTAAAGAACGTGAAGATAAGCGTAGATCTGAAGGTTGGACTATGCCTTTAGACGCTATAGATAGAGCACAAAAGACTCGTCAATCAAAAATAGCAGCAGGGGAAATAAATCCTTACTCTGAAGAACGCAATAAAAAGATGGCAGAATCAAAGAAAGGAACCAAAAGACATTACCTGCCAGATGGTTCCTTTATTATGATTAAGATGACCAGTATGTCTCACTGGAAGGGGAGCAGCACATAGGCGTATTAATGCTTTCCTGATACGTATTGCCAGTCATTATATTAATACGTGTAACAGTTTTAGCAATATTCTTTGTATAAAAAGCAACTTCTGCGATAGCAAGCTGAGTGGGATCATACTTAATACGCTTGATCATGCGAGTGCGAGCAGCCTTAGCAGCAGCTTCAGTCTTGTAGGTCTCACGACCCCAACGCTTCTCATTAACAGTTTGGGTAGTTCCAACATTGTAAACGACGTAAGACATGTTGCTCTCCTCATTCCCTATAATACATAATAGCACCAGTAGCATATCCGTCAACCAGAAAGATTAAGCACTAACCTATTGAAATCTAACACATTTGAGCCAAAACTACCATATCCCAGTAGATTTCTGGCCCAAATTTTGCCCAAAGTAGCAACCCAATTATAACAAATACTATTACAATTGTTACATATATGTTACGGATTACGGCGCTTGTCTTCAGCACGAACTTCACGCTGCCACAAGGTATAAGCATAGCTGGAGGGAGTAGCATCGCCTTCCCAAGCATGTAGTGCTGCAAGCTGATTTAGTTCTAGATTGGTAGCTGACTTCTTAACAAGTTCTTCAACAACCATCTGCTTCCACAGATCCAGTGGAGTATTCTTCCTGGTATACACAACTGAAGTAGGTAGCTTCTCTTCAATGCGTTGCGACCAATTTGGAGTAGTTTTGCTTGACATTTGGACTTTTCCTTGTTTGGTCGAATAATGATTCATACTGATAATAAAATTAAATCTAACAAATGTGATATGACACTAGATATTTTGTTAGAAAAAATAGAGTTGTGGAATAAAAAGTACACCGAGCGGGATAACGGAATCGAACCGATGACGAAAGATTGGAAATCTTTAGTTTTACCCCTAAACTAATCCCGCTCGATGTACTCTCCAAAGTATTTAGTTGTGTAGTTAACCATGACCACACACGAGACTATTTTTGGCGTCCAACCTTTAGTATTTAGTATATTAACAATACACTAGATTAATTGCGGTGTCAACATTATTATTTGATAAACTCATTGCAATTGCTAATGGTTCATAAAAAAATGTTACCCCGCGCCTATCCAAAAACCATGGATGAAATGCTTTTTGATCTAAAAGAACAGTATCTGCATTTCTCCAAGTGGACATTTCAAAAAACCAACTTGGATATTTTCGTTCTACTAGGATATCAAATCCTCTTTTAGTAAGTTTAAATCCACGATTGTGATTTGCATTATACCAAAATAACGGAAACCCTTTTTCTACATTTTTTAGGTGAGGAATGATATCCTTAGCATAGTCTGCCATCTCCAACGTCCAATCTAGTTTGGTTCTTATGGTTTCGTTGGAAATATTTGTTTGCCTTGATCCAATAAAACAACAGTAAATTTATTTGTCTTAAACTTAATATTGAGTTTTTTTGCCAAGTTAATTGCATGTCCCTTGTTACTAAACGATACTTTCTTATACTTAGGGCCAGGATATTGTGTAATCAAACTTGCAGTTTTGAGATTAATTGGCTTTGCATCATAATATACAGCCCAGATACCTTCACTAGCCAAAACTTGATCTGACTTATAGGTAGTTTTATCTGTTTGTTCTAATAGAACACTGGGTTTAGGTCTTGACATAACTCAACTTACTTTGATTCACTAGATTATTTATCACTTAGAAATTGCCACCTTGCAATTCTATTGTAATCTCTTCCGCCTGTTTTGCTTGAATTTTCAATTCACTAATAGTAGATTCAGCAGTCCTTAGAGTCAACAACAAGTCCATGATCTCACTATGTAGATCTTTAAGCTCTTTATATGACATAACAATCTTGCCATCTCCTACTAGAGATTTGCATTTCTGATTAAACTGTTGTATGTGATATCCACTAAATGTCGTCATTATGCAGCCTCAATTGCTCCATCATTTCAAATTTACTTTTGAAAGGTCCTTTGTATTCATATCGCTGTAATGTAATAAGTTTAGGACTAAAACTCTTAACCCATGCATGTTCGAAGCGAATGATGTAGTACCCAGCACAATGATAACTGTTACTCTTACTGGTTTTGGTATAGATTGGCAACTTACGTTCAACATGCCATAGAGCATTATGAGGAGTATGTGCCGTTGGAAATTCGTACACTTCCATATCAATTGTAGGCTTAGCTGGCTTTGCTTTCTTATTAAAGCTTACATTATAGCTTTTAGCAAGCTCATCTAAATTCTTAAATGTTCGACTTTCGTCGTTAATAATAGCAATTACTGTATTATTCTTAAGAGAAATTGTCCCTACACGATTTCCGTTTTCTTCTTCAAGAATCCAAAACTTGTTCTCAACAATAGTTTTAGCTTTCATATCAACATCCTACATTATCATCAATTTCAGTATTTTCAATTTTTGGTTCTTTCTTTTTAATAGTATAAGAACCATTTTCATTGTCGATCCAAGATAAATCTGTGCCTTCACTCCACCCCATTTGACTTAGCAAGTCTGGGGGGAATGGAAGCATAAGTTCTCCGGTAACTGGATCTTGTTCAATTTCAACAGTCCAAATTGGATTTGTCATGCTGTCTCCTTAGGAAGTTTCTGACTTAGAATCTCTGCTACACCTTGTGCATTTTGACTCATACGTTCGAGATCATACTTGCCGCAGAATTTGATAAACTTAGCACCAACCATAGCAACATTCTTAGGAGTCAAACTCAACAGATAATTATCAATGTTCTGCTTAATATCTTCAGGTTGGCAAGTTAAATCAATCAGTGTCTTATTCTGCTCATACTTGTCTAATACACGATGTTCAACACCATCGTGATCAGTCCAACGCTGTAGCATCATATTATTCCAAGCATAGCCTTTCTTATCACGATCTTCAAATGCTTCAATAAGTCCAACTTTCTTGGCAGTACCCTTAGTACGCACTCCTGGATAGGCACTGAAAACATTATCAGTTGCATCGCCACGCATGATCTTTTCAAAGAGAATCCACTTGGGATCGCCGGGAACCTTATGCTCGCCTGTCTTCTTATCCTTTACTGGCTTACCCTTGTCGTCAAAGAAACCATCTAGCTTAATAGTCTGATTAGTTACCCCATTCTCAATAATTACATTTGGAGCTAGAAGTTGATAAAAATCGCTATCAGTACTGCATATAATGTGATCGTCATCAGGATGTAAAGCAATCCATCGAGCAATAAGGTCATCAGCTTCAGCGTGATCACAACGAATGACGCTACTATTAGTATTAGCATCAAGCCACTTAACAAGTTCATCATATGTTTCCCAAAAAAGCTTATCTTCTTCTGCTTGAGTCTTACTCATAGCATCTTTAAGATCTTGTCTGTTACGCTTATAAGTCTCAGTATGACTCTTACGCCAACTCCTTGCTTCAAGGCAGAAGATAACATGATCAGGCTTAACCTGACGCCATGTCTTCAACAGTGCGTTGAATGTGATGTGGAGACTCATCCCCACTTTACTCCATCCGTCTGCTCCACGAGCAGCAACGTGACGGGCACGAAAGAACATATTTGATGTGTCAACTAGCAAGTATTTCATAATACTAATATATGCTACTATTACTGGATTGTCAATATCTATTATTAGCTAATTTCTGATTTACCGTTGCCCAATGGTTTACGAGAAACCAAATTAGCCGCAGACAATTTGGAAGGTGGTACATTTGCCCCTTCATATTCATTCGCAACGATATTTCGGCATACATCATTCAGCCATTTATCAACAATTTCTTCTTCACTTGCACCAATATAGCCATGCTTAGTAAGAAGTTCAACAAATTCAGTATTCCAATCTAACTCGATTGATCCCAAACGTGGATTAGCAGGATCGAAATCAAACTTTAATACATCAACTTTTGGTTCTTCTTTAGGCAGAGGAACAGGCTTTTCTTTCTTAACTTTAGGCTTACGAGGCTTTTTAGGCGTACTATTCTCACCTTGGCTGATTAATGCAGCAGGGATTTCTACTTCCTGCTGCTTAACTTCTTCTTTCGTTTTAAACCAATTAAAAATATTCAATTGCAAACCCTTACATCTCTTGTGCCTAAATACCGACCATAACGATCCACAATATCTTGCTCTTCAACCCAGCAGTGGGGACGATAACGATCATAAACTAATGCACTACCTAAACCCAATGCAAGTCCACCAATGATAGCAGGACCACCCCATCCCCCACTACGATGAGGTGGATATAGTCGATACTGAGCATTTGCTGGAACAATGGTTGCAGCAACAGTAATTAAAGCAAGCATAGCAATAGTGAATTTACGCATTTTAGTCTCCTTTATACTTTAATAAAGTATAGCATATTTACATTATTTGTCAAAGCAAATAATTGCTTACGCAAGTCCTGCAAATAGATGTAATTGCATATTAAAAATATATCCATTCTTAGCACAATATGCTGCTGCATACTTGTGGTTTTTTTCATTGCTTTTATAATCGAGTAATCCGGGTTCCCACCAAGAAATTACCTCATCAACAGCACTGCGTTCTTCCAAACTAATGCTATTCTTCTCACTGCGAATCTGCTTGCTCTTCTGTGGCTCACGGTTATACACATTCATTGGACTAATAAAAATCTTTCGACTGTCATTCTGAGCCCAATCTGGAATGCTACTATAGGGGCTATCTTGATCTGTATTCATAACAAACTTCAAACAATTAGCACGAGCAAGCATTTTAGGATTAGGCTCTAGATACTTTACTGGCTTTCCATTCTTCTCGAGACACTTGGGACTGACTACCAATGTCGTTGAATCTGGAATGTTCTGTACAATAGTGCCGTTGCTTTCAATCTGTGTCCAAGCAAAGTGATCTTCCATACGCTCGAGAAATGGTCCTAGGTTCTTCTGTAGCATAGGTTCGCCGCCAGTTACTACTAGTCCAATCTTCTGTTCGGCCCATTCTGGAACACCACCATCAAAATACTCACGGAGAACATTACCAATACGGAAATCAATCTCGTCAAAGGTTAGCCAGTCCCCGCCATCAAAATACGTATCGCAAAAGCTACAAGCCAAATTGCACTTAGCCAAACGCACAAAAACTGCGGGCTCTCCGCGATATGGTCCTTCTCCCTGTAGTGTATAGAAGATGCTAGTGACAAACAACTTATCACCTGCTTTATCAAAATACTTCTGGCCAACTATAGCATTTTTTCCAAACATTATGATAGTTCCTTAAACATCATCTTACGTCCATCTTTACCCAGCTGACTATCAAACATCTCCTTGACACGCTGTAGCATAGCACAGGCAAGCATAAGAATCTCTTCTCTGTCATCACACATCATGATCTGTTGATCAATTGGCTGCATTAATTCAACCATACGATTTTGAATTTCGCTCATGTCAACCCTCATATATTGCTGAGTTGCCAGCATGTTCGAATACTTCAGCTGACTTTAGTCTAACGCCCATGCCAACTGGATATCTAGTTGTATAAGGCTTTCCATCTACAATATACTGCTTACCTAGTTTGAATGCATTAAGAATATCATTCATAGTAGTGTAAGCAAGCTCTGCAAACTTTTCACAACCAACAGCTTCAACGATTCTAAGATCGCAAATTGCGCCCATTTCAAATGGCTTTAATTTAAGATGATCGCTAATGGGCCTAGATTTGACTGTCTTACCACCATCCGGTGATTCATGAATCATTGTTGGCTTATCTAAATTCTTAATTTCAGCCATTGCCTTAAAGAAATCTAAATGAGGATCATCTTCGGCAACGACTAAAGTATGGTCAAACATATATTCTGACCAATCCTTAAATACCTTTAGATTACCAAAGTCAAATACCCAATTGCGATCATCTAATGTTTCACTTTCAAATACTAGCTTAATGCCAATACTGTATCCATGAATAGTTGAGCAATGACTATGCGTACTACGCCACTGCCTAAAGCAGCAACTTAGCCCACGATCTGTTCCATATGTCTTTGTTGAATAATACTTGCTCATCGCATAATTCCTTTTCGTAGCATTTCCATAGTAATTGCCTGTGCCACACGCTCTTCAAAATTTTCATTTTGACTAATGACATGAAGTGCATAATCGCTACGATCCTTAGAAATATCATAGTGTCTAAATTCTAATACAGTACCGCCATCAGCGCCATAGATATTCAAACTAAGTCCATGTGAATCCAATCCTCCATGTCTCGAAACAGTCACTCCTTTAATACCCGTCGAAGGATATGCAGGCTCACACTGTTCGGCATTCCAAGCTTCCTTACACTTCTTCCTAAACCAATTATCAAACCACTTCATTCTTCAATCTCCGATATTGTTGTTCTGCCCATTGTATGATTTACTCTTGCACGAATTTGTGCATTTTCCCAAGTCCAACATTCACCTGTATCATCTTGAAAACAGACCCACATAAGATCATGCTCTGGTCCATAATCAATGATGAAGTGTGCCAATGCACGACCTTTGGGTGTCATTAAGGGAATTGGGGGATCTAATCGTGTCATCGAGCATACTCTTGCTGTAGCTTAATGTTGTCAAAGAACTCCTTCTTTGTTCCAGCATCCTCATTAAAAGCACCTTTAAGTACAGTAGTCTGAGTTAAACTACTATGTGCCATGATACCGCTGTTCTCACAACAACCAATTTTAATTTTTATCATAAATAAATTGTACAGTAATTTTATAGGAAAGTCAATGTTTTTAGATAACAAATATGCTAAAGTTTATTATCAAATTATTAATCGAGCGTTAGTACGGCTATACAAAAAAGTAAAAAATGATGGATATCAAAAACATCATATTATTCCAAAATGCATTGGGGGAACTGATGATGCTACCAATCTTGTAGTTCTTACATACAAAGAACATCGTGTTTGTCACTGTCTGCTAATCAAAATGCAACTGACTAAAAACGCTGAAATCAAAATGCGTCATGCCTACGGATTTTTTAATAAAAGTAGCAGATACAATGGCCCTCGTTACAAACACGGGAAAGATAATATTTTCTCCACTCTAGAAATTGTTGAACAAGTACGCCAGCGTATGATTGATAACAATCCTATGAAGGCACCCGAGCAACGACAGCGTATGAGTCTAAACAATAATAATCCTAATGTGCGTTCAATGTCAATTAACGGCATTGACTTTCTGTCTGAAGCCGAAGCGTGTCGTTATTTTAATACTACTTTATATCTTCTAAGAAGAAACTACACTATTCAATACACAGATAAACGACCAAAATCTGCTAGAGTGTTTACTCTCAAAGATAAGTTTATTACGCCTACGGGTATCTTCAAAACTAAAAAACAAATACAAAAAATTGTCGGTATTCCAGAATGGACTCTAAACACTATCTATAACAATCTTGATGCTTACCCCATAATAAACGGCAGGGCAAGCAAAAAGATCGATCACTTAAATATCAATCCAGATAAAACCTGGAGAGACAATGGATTTGGATTAGTTTCCATTCCTTGATTGTAATTGAATATTATCAAAAAACTCTTTCTTTGTTCCAGGGTCTGATAAGAAAGCACCTTTTAACACAGTTGTTTGTGTTAGACTGTTATGAGCCATTACGCCTCGATTCTCTACACACCCGTGGGTCATTTCGATATAAACACCAACATTCTCTGAGTCTGTGGCTTTTTGAATCTCACGAGCAATGTCATTACATAGCTCTTCCTGTAGTGTACCACGGCGGGCACACCACTGAGCAATACGAGTATACTTGCTAAGTCCAATTAGCTTCTGTGCGGCAATGATACCAATATAAGCAACACCAGTAACTGGCTGATGATGATGGCTACACATTGATTTTAGTTCGCTACGAACAACAAGCATACCAGTATAAGCGTCAGCACCTTCATTAGGAAAGCTAGTTGCATCGGGAGCTGGATTATATCTGCCACTCATCACTTCATTAAAGTACATCTTAGCTAGCCGCTTTGCTGTACCTTTACTGTTAGGATCTGTTTCACGATCAATGACAAGTGAATCTAATACTTGTTCAAATGCACCCGTTGCTTCTTCAATCAAACGATCATATTCATCAAAATAGATATATTCTGAAATATTATCACTGGCCCAATAACGTCCACCGGCATGTTCAATACGATTACGAATAGTTTCTGATACAGACATTTAATTTCCTTATGTTCACGCAGTAGGTATTGCGATATATGTTAATATACTTTATTTAGGCCTGTGCGTCAATAATTGTTTGATACAGCTTTGAGCCATTAAAAAAGTTTTCAGTTGATGCACCATTTAGGTTCTTAATAGTTCCAGGCAAATCTGCATTGTTACTGCCCATTATATTATGAATCTTTTCCATTAAGCGATTCTTGTTACGTTGATAATGTTCCCAGTTCTTAGTCCAATCGCTAGGATACTTAAAGAAAGTATCCCACATTTCATCATAACTAAGACGATTAGGAACCAATGGATATGTGCCTACAATAGCACCTTCGTATACTGAGATTCCTAATGTTTCTTGCAAGTTAGCACTAAAAACAATCTTGCTTTCAGCTAGATGCTGATGATATTCGGCCTTGCTCAACTGATGGTCCTGTGCGACGAACCACTCATATTCTGGCATCGATACAGCGAGATCGTTAAAGATATCCAGCTGCTTTTCAGGAGCAAGGCGATGGGGGAAAATAATCTTATTCTTCTTTTGAGTGGTAACATAAGGCTTTAGGATATCTTTAAGATATTCCATTGGCCACCCAACAATGTGAATTCTATCCTTATGCCATTCCATGAACTCATCACTTGATGGTTCATCAAACAAATTTAAACAGAACATGTCTAGATGAAACTTGGTAGCAAAGAAATTATGATCATAGCAATAAAACATACTGGATTCAGCATTTCGAACCCAAGGTGTGTCACCAATCAATCGACCGAGAAAATCTTGTGGATCATAACTACCTGCATGCCATAGCCCACCAATCTTAACTGGAATGCCTAGTAGTTCACTCATATACTTTACTTGAATTACAGTTGGGTTCCAAGCGTCGGTATAGAGAAAATAATCGCCGGCCTTAACTGTACCCGCAGCAAACAACTCTGAAATTTGTAATAGCTGCTGACTCTTATAACTGTTAGTGCCGGCAAAATTTAAGAAAGCCCCAGGCGTTGTAGCTTGTGGTACATCGCCACCCGAGATAACATGAACATCAAGTCCTGCTGCAATCATCTGATGGGGCAAATATTGTTTCCATTGAGCAGTATATCTTGTCTCAACTGCTTCTAAATCAATTAGATATACTGTCATGCTCGTTCCTTATAATAGTTACTTGACAACCACTGCATTAAGCAGATAAGTCCTTGTCCTTCATCTTTAAATTTCACTGTAATAAAACGATAGTCTTTATGTTCTGTATGTACAGATATAACATAATCTTCGTACATTTTCAAATTTTCTCTGAGAAGTAATGCCTTTAATCCTGACAGTGTTGCGTTACGATTGTGCCATTTACCCTGTTGATTTCCGATTAATGGAAAATCAACAGCTTCCCAAATTTCAGTTAACCATGGATCATTCATTCAATTCCCATATTTTTACGGATTTTTGTGGCACTGATATTGTGTATAGTTTCATCAAATACTTCTTGTTCAATCTTGTATCCAACATCCCTGCCATATGTAATGTTTACAATATT
>Ga0164297_10004232_pt1 | contig 12976 bp, 19 predicted proteins | sample GEODES058metaG_FD_113539 | JGI IMG/M metagenome (GOLD analysis project Ga0164297, IMG submission 113539) | Dystrophic lake water microbial communities from Trout Bog Lake, Wisconsin, USA - GEODES058 metaG | ecosystem: Environmental > Aquatic > Freshwater > Lake | place: USA: Trout Bog Lake... | reverse complement strand
TGCTTGTCAGCGCGCTCCACTGCACGGCCGTCGGAAAGGACCAGCCGATAGCTGTTGTACGGTAGTTCCAACTGCGTTACTGGTGTAGCGGGAACAATCTGAGAGCACTCCGCCTGAGCACTCGAGCGGACCAGAAGGCGCTCGCCAGCATTCTCGAGCGCCGCGTCATCGCGTAGTATAATGGTCTCGCTGCACGCCGTGACGGCTGCTGAATCTGGCACTCCAAGGGCACAGCATAGTGGTGAGTCGATGCCGCCTAATAGCTGAAGCGCCTCGCTCATGCAGCGCTGTGCATACGCCGCACTCGAAGCTTCTGCCTCGCCAAAGAGCACTTGGAAGTGAATTTCGAGAGCAGGCGACTCGCCAGATCGCTCAAGAGCAGATGGCAGTCGCACTCTTTCGATGATGACCTGCACATATCACGGCGGCCTAAGCGCGTCATGAACCGCAGAGAATATGGTATGACATGATGGCAGAGCACGCACCTGAGACGGCGGCACACCTGCCGAATTAGAGATGACGCTCTTGAAAACTTGCCGGACCTCAGCTCTGAAGCTGGAGTCAACGGCCTGCAGGACAATGTGGGGTAAGTCGCCATTTCTCAGGGCATTCTTTTTGCTTGCTAACGTACATGTGGAAATCGAAGCGCCGAGACGCAGCGATGTGTTGGGCCCTGAGGTGCCGATGACATGCCCAGCATTGACGCCGCCTGTCCCTCTCGACCAGAGCGGGTCAAGTACACAGAGTCCAGCACGCCACACATCTGCGCTTGGTTCAACTCTGATGCCACAGATGCGAGGCTCTGGCCATATATCGGGTTCTCAGAGTCAAGGTCCAGTGCGCGTACAAAGCATCCCGCAGCAGCCACGAGGTCTCGCGTGGGGTGGTCCTTATCAGCTTTGTGAGCCTCTCCGCGTGCATGCCTGAGCATAGGATAGAGATGTGTATAAGGTGAGATTGCGATGCCGGGAAAGCACATTGTACAATAGCACACCATGCCCAGGCTAGCAGATCAAGCCGCGCTCGTCGAAATGGGAGTGTTGTTCCCGGCCGATGAACATGCGTCACCATTAGCGCGTCTGGGCTGCGGCCATTGGGCTGCCGCCTCACCAAAGCCTGGGCAGAGGACTGGTAAACCTTGACAGCCTCTGCAGCATCCTCCGCAGCTTGTGCGTAACATTTCGCACGATGGTACATCAGTGAGCGCTGAATGTAGGCCAGACCTGATGAAAGCAAGGAGATGAAGGTCGTCGCTGATAGAGTGGAAAGCGGAAACGCCGCAGAGACTAGATGCCCGCGCCTGCAACGCACCTGGCGTTAATCCCTCTTCGAGCCACAGCACAATGTACTCGTAGTAGTCGCCGGGCGTGGGCTTGTCTCGATGAAACAGTTGGATGTGTCTGAACATGGCTTCCTGCTTCACGTCGGGATCCACCTCCTCTGCGGTCGGCTTGGTGAGCCAGCCACGCGCCTGGGCCGCCTCAATCATCTGCAGCAACTTTGCCGCCACCTCCTCACGCGTGAGACGGAGAACAGCGCGACGCAGCGAGCCGCGTGTGTTCTTGCAAGATTGGTCCAGTCTCAGTCCTATGCTGAACGCGTCAACCGCAGCCAGCGCGCGACCAGCACCCAGCTGGGCTGTGCCTAGGCGAAACCACGCCTTCGTCCAGCGCGGCTCGAGCTCACATGCTCGAGCAGCATCCAGCGCCGCGGCGGCATGCTTGCCAGCTTTTGTGAGTGCCAGAGCGCGGTTGTTCAGCAGTCGTGCGTCGTTATTCCCGCCAGGTTTTACTTCCATGCACGCTGTGTACCTTTTTTATGCGGCACATCGCGTCGAAAAGTTAGTGCGGGCGTGTGATATAGCCCGCCCAGAGAGACGCACTTGCTAACGGCCACTCCGAAGTTGCCCTGGCGCACGGCCTCGTCTGCCTGCGCTTTGAGGTGTTCCGCTTTCATAAACCTGAAGCGTTGTGAGTCTGTCAGCAGCGCAGAGTGACAAGGGGCGCCCCGCTCGCGAGCAAGGTCTGGAACTGTCCAGTCACTTCACACGCACAGAAGTGTCTCGTCTTGAGCATGGCTCAGCTTAAGCGCACGGCTAGTCGTCACAAGCTCAGTATCACTGCTAGACACGCATGCTAGCGCCATAGGAACGGGCAAACGAGAAGGCGTTACACTTCAAAGACATTGAATGTTACCCGTCCACGCCTTACGCTCAGTCTTCATTCCCTCCTCCTAGGGCAGCGCCAGCAAATAGAAGGCAGCGCGACGATGAGCGGTCTGCGCGGAGGAGTCAAGCCGACGCTAGTCAAGCTTGTGACTGCTCGGTCGCCGCTGAAGAGCGTGACGGTGCGCGAGCGTGGCTGTGGTCTGACAGCATGCCACATAGCTGAGCGCATGTGCGTCGGACCCTTGTGCCAGGTGGACCTAGAGGAAGAGGAAGACGTGAGCGAGCTGAAGCGCAAGCTTGCACAGGCTGTTCCGGTCCCCGTCTGTGACATGAAGATCCGCCTCGGCGGCTACAACCAATTCGTCATGATTGACACCGCCAGCAATATTCGAGTCGGCAGCACTGGCGTAACGATGGGTGCGTCCCGTAGATAGCGTCGGCCTCGCGTTTCAGTGCCAGGAAGACGAACAGTCTGAGACCTTTTCTAGTCGCTTACTATTTTCTCTTGCGCCCACAGCCGTGCAGCATGTGCCGTCTGATGCTCCGATTCCTGACGCGTTCAAGTGAGGGCAGCAGTCAAACTCGATGCACAAAAACAGACGGTGGATCCATAACGAAAAACGAGTTGCATTCACACGCGTCTTCCCTTCGAATGGCGACTCTCGGCACACGGTCGCTGTCGTCTCGCCACTTCGCGGCGCCAGGGCGTTTGCCTCCTTCAGCGGCAAGGCCACGCGCAGTGTGCTCCCGATCGACTGTCAAGACTCAGGCTGCGCTCAAGGCACTGCTCTGGGACTGCGATGGTGTCATTCTCGAGAGTGAGGACTTGCACCGGCGCGCATACAACGCGGTCTTCTCGCACTTCAAGGTGACGGTGGGCGGAGCTATCGTGGAGTGGAGTGAGGAGTACTATGACCTGCTATCTAACACAGGCACGGGGCTCGAGAGTGGTGCCACTTGCCGTATCTTCGCTGGTCTGACAGCGTCGCGTCGTCGCAGTTGGCGGCGGGAAGCCCAAGATGCGGTGGCACTTCAACAAGGTTGGCTGGCCGCAGAGCAGCACTGTCTTGGCCGGCCCCTGCGTCTCCGACGCGGACAAGGACAAGCTCATCGACACCCTGCAGGACTGGAAGACTGATCACTACAAGGACCTCATCACCAGCGGCCAAGTGGAGACAAGGCCGGGGGTGCTTCGCCTCATGGACGAGGCCCGTGCCGCTGGCCTTAAAGTTGCTGTTTGCTCCGCGGCGACAAAGTCCGCGGCCGTGACGACCGTGTCCAGCCTGCTCGGAGAAGCTCGCTGGAAGGCGTTAGACTGCTTCCTGGCAGGCAACGACGTGCCGAAGCTGAAGGTAAGATGTCCCGTGTGCCGAGCGGCCAATGGCCACTCAACGAAAAGGTGCACCTGACTCTTCAATTGCCGACGATCCGCACAGCCCGACCCGCTAATCTACGTGACAGCAGCCTCCAAGCTGGGCTTGACACCTAGCGAATGCCTCGTCATCGAGGACAGCACAGTTGGTCTGAACGCGGCTTCCGCGGCAGGCATGGCGTGTCTCATCACATACACGCGCACGGGTGTCAGCGAGCCCTTCAAGGAGGCGCTGTGCGTCGTGTCGGACCTCGAAAAGGGCGCGGTGACAGTGAACAAGTTGACTCAATTGCTGGCTTCAGGAAAGCGCTCCGACGACCGCGCTGTGGCTGCATGATGTTTCACGTGCAGTGTATTATCGATATCTCAATCTGAACGCAACAAGCGTGAAACAGATCCCAGCCGCGGCGCCAACTGCGAGCGCTGTGGCAAATTGAGTTCTTATGGTTGTAGAGAGAAGCTCTTGGCTTCTTTCGTCCCCAACATCTGTCCATCTCAAGCTTCGCTGCACTCCAGCTCTCCAGCGCGAGTACATGGCACCGCGCTCCTGCTCGCTGCACCGCGGCAGAAAGTCGGTTGCACCCTCACGCGCGTGATGTGCAGAAAAGAGCGCATCTCCGGACCAGAGGCCTAAAGACACACCCGCAGCAAGGGCCGCCCCAAGCGCAGTTGTCTCCACATCCGCAGGACGCAATACTGGGTGGCCCAGGATGTCAGATTGTAGCTGCATGAGTAAGTTGTTGCTGCTGGCGCCGCCATCCACACGCAAAGAGAGGAGGGAGAGGTGAAGATGGCACAACCGAGCATCCGCTTGCATGGCCTCCAGCACATCGCGTGTCTGGAAGCAGATGGCCTCCAATAGTGCACGCGCAATATGACCCCGAGTGCTGAATTGTGTAAGCCCACATATGGTGCCTCTGGCATCCTCGCACCAGTAAGGCGCAAGCAGCCCCGAGAACGCAGGCACGAACGCCACGCCAGCGGAGTCCTGGACACTGCCTGCAAGAGACTCCACCTCCTTGGCGCTGCTTATGAGGCCCAGGTTGTCGCGCAACCAGCTGACGCCCGCACCCGCGATGGCAATCGATCCCTCCAGCGCATACTGTGTCTGCGCGACAGGGCCGAGCTTGAACGCCACTGTGCTGAGTAGACCGTGGCTTGAATGCACCAAGCTCGGCCCTGTGTTTAGAAGCAGGAAGCAGCCAGTGCCGTATGTGTTCTTGGCTTCACCAACACGGCATCGCTGCCCCAGTGTCGCAGCCTGCTGATCGCCCAGGCAGCCGCAGATGGGTACCCCAAGCAGGGGGCCCGAATTCACGTGTCCGAACACCTCTGCGTTGCTCTTTATGGTTGGGAGAACATGCATGGGAACACCCAGCGCAGCACAGGTGGGCTCATGCCATGTGCAAGTCTTCAGGTCCATGAGGCTGGTGCGACTGGCATTCGTCACATCCGTCACATGCGCACCACCGCCAGTCAGTGCGTAGATGAGCCACGAGTCCATGGTCCCGAAAGCCGCGCGGCCATCGCTCACAGCCTCCGCGACAGCAGGCACGTTCTCAATCATCCACAGGAGCTTGAAGGCAGAGAAGTATGTGTTGATTGGCAGCCCCGTGATTCTCGCAAACGCGCCAGCGCCTCCAAACTGTCGAGACAGGCGCTTGCATATGGCGCTCGTGCGCGTGTCCAGCCACACGATAGCGTTTGCCAGTGGCTTGCCTGTCTGCTTGCACCACACCACCGTCGTCTCTCGCTGGTTGGTGACGCCAACACCCAGCACGATTATATCACCCGCACAAGCTGCCCGCGCGCGCTCCAGTGCTCCGGCGATGCATGACTGGACGCGGAGAGGAGTCAGAACACAGTCAGCTAACTACCCGTCTTGCGATGGAGCGCACGTTCACTTTCTCCACGATTTCCTCCGGGTCGTGCTCCACCCAGCTGTATGAATCGTCGTGTAAGCAGCAGGCGTCACCGCGTCAAGAGCCCAGGACGTACCCGGGGTGCGGCATGATCTGACGGTGCTCCTCTTGGTGCATTCCCACCGGCTGCATGGTGGACGCATCGTACACTATCACGCGTGTACTAGTTGTGCCTTGATCTATCGCGCATAGCACCTGCGTTAGCATGGCTGCTTGCGGAGGGGTCAGGTTACTTGCCACACTGTGTGACATGTCACTTGTACAAGCTCCTCGCGGAGACAACTTTGCCTTCACCCGCACTGCACTCCGGACCGTTGAGACTCTTCATTACAGCGTACACGGGCGGACCTGATTTGACTCACTTCAACGCCGGAGAATGAGGCAACGCCGAGTTGTGAATGAAGCGCCTCCAGCGCCCGAGTTAGAGAAGCGGAAACAGTCTGCTGCAAATGAGAAGCTGCACATTTGCGTCCCCCTTTCACTGATAGCAGTGCGACTGCTGAGCGCAGTAGTGAATACCGTGCACGACTGCGACGAAGTCTTTAACTTCTGGGAGCCGCTTCATTTTCTGCTGCACGGCTACGGCTTGCAGACGTGGGAAAACAGGCGTGTCCACATGGAAGTGGTGCACGCGAACGCCAAATAGCTGGGCCACTAACACTGCCCTCTTGCACACACACAGTCCACGGTTTGCGCTTCGCTCGTACACATACCTGCTGCCTCACGCTGCAGTGCTGTTGCCACAACATCTATTGCTAGAATCGGCGGCTGCAAAGCGCGCCCAATTCCACACGCTGCGGGCAATTCTGGGCTTGGCATGTGCATTTGCGGAAGCATCCATGTGCCGCGCTGTGGCGCGCACGGGCGGTATGCGGCTCGCGTACCTCACTTGGGCCATACTAGTGTCGAGCAGCGGCATGTTTACGGCATCTACCACGTTTTTGCCGAGCACCTTTGCCATGGTCACCTTCTGCATCGGCGCGTCATTCAGCCTGGAGGGAAGGCACAAGGTAATTCGTGGCGCACCCGTCGAATGTTGCATGCTCATTTCCACTGATGAATGCATTTTGAACTGCACAGGCCGCGGTGGTGACGTGCGTCGCGGGAGGGTTGCTTGGCTGGCCATTTGCCGGACTTGCTGCAGTGCCCATCGGCCTGCGTGCTCTCGCGCATATTGGCTTTTTGCCTGTCTTGACAGCTGCGACTGCAGCCGCATGCTCGCTTGTAATTGCGTCATTAGGCGTCGATTCGCAAATGTATGGCCAAGTCACGGTGCGTACCCATTCCGCTTCCAGGTGCATTTCCGCGTATGTAACCCGTTCCCTTAGCTACCCATGTGGAACTTGATCAAGTACAACGTCGTCGGAGGCGGAGACAGTGCGCTGTATGGCGTGGAAAGCCCACTTTTCTATTTGCGCAACACCTTCAACGCCTTCAATCTTGCGCTCCTGCTTGCTCTTGTCACGCCCGTGGTACGTCTGCCCCTTATCCGTGGCGGCGCTTAAGCTCGCTGCTGATGCGCGATCGGCACAAACAGGCGGAGGTTGCTGCAGCTTTCGCATCGCAGCGCCGTTTGCGTGGTGGACTACTTGGGGTGGTCAGCTCCATGTATCTGTGGATGGGCGTCATGTCAGCGGTGCCGCACAAGGAGGAGCGCTTCATGTACATAATCTATCCGCAGCTGTGCCTTGGCGCAGCTTTGACGCTGCACGCGGCATGTGAATTCTTTGAGTCGCGCTTCATCCAGCGCAGAGCGCGAGGCTTGCGCTTCGTGGCGTACGCATTGATAGGCGGTCTGGTTACAGGTATAGCGGTTCACAAGTGCTTCACGTCGCTATTGACTGACACACGGCCTGCAGGCATGGCCCTCATCTCCGCAGCGCGGACAGCTGCAGTCATCGGCAACTACGATGCCCCAATGAAGGTGTACGCGAAGCTCCCGCCTTCTTCATCGCACACGCCACAGCAGCTGGTTTGCGTTGGCGCCGAATGGTACCGCTTCCCGTCATCGTTCTACCTGCCTGGGCCCGCCTACCGCCTTGGCTTCGTCAAGACGGCCTTCTCTGGTCTGCTGCCGATGGCATTCAATGTCACTGCTGGCGGGACAGCGTATGCGTCGCCAGCACTGAACGACCGCAACCAGGAGGTGGCAGAGCAGTATGTTCGGAAGCCCGGTGCTGAATGCAATTTCTGGGTCGGTCTCGAAGAAGAGCAGGCACCGGCTGGTGCGCGCTGGATGATTGTGGCGAAATCGCCGTTTCTGGATGCAGGCCGCTCCCCAGCGCTGTGGCGAGCCTTCCAAGTTCCTGGGGTGTCCAGCCGCAAGAACGCCTACACAAATCTCGTGCTCAAGCGCCGTGAGAAGTGAGATGAGAGTCACGGCGCATCATCGAATCCAACCTCGCCGCCCTCGTATTCAGCCCTCTCGAGTTCCGCGCTCCAAATGCTCTGCTGGATGCCCGTCATGCGCGTCTTCTCTGCACTGAACACGGCGCGCTGCTGCGCATCCGAGCCCAGTGATCGAGACAGCTGATCACCCACATCGTGTAGGGTCGCCCATTGCTGTAGATTGAAGCCCGCGTCTGCCAGGGCTCTGCCAAGTTGCGCCACTGTGCTCATATCAACTTCCCCGACCAGTTCTGACTTAAGTGCCGCGCAATCGCCAATTTCCAGGAGCAGGGCGGCCAGCGCATCCTTAGACAGCAGATGCAGGCCCTGCAGCGTCCATATCGAAGGCAGGTTGCCGGAGAAGCCCGCTTGCTCAAGGCGTTCTGCCCATCCGACTCCTTTGGCTGCAGGTCCAGAAACGTCGGCCGCCACTCGTCGTACGAGCGTACCCTTGGCGCATTTCACGCCGGCGCGTGCAAACACGAGTTCAGCGTGCGCCACCGCGTCAAAGGGCGCCAGCTCGAAGATGCGCACTCCTGGCGGCCATTCAAGGCGATAGCAGCGCGTGTCGCCGCCGTGACCCACCGCAACAACCTGGCGGACGCCTCCAAGCTGCGTTGCGTTGAGTGCCGCCGCGTCAAACGTGCGCGCAATTACTGCCTCAGAAATCATCTCCTCTTCAGAGACTCCGCTCGCCTGCGCAACGGACAGGGAAAAGTCAGACAGCGCGGTCAACGACATTATTCGTCGTTGTGCTCAGACGCACAGACGTTTCATCGACCAAGTGCTGCGCAAAGTTGTCGCTAAGAAGCCGGTCAGAGCGGCTGGTCTCTTTTAGGCGAGAAACAGCGCCGCGTGCCATAAGACTAGCATGCGCTCGAACTCGCGCACGACGGACAGGTAGTGCCGTTGTCAAGACGGGACAAGGTGACACAACAACCATCTGGCGAAGGAGGCTTGGAGTGTCTTCTGGGGCCGTCTATGAAGCGTTGTTTGCGCATCATGCGTTCATGGTGTCACGGTATTGACGGCCGCCAGCGCTATTGCAGGCGGCATGTCTTGTTTTCTGCGAGGTCTGCTGCCGAAGCGAAGAAGACGTCCAGTTAATGTGGGCTGTTGTTCGATCTCCTCTGCGTCATCCTCTTCGCTAGACACTTCTGGCGGACTCTCCTGCGGCGGCGGCGCCTCTGACGGCACAGCGGGCGGCTGCAACACATACAGGTCACCTCCGACTCGGCCTTCCTGGTCTGCAAACTGCAAGTCTATCCAAATCTGGTGCGCTTGTCGACCACCCCTGGATGACGCCACCCCGCCGAGCTGTCGAACATTGAATCGTACTCGTTGTTGGTGCTCGGTAGAAGCGGCGTCGCAGAGCGCCTGAGTAAAAGACGGGGCATCAGATGCGGGGCAATCCAACGAACATCCATGTGAAGGCGCACCTGCAGCCTTGCATTCAGCTCTGCATCTAGACGGGCCATGCGTCGCATCAACAGCGGTACCTGCAACAGAAGTGTGAGTGCTGGCTCTCACGTCAATGTGCACCGGCTATGCGCACACCATGAACAACACGACGCAAGGGAAGTGCGTCGCGAACTTCAGCAGCCTGGTTCCGACGAATCGCGTCCTCTCATACTGCGCACAGCGAAGAATTCAGAGGTCAGCACTACCTTCCAGGCTCAGCACGTGGAGACACAAGCCGCACCTCCCGCTTGATTTCTCCGAACAGTTGCTGCGAGAAAATAGGCGTGAGCGCGGCGTGTCAGTCCTGCGCGAGTGGCACTGCTTTGGCGGAGTCCCCATGACGTGCCTGGTACTGCTCCACTGAAAGCACGTCCACCAGCGGCTCAGGAACAGCGCGCGTGCTCAACTCCTCCGTTATTAGCACGGAATAGCTGCGCCACCGCCCTGCTGTCGCCTTCACAGCGCCAGCGCCATTTGCAGGCATGGTTTACTTTCTACCTTCCTTCTAAAACGCGTATGCAAGTGCATCAGCACGCATGCCAACGCTATGCATGATCAGGAATCCATATCGAGAGCTCGCATTCGAGGAAGCACTCTTGGAGGGCAGCAAAAGGTGCTGACGTCAGTCCGCTCCCAAAATCTCGCGCGCCTCGTCGCGTGAGCGCTTGACACACGTCGCTACTGTCAGGGCTGAATGCGCAGCTTGGCTGCTACGCGCTCTTTTGTGACGGAACGACTCGTCAGACGTCCACCGTTCTACAGACGACCAGCTGCCATGTTGCCCACTGCTCCTCGTGCGGATGTTAGTTCTGTCAGCGACATGGTTGCCGTTGCGAGGGCGTGCAACTCGCCTCTGCACGAGAGGGAGGCATTTGTGCCGTTCTCGATCGGCAGCACACGTGTTGGATACCTGCGCCCTGAGTTTGCAGCTACGCTTGCTTCCCAGTTCAGCAACGTATTCACCATGCAGTACGATGGCGGTCGAGAGCTACTGCTTTCACCGTCTTTGACAGCCGCTTCACTGGAATCGCGCTCGGAAGCAGTAGCTACATGCTTGCTTACTCTGCACGCAGACGGCCACTTCCCGGGCTGGCGGAACGAGCTTCTGCCCGTCGCTCCGGCATTCAACCTCCCACCTCTGCTGCTTTTGGAGCGTGCGGCGGTTCCTGCATTTGGGGTGAAAGCTTACGGCGTGCATGTCAACTGCTATGTTCGGCATCCTGGCGGCGAGATTCACATCTGGGTGGCCCGTCGGAGCAAACGCAAGCAGACATGGCCTGGATTGCTGGACCACATGGTTGCAGGTGGACAGCCACACGGCATCTCACCGACAGACAATGTAGTCAAAGAAGCGGCAGAGGAGGCTGGTGTCCCGGAGGAGCTTGCGAGACGAGCCATTCCGACGGGCGTTGTTTCATATGAGGTCATCGTCCCCGAGGGCCTCAAGCGCGATGTCCTGTTCTGCTACGACCTCGAGCTGCCCGCTAGCTTCCAGCCCACTGCGAATGATGGCGAAGTGGAGGAGTTCATGCTCCTGCCAGTGTCCCAAGTCATGGAGCTGGTGGCACGTACAGAGGAGTATAAGCCGAATTGCCGACTCGTGTGCATCGACTTCTTCTGCCGGCATGGTTTCGTAACGCCTGAGCAATGTGGTTACCTCGAGCTCCTGAACGCGCTGAGAACTGGACCACTGTCATGACATCATCATTTCAGTTCTACTTGCGCAGCATGTCTGCGAATGCTGTGTGCCGTTGCAGCGCCAGCTGGATGTCATCCCCGCTTGCGCAGAGTGCTACGCGGCATTTCCGATCCCACCCGGTGGCAGCTCCATTGCGGGAGCGCCCTGCGGCGCCAGTACAGGATAGGAGGGAGTCGTCTGCTAGTGAGCTGCACAGTGTCCAGAACTCTGAGGCACCTACTGCGTGGACGGACCGCATAGAGCGACATAAGGCCACATACGCGTCGTGTAGCTGCCCTAGTGTGATGTCTCTCCGCTCCGACTTCTGCAGCAGCTGCAGGAGTGCGCACAGAACAACCTTGCGATCGCGCGGAAGGTTGGACACAAGATCCACCACCGGGGACTGGAAAATGCTGGACAAAGCCTCCGACATATCCGCAATGGTCACCGAGGCAGAGGCAGAAGCATGTTGCTGCTGCGGCTCGCCATCGCCGTCTTCCTGTGCAGAGTGCCCGGATGCTTTGGCAACTGCCACATCCAGCGCTGCGCACGCAGAAAGCAGTGCCCGCCGCATGTCGCCAGAGGCAGCTGCCACTCGTCGAGCACACAACTCCACGGCGAAGTTGTCGAACACTTTCCACGGAAGGCGGCTCAGGCGGGCTCGCAGCAGCTGACTGAGTTGCTGCACGCTGTATGCAGGGAACGCCACAATGCTTGGCTCGCAATTGAGAGCCCGCAGTCGCGGCAGCACGTTTTCAATCAGATTGATGGTATTGGCTGCACCGACGAGCACGCATCGCGAGCCGCTCAGGATGGGCAGGCAGAATAGCTCGTACAGAACAGCGTTTGACTTGGTGACCAACACATCCAGCTCGTCTAATAGCAACAGTATGCGCCGCCCGCCACCCAAGTCGCCGTCGGCGCCACTTGTGCGGCGTCGCTTGGCGCCCACTTTCGGCGATTGTGTGATGAGTCTGCGCAGGAGTGCAACCTCCGGATAGGCGGAGGTGATATCTGTCTCGTCCTCCGCATTTGCACGCGCGACTGAGGACTGACCGCCGAGGCCCTCGATGATGTGTGCAAACACCTGTGAAGCGATTTGTCAGACCAGAGCCTTGCTTGGTGGAGCACTAACAGCAGTGGCCGTACCGCGCGGGGATCCGGCAACGCCATGCAGTTGATACTCACAACCGCTGGCGGCTGGTCCCATTTCCGGACTGTGATTTCCACCTCACGCAGCGTGAGAGTTTTGCCCGTGCCAGGCACGCCGCTGATATAGATGCTGCCGGAGAGGCCAGCTGACAAGCGTTCCTCGCAAAAGGACTTCACAAGTGCACGCTCACTATCACGGCACAGCGTGATACTGTCCGGCACGGCGCTTGCTGACGTAGATAGCGCGTCCTGGGGTAAAGAAAGAGGCCGTCAGACTCCAGCTGCTGTCAGGAATGCAGAGACTGTGTGTACAGCAGCGCGAGGCACCCACCTTTGCTAGAGCAACAGCTGCTGGGTCAGTCAGGCTCCACGCAAGAGTGCGAGCTGCAGCAGGTGCTGCTGCGAGTGATGCTGAGGTCCTCAGAAAGTGTAGAGCGTTCAGAGGCAGCACCAACACACGCACCAGCCGTCCGCGGCGACGCTTGGCGGGGAGCTGATGCAGCAGCTGCGGCATCGGGTGGTTGCCGCGACGGCGTTGTGCGAGTGCTGCGCGCTCTCTGTGGGGCAGCCTCAATGTCTTCAGCAGCAGCAGACACCCTCCTGCTGCCATTCCGCGTGGGCGTCATCCCCAGGCCACACGCATTCAGCGGCACACTTTGACAGGCTCGATGGAGGCGAAACAGTTCAAGCGACGGGATAGTAGTACTGAGACTCAAGGCTTGTTAGGCCCGTACCATATAGTCTCCTCCATTTCCCGCAAAAGTCAAGTCGTTTAGTCGCGGCCGTCGCCGGCAAAAGTCGCCACGTGGCAGGCAAAAGTCGTGCCTGCGGCGGGC
>Ga0164297_10004231_pt1 | contig 12979 bp, 21 predicted proteins | sample GEODES058metaG_FD_113539 | JGI IMG/M metagenome (GOLD analysis project Ga0164297, IMG submission 113539) | Dystrophic lake water microbial communities from Trout Bog Lake, Wisconsin, USA - GEODES058 metaG | ecosystem: Environmental > Aquatic > Freshwater > Lake | place: USA: Trout Bog Lake... | reverse complement strand
CTATTAGCATTTTAATGGACCATTGGTTACCAATAGAACTAATAAGTGATAACACATCAAGAATAAACCCTCGTAACATAATCTCTGTGTTTGATGCTAATAGAAAGATATCTGATTATTATACTAATACAATGAAGAAAGTGAATGATCTTCTTGTTATGAAATCAAGAATGAAAGAGATGGAAGAAGAAGGAGAGAATATGGATGATGTAATGACTGCATTAGAAGAATCACAAGGTGTAATTCTCCATTAATATATTATATATATTCCCTCGGTGGGTAACAGAAAAGAATTATATCATATAATTTGTAATTTGTCAAGTATTTTTTTAGGATAAAGTGAAATGAGTGAAAAAGAAAAGAAAAAGCGTGAATATGTTAACAATGGTGACTTCCTTACAGCATTAGAAGCATTCAAATCAGCAAAGAAACTGTCAGAAGAAACAAACACACCACCCCCACGTATACCAAATTACATAGGCGAATGCTTCCTCAAGATTGCGGAGGGTCTGTCCCACAGACCTAATTTTATAAATTACACATATAGAGATGAGATGATTGCGGATGGTGTAGAGAACTGTCTGATGTATTTTGAGAACTTTGATGCTGATAAAAGTAAGAACCCTTTCGCATATTTCACACAAGTTATCTACTTTGCTTTCCTAAGACGCATACAGAAAGAAAAGAAACAGATGTATGTCAAATGTAAAGCAACCGAACAGATGGCTATTCTGGATGAACATGAACTTCAAGAATTGGATGAAATGTCCAATAACACCAGACAGTTTGAGTTGTATGATAACATCTCAGAGTTCATTGAGAACTTTGAAGAGAATAAGAAAAACAAAAAGTTAATCCCTAAGACGAAAGGTCTTGACAATTTCTTTGAGGAATGATATAATGAGAATCGGATTTAATTGTAGTACCTTTGATTTATTCCATGCCGGACATGTGACAATGTTAAAGATGGAAAAGGAACAATGTGACTATCTTATAATCGCTTTACAAACAGATCCAACTATTGATAGACCTGATAGTAAGAACAAACCAATCCAAAGCATATATGAAAGGTTTGTTCAAGTATCCGCATGTAAATATGTAGATGAGGTGCTTGTCTATGAAACAGAAGAAGATTTGTTACATCTCATTCAAACCACAACAATGGATGTTAGGTTTTTGGGTGATGAGTATCGTATCAAAGATTTCACTGGAAAGCAATGGTGTATTGATAATGGTATAGAGTTGTTCTATCACAAAAGAGAACATCCATATAGTAGTTCCCAGTTAAGAACTAGAACATGGGAAGCAGAACAAAGAAAACGTGGAGTAAATAATGATATTTGTGAAAAATATAAACTTGTTGATGGTGGTGGTTGTTCTCCACGAGTATGGGGAAGTGTAAATGAAAGTAGCACTGATAACAGATCAACACTTTGGGGCGAGAAACGATAGTCAACAGTTTCTTGATTATTATGAGAAGTTTTATAAAGAAACATTCTTTCCAAAACTAGAAGAAGAAAACATCAAGACAGTTCTGATTCTTGGTGACACATTTGATAGAAGAAAATATATAAACTTCAGCACTTTACAAAGAACCAAACAAATGTTCTTTGATGAACTTTATAATCGTAATATTAGTGTTTATATGTTGGCTGGAAATCATGATACATATTACAAAAATACAAACGAGGTCAATTCAGTAGATTTGTTACTGAGGGAATATGATAATATTGAGGTGATTGATAAACCCAAAACAATCAATATTGACAGAAGAGATCCTAGTAAAAATATTTGTATGATCCCTTGGGTCTGTGCTGATAACTATCAAGAATGTTTGGATGAGATAAATAACACAACGGCAGAATATTGTTGTGGTCACTTTGAAATTGAAGGGTTTTCTATGTATCGGGGACTGCCATCAGAAGAGGGTATGTCTCGTGGATTATTTAGAAAGTTTAGTTTTACTTTTAGCGGTCACTACCATCATAGGTCATCTAGTGATGGAATATACTATTTGGGAAACCCCTATGAACTTACTTGGAGTGATTATAATGACCCTCGTGGGTTTCATACATTTGAGCTTGATAGTGAAACTTTATCTTTTTGTGAAAATCCTAATGTAATGTTCCATCGTATCGTGTATGACGATACTATAACAAACAACCAAGAATTCACACAATATGCGAATAAACACGTAAAGGTTGTAGTTGTAAATAAATCAAACCCTTACATGTTTGATAAGTTCATGGGTGATCTTTATAATGTCAATCCTTTACAAGTCACTATTGTTGAAGATTTCACTGATTTGACAGAAGGACTAGATGATGATATAATAGATCAAGCAGAAGACACTCTGACTATTATAAACAAAACTGTTGACAACTTACAAGATGATCTAGACAAGACACGCATGAAGAACATTCTTCGTGAATTGTATCTGGAAGCAATTAATACTATTGAATAAATTATGATTAATTTTAGGAATGTTAGGTGGCGTAATTTTTTGAGTACTGGCAACACCTTTACCGATATCCAACTTGATAGGCACTCTGACACTCTTGTTATTGGGTCTAATGGTGCCGGTAAATCTACTATGCTTGATGCTTTGTGTTTTGGTTTGTTTGGTAAACCATTCCGTAAGATCAACAAACCACAACTACTCAACTCTATTAATCAGAACAATGCAGTAGTTGAAATCTTCTTTGACATTGGTTCAAAGAAGTACAAAGTAGTTCGTGGACTCAAACCAAATGTCTTTGAAATCTTTTGTGATGATGTTCTTATTAATCAGGATGCAAAGTCGCGTGATTATCAGGAATATCTTGAAAGAGTTATATTAAAGTTAAACTACAAGTCATTTACTCAGATTGTTATCTTGGGTTCAGCATCGTTTGTGCCTTTTATGCAGTTACCGGCTGCTGATAGAAGAGCAATCATTGAAGATCTATTGGACATTCGTATCTTTTCTTCTATGAATACTCTTGTAAAAGATAAGATGACTAATCTAAAAGATACTGCAAGAAGTATCAAGTATGACATTGATTTGACTGAAGAAAAAATTACACTTCAGAAGAAAAACCTTGAAGATAATAAGGCACACAATGAAGAAGAGATACAGAACAAGAAAATTGAGATTGAGAAAAGTAGGCAACAAGCGGATAAACTCCAGAACGACATTGCTCTTGTGCAGAAGCATGTTCAGACGCTTACGTCTAAAGTGCAAACAGAAAATGAAGTTCGCACAAAGAGTAAGAAGTTATTGCAAATTGAGTCCAAGATGGAGAGTTCTATATCCAAAATTGAGAAGGATATTCAGTTCTTTTTGGAAAATGATACTTGCCCTACATGTTCCCAAACGATTGAAGACTCGTTCAGAGAAAATAAGATCAAAGTTAAGGACGAAAAAAAGAATGAAATTCAGACGGGGTTATTAAAACTTGCAGAAGAACTAGAAAAGAACAACGACAAGATTAGCACTATTGTAGAAATCAATAAGGATATTGCTAATCATCTTAATAAAGTTTCTGAACACAATGCAACCATTCGTGCAATCAATGACTATATAGATAAGCAGAATAGAGAAATTGAAAAACTTCTTGATCGTAAGGAAAACATTATTGGTGACAATTCTCATCTAAAAGAATTGAATGACCAGTTAGTTGGTCTTGAAAAACAACAAGAAGAACTTTCTATTGAAAAGCATTATTATGATTATGCTGCAAATTTGTTAAAGGATACTGGTATTAAAACCAGAATCATCAAGCAATATTTGCCTATCATGAACAAACTGGTGAATAAGTATTTGTCTGCGATGGACTTCTTTGTGAACTTTAATATCAATGAAAACTTTGAAGAAACTATTAAATCACGATACAGAGATGACTTCTCATATGCAAACTTCTCAGAAGGTGAGAAAATGCGTATTGACTTGGCATTACTTTTCACTTGGCGCCAAATTGCCAAACTCAAAAATTCAACTAATACAAACTTGTTAATTCTTGATGAGGTATTTGATAGTAGCTTGGATACTGTAGGAACTGAAGAGTTTCTAAAATTGATTCATGAAATGGGACATGATACCAATGTATTTGTTATTTCTCATAAGGGTGACCAACTGTTTGATAAGTTTAGGTCTGTTATTAAATTTACTAAAGTTGGCAATTTTAGTGGAATAGAAAACTCCAAAAAGTTACCTTAGTATTTTTTATAATAAAAAGTAAGAAACTTTTTGGAGTAAAAAATGGAGAGAAAAAAACGAGAAATATATGGTGACTTGCCTCCAAGATCCAACCCAGATTATATGAGGCTCTATAAACAAAAAAATAAAGAACGAATAAAAGAACTTTCCAGACATAAGATTAATCAAAATTTAAAAGAAAATCCAAATTATTGGAAAGAAAAATACGATCCCGTTAAGGCTGCGGAATATAGGGAAAAGAATAGAACAAACTTTTCTGAAAAACAGTGGATGAAAAGAGGGATTGTTAATATGACATATGATAGATTTTTACAAGAATTGGAAAAACAAAACAATGAATGTAAAATCTGTAAAAAAACTCTAACAAATCCACAGGTTGATCATGATCATCAAACCGGAGAATATAGAGGTATATTGTGTGTCCCTTGTAATAATGGTTTGGGTATATATGAAAAGAAGAAAGAACTTTTTGAAAAATATTTAGTAGGATAGCATAATGAGTGATGTAATTAAAATCGATACAACGGATCAGGTAGTATATGGATCACAATCGGCGATTCAAGAATATACTCTTCTTGAATTGGTTCCTGAAACAGACTCAATTTTAAAAGAAATTATGCCTGTATTTGATTTCACGAATCCCCCAACAGACCCAACTGAATTGGCATCTGAGTTGGTTGAAAACTGCAAGGGTAGAAATGGGTTTGGATTGTCTGCTAATCAAGTTGGTTTACGATATAGAGTATTTATAATGGGTTCTGATGCAGAATATGTAGCATTCTTTAATCCAAAAATTCTTAAATCATCTGATAAAAAATCCCTTATTGTAGAGGGGTGCTTGTCATTCCCTATGTTGGGATTGAAAATTGAAAGACCGGAAACTGTAGAAGTTGAATATCAAGATTATAATGGTCAAGTTAGAACAGGTGTCTTTTCTGGTCTTTCTGCACATGTTTTTCAACACGAAATGGACCATCTCAATGGAATAACCTATCTATCTAAGGCAAAACCACTGGCATTGAAGTATGGTTTAAACAAAAGAAAGAAGTTTCACACATTGGTTGATAGATACAACAAGGCACAGAAACACAAGGAGAACTTATTAAAAATATCACCTTGACAGAAATATTATACTTAGGTTTGGTTCTTTCTACGAGTTTCCCAACCTTTGTTATAACTTTCTGGTGGGTTTCGTTTTCCAAACATACCATTTTTGGAACCGGAGTTTTTACCTTTCATAGATGAACTTATTTTCTTGGCGGTGGTGTTTGATATAGAGTTACAACCACCATCAAGACCGTTTTCTGTTTTTAGGTTTGCCCACTCACCGGAAGAAACTATGTTATTTTCTTCGGAAAACTTTTTAGAATATTCTACAAGTTCTGTTTCATCGGTAAAAAGTTGGAACCATAAAGTTTCTACGTGTTCTTTGCCGTGTTTATTGATGTGGAGTTTCCAGTATTTTCCACTTCCAAAATATGACTTTGGATATCTACTAGTAGTTTTTCCGAAATATTTGATTCCGGTTTTAGAATGTTGTTTGATATATAGATATGTTGGTTTCAATGCTGATACTCCCTAAAAGTGTTAGAGTGTGTAGGAGTTCCTGCTCCGTGACACACACCTATTTATACATTTAAATAAATGCTTGACCATTTGAATGGAATGTGTTATACTGAACGTTCTAAACCATTGGCACTTAAAATGGGTTTAAAGAAACGTGGAAAGTTCAATAAATTGGTTGACCGTTTTAATAAAGCAAATAAGAAAATCAAATCTGTTTCAAAATAACTGAGGAAATTATGGAAATTTCAATTAAAAAAGAAGATCTTAGAAAGAATAGTATCTTTGTTGCCACTCCAATGTATGGTGGTATGAATCATGGTCTTTACATGAAGTCTTGTCTTGATTTACAGGCACTCTGTATGCAATATGGAGTTCAAGTAAAGTTCTCGTTCCTTTTCAATGAGTCACTTATCACTCGTGCAAGAAACTATCTTGTAGATGAATTTATTCATCGTTCTGATTGCACACATCTACTTTTCATTGACTCAGACATTCACTTTGACCCAAATGATGTTATTGCACTTCTTGCAATTGACAAAGATGTTATTGGTGGTCCATATCCTAAGAAAGCAATTAAGTGGAAATCTGTAAAGACCGCTGCTGCTAAGAATCCTGATGTTGATGCACAGACCTTAGAGAAGGTTGCTGGTGATTTCGTATTCAATCCAGTAAAAGGAACTGCACAGTTTAATGTTTCTGAACCACTTCAAGTACTTGAAATTGGTACTGGTTTTATGTTGGTAAAACGTGAAGTTTTTGCTAAGATGGAAAAGCAATATCCATCAATCCGTTATCTACCAGATCATGTTGGTCAAGCACACTTTGATGGTTCACGTTACATTCATGCATTCTTTGATACTGTTATTGATACAAAAGATAGTATCACTGGTGGTGGTTCTGAACGTTATTTGTCAGAGGATTACATGTTCTGTCAGATGTGGCGTAAGATGGGTGGAGACATCTGGTTATGTCCTTGGATGAGAACTTCTCATATTGGTACATATCACTTCCAGGGTGACATGCCAGCAGTTGCTAACTTTGTAGGAGAAATGTAATGAGTGAGAGTTCTGTTTTGGTTCCCTATCGTATGGATGGGGAATCTTTTGAAGATTATAAATTTAGACAAAAGGAAGTGAACAAGTATTACAAATCCCTTACGGAATGGAAGTTGGTTTGGGATTCTAAGGAACAAGGAACCTACCGTAAGGAGAAGTAATACGTGAATATTATAGGATTGGTTGGTTTTATCGGGAGTGGTAAAGGAACCGTAGGTGATATATTAGAACAGAATGGATATGTAAAAGAAAGCTTTGCAAAAGGTGTCAAGGATGTCGCCTCTGTAATGTTTGGTTGGGATAGAGACATGTTAGAAGGAGATACTGAATCTTCTAGAAAACGTAGAGAAGAACCTGATTCATTCTGGTCAAACAAATTTGGCAGACCTTTTACACCGAGAGAAGCACTTCAGAAAATGGGAACAGAAGTTGGTCGTGATATATTTCACACTGACTTCTGGGTTCTTCAATTGGAACATAGGTTACTAACATCAACCGATTCTATTGTTATTACTGATGTTCGTTTTCCTAATGAGATTGATTGGATTCACAAACAAGGTGGTAAAGTTTATGAAGTACAAAGGGGTGAATCACCCGAATGGTATAATAAACTGCAACAATGTGAAACTGATGATTTCAAAAATTTTATGATGGTTGGTGAAGACGTTCATTATTCTGAATGGGCTTGGGTTGGTCATGATATTGATGGGTTGATTTCAAATAATGGTACACTTGAGGACTTGACAAACCAAGTTGAACGTGTTATAATGTGTAAACATAATGTGATTGGAGATAATAATGAAACTGTCTAGTGATACTCTTTCTGTCTTAAAGAACTTTTCCAGTATCAATTCTGGTCTTGAGTTCCGTCAAGGTAGTGTTATTAAAACTATTTCTCCTGGTAAATCTGTTCTGGCGCAAGCAACTTTGAAGGACAGTTTTCCAGAGGATTTCTGCATCTATGATCTAAATCAGTTCTTGTCTGTACACTCTTTGTGTAAAGATGCTGAAATTGATTTTGATGATGCAAATGTTATTTTTAGGAGTGGTCGTTCTAAAATTAAGTATCGTAAGACCGCAAGGGAAATGATTATCACAGTTCCTGATAAGACACTATCTCTTCCATCTGTTGACATTTCTTTTATGTTGACTGAGGATGATTATGCGTCTATCTTGAAAAGTGCAAGTGTATTACAATCACCAAATATTGCTGTTGTGTCTGATGGTGACAAAGTGTATATTACTGCATACAATGTCAAGGATGATTCTGCTCACACTAACAGTATTGAGGTGGGAGAAGGAAATGGACATTCGTTTAAAATGGTATTCTTAACGGAGAACTTGAAAATGATTTCTGGTTCTTATGATGTTGAGATTTCAGCAAAAGGTCTTGCTTCTTTCAAGCACAAAACGCAAGACGTTGATTATTGGGTTGCTACTGAAGCAAAAGAATCTAACTATGGAGCATAATAAAATGAGTTTAATTTGGTTGACTGATGTGAAGACACAAGCAAAGATTGCAGTAAATCCTAAGTATATTGTTGCAGTATTTACTGCTTCTGAAGGTGAAGTAGAAGGTAAGACTGTAGTTGGTCTTATTAATGGTAATGTTGTTGTTGAGGAAAATGAACTTGACGTTGTTATACAAATTAATGGAGCATAATTAAATGTCTATTACTGTTCAAACACTGTTTGGAACTTATAATGAAGAAGAACTCAAGGCAATCAAGAGTTGTCTGAGGGAAATGTCAGAATGTATGTCTAAGATCAACAACGAAAAGGAGTTGATGAAGGATATCGTTAGTACTACACATGACAAGTTTAAGATTCCTAAGAAGATCTTTAAGAAAATGTCTAATGTATATTACAAGCAATCGTTTCAAGAGATTGTTTCTGAAAATAATGAATTTGAAGCATTGTTTGAAGGTGTGAACGAAGTTAAGTGATTTTAATGCCCCTTCGGGGGCATCTTTTTTATTATGGAGTATTGAATGACTGAGCATATGTTATGGGTAGAAAAGTATCGTCCTACCAAAATCGCAGATTGTATCCTTCCTGATAGTTTAAAAACCCTTTTTCAAGATATCGTTACCAAAGGTGAAATCCCAAACCTCCTTCTTTCTGGTACTGCTGGTGTTGGTAAGACAACTGTAGCAAAAGCACTTTGTAATGAAGTTGGTTGTGATTTCATGATGATCAATGGATCTGATGAATCTGGTATTGATGTTCTTCGTAACAAGATTAAGAACTATGCATCTTCTATGTCTCTTACTGGTGGACGTAAAGTCATTATCATTGACGAGGCAGATTATCTAAACCCAAACTCAACACAACCTGCACTTCGTGGTGCTATTGAAGAGTTTGCTTCTAACTGTTCTTTTATTTTCACTTGTAACTATAAGAACCGTATTATTGATCCACTCCATTCTCGTTGTACTGTCATTGATTTCAAACTCAATGGTTGCAAACCAAAGATGGCTGCACAGTTCTTCAAACGTGTTGAGGGTATTCTCCAACATGAGAATGTAGAATATAGTAAGGATGTAGTAGCTGCTGTTATCACCAAACATTTTCCCGATAATAGACGCATTCTAAACGAGTTACAGAGGTATTCTGTCTCTGGGGTCATTGATAGTGGTATTCTAAGTAATATCGGTGATATACAGATCACAGAACTTGTAAACTGCATTCACACACGTGATTTCAGTTCAGCACGTAAGTGGGTTGTTAATAATCTTGACAATGATCCTTCTGTACTCTTGAGGAAGGTCTTTGATGGTCTATATGATCAATTGAAACCATCTTCTGTCCCACAGTTGGTAATTACTATTGGTAAATATCAGTTTAATGCTGCTTTTGTTGCTGATCATGAAATTAACCTTCTGGCATGTATTGTTGAACTTATGTCTGACTTGGAGTTCAAATAATGCCTGATCTATTTAAGGAGATTGTACCTTCTATACTACAAACTAAGAAAAGTGTGTTCCGTGATGAACTGGATTATAATGACTATAATCCGTTCATTGTTAATCGTGCTCTGTCCTATCATATTGATTGTATTCCTTATGTGAATGAAATCAATATGTTGTCTGGTTTAGATAAAGATATGCAATATTCATATCTTCTTCATTATATTAGACCAATGAAACGTTCATTCAAGAAATGGCAAAAATCTGAGATTGATAAAGACATAGAGTGCGTGAAAGTATATTTTGGCTATTCCAACCAGAAAGCAAAGGATGCTCTTCGTATTCTTACTCATGAACAAATCAATGAGATAAGAAGAAAAACGGATAAAGGTGGAGTGAAACAATAATTCTTTATAATAACATATTTTTATAAATAAAAGTATCATTTATCCACAATTAATAAAGATATGGTCAATATCATAGGTTACAATCAATTCCCAGATAAAAATGAATTTATTGAACTGTATAAAAATAATACACAATTGCAATTATCCAATTATTATGGATGTACTAAGAAACGCATCAATAAATGGATAAAACATTTTGGATTAGAATTAAGACCCCAAGGAGGGGGAAATAATAGAAAATATGATATAGATGAAATTATTTTAAGAAAATTAATAGATAATGGTTATAGTAATGATGAAATTTGTAATGTATTAAATATTAGGGGAAAAACATCTCTTTATACATGGTTAAGGAAATATAATATAAAGAGAAAAAAAGAAACAGATAAATATAAGTTATATAAACATAAAGTTAGGTATTTAACCGAAAAAACATATGCCTTATATAAAAACGAAATAAACCCTAATAACTATCCTAGAACACTGTGTGGAGTTGATAATGGGTATCAACTAGACCATATAATGAGTGTTTCTGATTGTTTTAATAAAAACATATCAGAGGATTATTGTGCTTCTATGGAAAATTTACAAATGTTATCTTGGATGGATAACTTGAGGAAAAGATATGAATAAAATAGAAAGTGATATTTTTAATGGACTTGGTGTAGAAATTAAATTGACGGAAGAAGATGATTTTCTCAAAGTCAGAGAAACACTGACCCGTATTGGTGTAGCATCCAAAAAAGATAAAATTCTTTATCAATCTTGTCATATCCTTCATAAAAAAGGAAAATACGCACTCATTCATTTTAAAGAGTTGTTTGCCCTTGATGGTAAACCAACAGATTTATCAGAAAATGATCTTTCACGTAGAAATGCAATTGCAAAGTTATTAGAAGATTGGGGATTGGTTACTGTTGTTAATAAAGAACAAGTAGAAAATCCACCACCAATTTTCCTATCACAAATCAAAATCATCTCTCATAAGGAAAAACATGAATGGGAGTTGATTGCAAAATATAACATTGGAAAGAAAAAAACTTCTTGACAATAACAAAATAATGTGTTATATTGTATAAATAGAAGTGGATGCCTTCGGGGTCCACTCTATTTTATTAACTCGCTTTTAAGGAGAAACAATATGACATATGCATACGGTAAGTCACTACTTCCATCTACTGTTGGTTTTGATCGTCTTCTAACAACTCTTAATGAGTTTGAAGAACTGTTTGAACAAAAGAAACCACAAACATACCCCCCATACAATATTGTCAAATTTGATGATGATAATTATCAGATCCAAATTGCTGTTGCAGGATTTGATAAGAATGAAATTGTTATTGAAACTAAGAACAACCAACTAACTGTCAATGGTGAAATCAAATCTGCATACACCTCAGATGTTGTATTTTTACATCGTGGTTTATCAACTCGTGATTTTAGTCATTCATTTACATTATCTGATACTGTAGTTGTGAAATCTGCTGACATAGTTAATGGTGTTCTGAAAATTGACCTTCAGAATATTGTACCAGAAGAAAAGAAACCCAGAAAAATTCCTATCGGTAATGAAATGGCATATCATTTTGAATGATTGATATATAATTTAGGGGGAATCATTTCCCCCTACCAATAGGAATAAGACAATGAAACAATATAAAAAGAAAACAACGGATAGACCTGTCTTGAAAAAACTAAGACCACTTGGGAATTTAACAGATGTGTACTACACATATTCTCATTGGGCTAAAAAATTCATTGATGGGGTTGAATATATTCCTGTTTCAAAATCAAACCCAGAAGAGTTTCCAATGAAAACAACACCAATTCATTGGATGCGTAAAGATAATATGGAGCATATAAAATAATGGCATTGAAGAAAACAAACAAGAATCGTAAGAAAGTAGATGAACCGACTGTGGAAATGATTGAACCAACTAAAGGTTGGGAAATCCCAAATAACAAGAAGTTTTTTGTAACCATTGGTCTTGTTGTAGCATTTATTATTCTTATTATTTGATATGAAACAAAAATTTGTTAATGCTTATATGGATGTGGCACACCGTTTTGCTCAACTCTCTACTGCAAAGAGGTTACAAGTCGGTGCAATCATTGTGAAAGATGATAGAATTATATCTATTGGTTATAATGGTATGCCATCTGGTTGGACTAATGAATGTGAAGTTGAACATCATACCTTTGATTCTAGAGATATTGAAAATGATCCTGCTTGGAGTAAGGATTTAAACAAAGGTGGATATAGTAGGTTAAAAACCAAAGATGAAGTAATCCATGCAGAAATGAATTGTTTAGGGAAATTGGCAAAAAGTAATGAATCTGGTATAGATTCTACAATGTTTATTACACATTCGCCCTGTATTCAATGTGCAAAAGGGATATATGTTGCAGGAATCAAGAATATATTTTATTCGGAAGAGTATAGATGCAATGATGGTATTATTTTTCTAAGAAAATGTGGTGTTGAAGTTGTAAAATTATAAATATTAGTTTTACATGCTGAAGCAGAAAAATGAAACATAAACACCACATAATACCTAAACATATGGGTGGTTCTGATGATCCATCAAATTTGACAGAATTGAGTAGGGAGGATCATGCTTTTGCACATAAAGAACTATATGAAAAATATGGTAAGAAAGAAGATTTAGGTGCATATTATCTACTAAATGGACAAACTGATGAAGCAATGAAAATATATTCCTCATTGGGTGGTAAAGTCCAAGGGAAAAGGAATGCTGAATCTGGTCATATTCAAAAAATACAGAAATCATCCGATGTTGTTTCTAATGGTAGAAAAGGTGGGTGTGCCACAATAAAAACAGG
>Ga0164297_10004230_pt1 | contig 12979 bp, 12 predicted proteins | sample GEODES058metaG_FD_113539 | JGI IMG/M metagenome (GOLD analysis project Ga0164297, IMG submission 113539) | Dystrophic lake water microbial communities from Trout Bog Lake, Wisconsin, USA - GEODES058 metaG | ecosystem: Environmental > Aquatic > Freshwater > Lake | place: USA: Trout Bog Lake... | reverse complement strand
TGTAGCACTCGTTGATAAGATCTCCCAAGAGCAAGGGGGTCTGCATATTTTGATCAACAACGCAGGAATAACCAAAGACATGCTGGCCATGCGCCTCAAAGATGATGATTGGGACGCGGTCATTGACACCAACCTTAAAGCAGTTTTTACCTTATCAAAAGCTGCGATTCGACCAATGATGAAACAGCGTTTTGGTCGCATCATCAATATCACAAGCGTTGTCGGGGCAAGCGGCAATCCTGGACAATCTAATTATGCAGCCTCAAAAGCGGGTGTGGCTGGAATGACGCGCGCGCTTGCTCGTGAATTAGGATCCCGAAATATTACGGTGAACTGTGTGGCACCTGGATTCATTGATACCGACATGACCTCCGCCTTATCAGAAGATCAGCAAAAAGCATTAATTTCTCAAATCCCACTCAGTAGGCTTGGACAACCAAGCGATGTGGCTAATTTGGTTCAATTTTTAGCCAGTCCGTTGGCTTCTTACATCACTGGCCAAGAAATTCATGTAAACGGTGGCATGTTAATGGTTTGAAATTAAGTTTTTTCAAATTTCTGAAATCTAATCCCTACTCGGCTAAAATCGAGGCCTTCTACACAACCCTCTGAGGGAATTAAATGAGCGATATCGAAGCACGTGTCAAAAAAATAATAGCTGAGCAACTTGGAGTCGAAGAGGCTCAAGTCACCCAAGATAAGGCTTTTGTAGCCGATCTAGGAGCAGATTCACTTGATACGGTTGAACTGGTCATGGCGTTAGAAGATGAGTTCGGAATTGAAATTCCAGACGAAGACGCAGAGAAAATCACCACTGTTAAAAATGCAGTGGATTATGCTCTAGCACACAAAAAAGCCTAATTTTTAAGGCAAACAATTGGAAAGTAGCTTCTGAATGAGCCGTCGCCGCGTTGTCGTGACTGGCCTGGGATGCGTTTGTCCCGTAGGTAATACGGTTCAAGATTCCTGGTCAAACATTATTGCTGGTCACTCCGGAATTGGTAATATTACTCACTTCGATGCGAGTGGATTTTCTTGTCACTTTGCTGGAGAGGTCAAGGGACTCGACCTAGACTCCTACATCAGCCCAAAAGAAGCCCGAACGATGGACTCGTTCATCCACTTTGGTATCGTTGCAGCAGTTCAAGCGGTGCAAGATAGTGGTTTACCTGTAGGAGATGCACTCGGCGAGTTAGTAGCTGAACGTATAGGCTGCTTGATTGGCTCGGGGATCGGAGGGTTGCCGCTGATTGAGAACATGCATGCGGAGCTCGTTAACCGCGGGCCGCGTCGTATTTCCCCCTTCTTTGTACCAGCCTCAATCGTGAACATGATTTCTGGTCACGTGTCGATGCGCTTTGGATTTAAAGGGCCTAACCTTGCCATTGCAACAGCTTGCACAACAGGTCTTCACAGCATCGGACAGGCTGGGCGATTGATCGAATACGGCGACGCAGATGTCATGATTGCTGGAGGAGCAGAGGCCACCATCTCCCCTTTAGGTTTGGGAGGTTTTGCTGCAATGAGAGCTTTGTCAACACGCAATGACGATCCTAAATCGGCCTCTAGGCCTTGGGATAAGGACCGTGACGGCTTCGTCTTAGGCGAGGGAGCAGGGGTGGTTGTCCTTGAAGAGTACGAATTTGCAAAAGCTCGAGGCGCAAAAATCTACGCTGAGTTGGCCGGCTTTGGTATGAGTGCTGATGCAGGCCATATGACAGCACCTAATATGGATGGCCCAAGGCGCGCTATGGTGCACGCTATGAAAAATGCTGAAATTAACCCTGAGGCAATCGATTACATCAATGCTCACGGGACTTCCACTCCTCTTGGGGATATCAACGAAACCCACGCGATCCAAGCCGCATTTGGTGAGCACGCAAAGAGCACAGTAGTTAGCTCGACAAAGTCAATGACTGGACATTTACTGGGAGGCGCAGGCGGGATAGAAAGCGTCTTTACGGTGCTCGCCCTTCACAACCAAATAGTGCCTCCAACCATTAATTTAGACAGTCCTGACCCAGAGTGCACGCTCGATTATTGTGCAAATAAAGCGCGCGAAATCAACATGACCTACGCCCTTAAAAACAACTTTGGATTTGGTGGGACAAACGGTAGTTTGATTTTTAAGCGTTTCTAATTTTCAGCTCGAACCCAAGCTCCTACCCAGCTGGCTCGCTAAACTCACCAACACCAACCCCGTACTCAGCCAAATTAATTGCGTCACTGTTTGGCGTGGAGTGAGTCTTTTTTGTAACTGCGGAATTAAATCAGCCAAAGAAACATATATGTAACTGCTACTGGCCAAAGCTAATAAATAGGGAAGGAAATCTTCGTGCCCACGCAGCAAAAACAAACCCGCTAAGCCCCCTAAAACAGTTACGCCGCCAGCTAAAGATAATTTGATAACCGCACTCTTGGGCTGTGATGAGTTAGCCCCCAACACAACCAAATCGCCCATATGATGCGGAACCTCGTGAGTCCAAACTGCAAGGCTTGCGATTAATCCGACATGAAAATCTGCCATAAATGCAGCAGCTACCAATACGCCGTCACCAAATGAGTGCAAACTGTCTCCAAGAAGGACAGCCCAACCCCCTACCTTGAGTTTAGGATCCAAAGCTGGATCTAGATGGGGCTGGGCATGCGCGTGCGCGTGCGCGTGCGCGTGAAGATGAGAGTTGAGCAAATGCGGCAAAGACTCAGAGTCATGGTGATGGTGATGCTCATGGCCGTGGTGCCAAAGTTCTGCTTTGTCCAATAAAAAGAAAAATAAAATGCCAGCTAAAAGAACACTAAAAAGAGCCCTCGGGTTATTAAATCCCTCAAAGGCTTCGGGCAGTAAGTGCATGAAAGCAGTCGCCAGCAAAGCCCCTGCAGCTAAACTCAACAAATGCTGGGTATATTGAGACATCACCGCTTTGACAAAAATCCAAGCAACCCAAACACTCCCCACTCCCGAGGCAAGGGTGCCCAACAAAATACAGATCAGAAGGTATGAAAATGACTCCATATTGACTTAATGCGCTTTATCCCAGTTCTCACCCATACCCAGCTCAGCTAACAAAGGAACCTTTAGGTCTGCCACACCCGCCATTAAGCTTGGAATGGTTTGTTTTAACCAATCTACCTCTTCTAAGGGCACCTCAAAAACGAGCTCATCGTGGACTTGCATTATCATTTTAGTTTTCTTGTCAAGCCGGTCTAGCTCGAGCTGCACTCGCACCATACTTAGTTTAATTAAATCAGCAGCCGTTCCTTGCATCGGCGCATTGATCGCTGCGCGCTCGGCGCCCGCTCGTCTTGGACCATTGGGTGAATTGATCTCTGGCAGATACAAACGTCGACCAAACACAGTTTCCACAAAGCCCTTTTGACGAGCGGTGGTGCGTGTGTCTTCCATGTAGCGTTTCACACCCGCAAAGCGCATGAAATAACGCTCTATGTAGTTCTTTGCGGCTGTGTTGTCGATTGAAAGCGCTTTAGCTAGTCCAAAGGCGCTCATTCCGTAAATCAATCCAAAATTGATAACTTTGGCGTACCTTCTTTGTTCATGACTCACATCGGTGACGGGTACGGAGAATATCTCAGCAGCAGTTGCTTTGTGAACATCTAAGCCGTCATGAAAGGCTTTCAAAAGAGCCTCATCCTCGCTCAAATGAGCCATGATTCGAAGCTCGATTTGGCTGTAGTCTGCGCTAGCAATCAAACTACCAGGTGGAGCTACAAAAGCCTCGCGCACGCGTCTGCCCTCTGGGGTTCGAATGGGAATATTTTGTAGATTAGGCTCGTTGCTGGAGAGCCTGCCAGTGACGGCGACGGCTTGGGCGTAGTGGGTATGTACGCGACCTGTGCTGGGTTGGGCCATTTGCGCAAGTTTATCGGTATAAGTTCCTTTGAGCTTGAAGATCCCTCTGTGCTCCAAAATCTTAGCTGGCAAAGGGTAATCTTCCGCCAATTTTTCAAGCACTTCCTCGTCCGTACTAGGTGCACCTTTTGGGGTTTTCTTAAGAACAGGGAGTCCTAATTTTTCAAAAAATATCTCTGCAATTTGCTTTGGAGAACTCAGATTAAAGGGCTGGTCAGCCAGCAAGTAAGCCTCCCTCTCTAGCTCCCCAATGCGAGTCCCGAGTTCTTGACTTTGTTTTGCCAGTGTTAGCGCATCAATCAGCACCCCGTTGCGCTCAATCCTAAAGAGCGTCTCACTGCTTTCAATCTCAAGCTGGTAGATGAAATTTAACTTCTCATCAGCCTGGATCCTTGGCCAAAGACTAAGGTGTACATCCAAAGTTTGGTCCGTATCCTCACACGCATAGTGAGAGGCCTGCGCCACCTCCACTTGATTGAATTTGATTTGGTGTGCACCCTTTCCGCAAAGGGATTCATAGGTCACGCCAGTTCTTGCCAAATGCCGTAGCGCAAGACTGGTGAGGTTATGGGGTTTGTGCACTTCAAGGACGTAACTTTGAAGCATCGTATCGTGCAAATAGCCCCTGACGTGTACGCCGTGATTTGCAAAAACGTGGCGATCATATTTAATGTGTTGCCCGATTTTGCAACAGGCCGGATCTTCCAACCACGGCTTTAATTTCTCCAAAACCAAATCAATTGGCAATTGATCGGGTGCGCCCGGATAATCATGGGTCAAAGGAATATAAGCAGACTCTCCCACACTAATGCTAAAGCTAATACCTACTATTTTCGCCTGCATCTCATCTAACGAGGTGGTCTCTGTGTCTAATGCGGCCCACTTTGCTGATCTAAGTCGTAGGATCCATTTCTCTAAATGCTCCATGCTCAAAATAGTCTCGTAGCAAACGGGACCACTTAGGGAGCTTTGAGGGAGCGGGTCGTCAAACAAGGCGTCCCCCGAGTCCTGAGACGGGTTAGAAAAAGATTGATTTTGCCGGGCCTGACTCCCTGTCTTGGCCCCGACACTGTCTGCGCCTGAGCCACCCTCGCTTTGGGCTTCAATACTTTTTACCAGCCCTTTAAAGCCATATGTTTTATAAAAATCAAGCAGTTGTTCTTGCTCAGGAGGCCTAAATTTAAGAGGCTCCAGGTCCGGCAATCCGGGAAGATAAGCTGACAAGTCACAATCGGTTCGGATGGTCAACAACTCTCGCCCTTTAGGCAACCAATCAAGCGACTTGCGTAAATTCTCCCCCACCACACCTTTGATGGTGGGAGCGGCATTGATAATATTGTCTAAATTACCAAATTCAGTCAACCATTTGACCGCCGTTTTAGGTCCTACTTTCTCCACTCCCGGCACGTTGTCGACCGTATCACCCACCAACGTCTGGTAATCCAACATGAGTGAAGGAGGTACCCCAAACTCCCCAGTCACACCCTCAATGTCGCGTTTTTTGCCGCTCATTGTGTCCATCACCCAAATGTTTGAATTGACAAGTTGACTCAAATCTTTGTCGCCACTAGAGATGATGACTTCGATCCCTTGTTGATCCCCTAAATGTGCAAGCGTCCCAATCACATCGTCGGCCTCCACACCTGGAACAACGACTACGCTCCAACCCATCAAACCCACCACACGGTGAATAGGCTCAATTTGAGTGCGTAAATCAGGTGGCATTGGAGACCTATTCGCTTTGTATGCAGGATACAACTCATCCCTAAAAGTGGGACCGGGTGCATCAAATACACAGACCGCATAATCAGCATGTACTTCTTTTTTTAAACTCGTCATCATGTTGATCATGCCCCTTATTGCGCCAGTGGCCGGACTTGTTGGATCGCCCGGAGATACCCTTAAATCGGGCATAGCATGAAAAGCTCTGTACAAATAACTGGAGCCGTCAACTAACAATAAGGTCTGTTTTTCACTCATAGATCCTATTGTGCCTCCTAAATTGAATAAGCCTTCTAAAATCACGATGTAAACGTTTCAACTTAAAGCAGTATTTGGATACGCAAACCATTAAATTGACCCGTTCCCCACCAAAGCGAGCCTACAATCTAGGGTTGGATCAACCCATTCTCTAGGTTTTTTGCAAGCACATTTGTTTGTGGCTATTGCTGCGAACCGTTAGTCTCACGCCCTATTTGAAAATTTCCCCATTAAATCCACTGCAATGGCCGTCTACACTACCGTATCTGAAGCTCAGTTAGCACCTTTGCTGGTTAGCCTAAATTTAGGGCAGGCACAGGAGCTAACACCGATCAAAGGCGGTATCGAAAATACGAATTATTTTTTAACCACTGAAAAGGGGCAATTTGTATTGACCCTCTTTGAGAGGTTAGGTTTTGAACAATTGCCCTTTTACCTAAACCTAATGAAACACTTGGCACTCAAAGGAATTAAAGTGCCCGATCCTGTTGTGAGCACCAGCGGAGATATTGTTTTCTTACTCAACGAAAAGCCTGCCGCGATCGTTAGCAGATTAAAAGGGCAAAGCGAACTAAGTCCTGGGACATTGCATTGCCAAATGGTGGGCGCAATGTTGGCACGAACACATTTAGCTGGGCAGGACTTTCAGTACGAACAGCTCAATTTAAGGGGGCTTGATTGGTGGACTAAAACCACCCCTCAGGTCCTCCCTCACCTGGACAAAGAAAGGCAAGAGTTCTTGATAAGTGAGCTTGCGTTTCAACAACATGCAGCCACTCTCTCTGCCTATAAGGCACTCCCCAAAGGGCCGGTGCATGCTGACTTGTTTAGAGACAACGTCATGTTTGAAGACTCTGAACTAAGTGGTTTCTTTGATTTTTATTTTGCCGGCATCGATCACTGGATTTACGATGTCGCCGTATGCTTGAATGATTGGTGTGTTGATCTCCAAACGGGGCAATGGAACAAAGAGTTGCTGCACTCGTTTTTAAACGCTTACCAAGATGTGCGTCCGCTTGAGCGGTGCGAGCGTCAAATGTTAAATCCTATGCTCAGAGCTGCTGCCTTCAGATTTTGGCTATCTAGGCTTTGGGATTTTTACTTACCTCGCAAAGCCTCACTGCTGCAACCCCACGACCCCGCCCACTTTGAGCGAATACTTAAGGAACGAGTCTTCTCGCCTTTAAGCCTATAAATATTTTATAAAACATGAAACTAAATGTTGTACCTGCTCGAAATGGAGTCATTTGGGTAAGGTTGGGTATTAGAACGTTTTGGAAACAGCCTGTTGCATTAAGCGGTCTTTTCTTTATGTTTATGGCTCTGCTATCTGTTTTCTCTTTCATTCCTTTTGTGGGGAGTTTTATTGCGCTGGTACTTTTGCCTGTATCAACGCTTGGATTAATGGCAGCTGCTAGGGAGGCGAATTTAGATAAATTTCCAATGCCCTCCATTTTGATAGTTGGACTCACCAGCGACTCTGAGCGCAGGAAGTCCATGCTCTTACTTGGACTCATTTATGCCCTCGCTTTCTTTGGTATTTTGGGGGTTTCAGCGATATACGACGGGGGCATATTTGCGGGTCTTTATTTGAATGGTGGAACTTTTACTGAAGATACGCTTAACTCCAACAATTTTCAAAATGCCATGTGGGTCGCCACAGCTTTATACCTTCCGCTGACGGCTCTTTTTTGGCACTCACCCGCTTTGATTCACTGGCACAAAGAGCCGGTACTTAAAAGTCTTTTCTTTAGCTTTATCGGATGCATCTCCAATTGGAGAGCTTTCGCCGTGTTTGCCCTAACTTGGTCTGCAATATTTATCATTTTTGCAGCTGGGCTGGCTTTGTTAACGGTGATTTTTGATGACAGCGAATGGATTGCATTCGTCTTACTACCTGCTATGCTTTTGTTGGCAGCGATGTTTTTTACATCAAGCTATTTCACTTTCGTAGATTGTTTTATCAAAGATCCTGTGCTAGCTTGAAGATAAGACTCTAACAAATTGGTCTCAATTTAAGAGCTCAGGTCGTTGAGACCTTGGGTGGGAATGCCCAAAACCAACCGCATCGCTGGTGTCTGACAATATACGGTTGGTTTGATGATCATCTGCATTCACCGATATAAGCGTAAAGGTCTGGCCTAGCCCTTTACTGATTGTCACTACAGCGCGATTATTCTCTTCAAAGTAGCACTTTAAAACCGCTTTAGATAGGAACTGATAATGCTCTCTTTCCTCTTTATCCAGTTTTTTGAGGGCTTCTATGGTTTCTTGAATGAATTTGTCGGAGTTCAGATCCAACTCAGTATTTGAATTTTTATTGCTCACAAAACCTCCAAGAAATATCAAAAAATGATGCTTACACCACATGAAGCATGTTCAACACTTAAATATCCTCAAATGCCCGAAAAATCATAGAAAGGAACTCTTTGCATGCCCAACTAAACCTAAGTTTAGGCCTTTCAGACCTCTATTTTCTCTAGTATGGCCCGTTACTTAGCGTTTTTTTATGAAGTGAGTTGTGATATTTGAGGTATATTTTTCAAAGAGGTATAAACCAATACAAAATGATTAACTATCGTCTTGTCTAGTTTGCTTTATGACTCCCCTTTTTTTACCAAAAACGACACACCAAAAAATAACCCTTCTTCTTTAAATCCTATAGTTTTAGACGGATATTGAAAAACAGATATCAATTAAATAAATACTTTATAGCTAACAAATTTAAAAAGAATTTCCCATCTCATTATTGAAATTCATTAATCCCTAATAAATTAATATATTAGTACTAAATATAAATTAAAAAAATGTATAAATACTTAAATTGAACTAAAATTGATTACACCAGCATCTAGCTTTATCTTTTTGAGTTTGAAATGCGTTATTTACAAAATATAGAGCTAGCAATTTTTAAAAGTTTGAAAATTCAATTCAACAAATTTTTTTAAATAAAACAATCTTTCAGGAAATATATGCCGAATCAAAAAGATGATCTCAAAGAACGTGTGGACCAAAGGACTAAGGAGGCCGAGGATATTAAAAAAGTGCACGAAGAACTCCAAGCATTGAGAGCGTTGCATAAAAAGGAAAATGCCAAGTTTGCTGAGGAGCGATCACACTTGGCGGGGAAAGATAAACCCCCAAGATCCCCGTGAAACTGCTGATCCTGATGCCACCTCAAAAATATAATGAAGCGTTTTTTCAGCTTGAAATTCAACAGTTTTTTGCTTAACTAGGTAAAAATACCTCCAACCAGCTCTTTTAATAATCAGCATAAAGATTTATAATCACACACCGACTGAATTTCTAGTTTAAGACGGTTTCGGGCTGTATTTTTGCCAAAGCCCAAGCATACCAACCTCCGATTGTTTTAAATAATTGCTGAATATGACTAAATCTAGAGACTCCACTACTGCAATTAAAGAAGATGGACTTCGCTACAAGTCTAAAGTAGCGGGTTCACCTTTTAGTGGACGTACTTTTGCAATGGGTACGATGAGCTGCTTTAAATGTGGCGTTCATAAGCCTAGAGCCACTGGATCATTCAAAAAGCTCTTGGGTCAACCTATGTTCGTTTGCGGTGATTGCAAACCCGTAAAAGAAGCTCAACAAACCCCCAATTAAGCGTTCGCCATTTGCCGAATTTGCCTGTTTACTTTAGGACAGGTTGCTTTAGGTTTTGAATCAAAACTAATTGGACATAGGTAATGGTACTGCCCTTTGTCTGAATTCAACTAAAGAATTCGCACAAACACCCATTGCGTTTTGCTCTTTAATTCATTATTCTGAAACACTTGATTTAAGGATTTGAGTTTTAATCTTACACATATCGGTGGAGCTTCTATGATTAGAAACATGGGTGAAAGTGATCAAGTCATTCGTCTGGTCTTGGGCACCATCTTACTCACATTTGCGGCAACTGAACAAATAGATAGCTGGGGTTGGATTGCTGGATTCTTAAGTTTAGCCTCCGGGAGCATCGGCTTTTGCGGTCTCTATGGTTTACTTGGCCTAAATACAAACAAAAGTAACGATAATCAGCAGGTGAATTAGTTCACAGTTTTTGAACTATTCACGTAACTGTTTTTAAACTGACGTATCAGCAGCGTACTTTTGAACGTACATGAATTAGTCATCAAGAGTTGATGAACACCCAAAAATGCAAAAATTTCAAAAAAAATTCCGCCTCAGATTAAACATTTTTTTTAGCTTGTACATGTTGGGTCTGTGCGACTTTTCATTTGCACAGGCCTCTGTTTCTAATTGGCCAGCACATCCGATTAATTTAGTTGTTCCCTTTACTGCTGGCAGCGCAACGGATGTTTTAGCCAGAGTTTTCGCTGAGAAATTAGGTGCTAGATTAGGTCAACCCATCATTATTGATAACAGGGTTGGGGCGGGGGGCACGATAGGGACCAGTATCGTTGCGAAATCTGCGCCCGATGGATACACTCTTTTGGTGGTCTCAGCCGGTCACGTTGTGAATCCAGTTTTATACTCAAAACTGAACTACCAACTCAAGGATTTGGTTGCCATTAGTCCGCTTGGCACTCAACCCAACGTACTTGTTGTATCCCCTAAAAGTGGTATCAAATCTGTCAAAGAGCTCGTAGAGCGCGCCAACTCCTCCCCCAATGGACTAACCTTTGGAAGTGCAGGCGTAGGAAGCGCTACGCACACCAATGCTGAAAAATTCGTGCACGGTCTAAAACTCAAAGCAACCCACATACCCTATAAAGGGACTCCACAAATGCTAATGGACGTTACGGGCTCAAATGTTGATTTTGCTTTTGGTCCAGTTGTGTCTGCGCTCAGTTTGATCAAGGACGGGAAAATCACTGCCCTCGCGGTAAGCTCTGAAAAACGCATCTCGGCTCTACCTAACGTACCCACTGCCGCTGAAGCAGGTTACCCCCAAGGGCAATTTAATTTTTGGATTGGAATGCTGGCCCCTGCGCAAACCCCAAAGCCTATTATTGATCGATTAAATAAAGAAATACAGTCCATTATGGATCTTCCGGATGTAATGGAGAGATTTGATAATTTGGGCGCACTTGCCTTTAAATTAACCGCCCCCGAGTTTGATCACTTTATTGCGGAAGAATCGAAAACACTAGGCGAGGTGATGAAGAAAGCGGGTGTCACGCTGGACTAAATTTTGTGATGATGGCCTTCGAGAATCTTATAAGCCCGAGCCATTGCTGGCTCAAAAATCCATCACCATAGTCAACATCATTTTCAACCTGATCGCGGATACCTGTTGGATCATACCGATTTTCAAATAATGAGGTCCTAAATAAAAGGTCCCATATCGGCAACAAAATTGCAAAATTATGCCCTCCCAGTGCACCCTGGCGAAACTCATGACCAACACCCACCGAGTGGTGAATACGGTGAAATCTTGGGCTTACCCATAAGCGTTCGCCCAACCGACCGAATGAAAGTTTTATGTTGGCATGCTGGAAACTCTCAGCCAACTGGGTTAAGCAAACAATCCCAACGTATTGAGAGGGCTCAATACCAATAAATAATGCAATCAATGAAAAAAGAATTGCATGTATGACATCATCCAACAAATGATTTCTACTATCGCTCCAAATCGTCATTTGTCTTTGAGAGTGATGAACTGAGTGAAGCGTCCACCACCAACCCCATTGGTGCTGAGCGCGGTGAATCCAGTAACCCAAGAAATCAAAAACTACCAAATAAAGAATAAAACTAACCCAACCAATATCCGTCACTCCGGGTACTAAATCCTCAAGTTGAACGGGGCTAAAACCTTTCGTATGAAGCCAACCAAAGGCGTTATCCAAAAATGGCGCGACTGAGAAAAAGAAAAAAAGTCTAAAAAACCCTAATCGGTGAATAACTGTGTAAATCATATCCGTATACACAGCTCGACTGTAAATTACTTTCTCAACTGGGCGCAAACGCTCTAGTGGAGCAAATAGCAATGCAATCACAATAATTTGAAACATACCAATCACCAACCAACCACTGACCTCATATCCGTCTTCCATCAACCCACCCAGTCCCAAATCAAAAGCCAAAGGCTGAACCAACCATTCATAAACGGTCGACTGTGAGAAGACGTAGATATCAGAGGCAGTATTGGCGATTAGGTCAAACATATACGGATGGGAATTCGAATTTGTTTATTTTAAACGTTGCCATTAAATAATGACTATCTTTTTGAATTGCCCTATTCTTTTAAGTTTATACAATGGACACACAACTTAAATACCTTGACGAACAGCCCTTTTAGCTACTATTATTTACTTAGGCAGAGGTAGTAGATCGTTGAAATACACATGAAAAAAATTAATAAGTCTTTTCTTTTTTGTTTACTTTGCCTCACAGGGTTTCAGGTGAGTGGCGCATCTTTATTTTTTCCAGACATGCACCCGGCCATACATAGAACAGACCCACCCGATTGGCTAAAAGCTGGTAAAGAGGGAGACGGATATTTATCCGTCAACTCAGAGGTCATTGCTGAGAACGCTTGCTCAAGCCTGTCAGAAAGCGGATTTTGGGGCAGTGAAAAAACCCAGTTGGTCATCTCCGTCACCAGCAACGGCTTTAGAACAAAGTTAAATAAAACAGAAATACCCATTGCGACCTTTGACGGACGAGAAAACGACTCCGAATGCGCCTCTCTAAGCTCAAGTACAGTGCAGATTATCCCTTTGGTTTTACTTGGTTCTGGTCAAGCCTTGAATTCTGGTAATTTGAATTTAGTCCTAAATGTCAAAAGTTCTAATGATTCGAAAAGAGACTTTGTCGGCTCAGCAAAGCTAATGCTGGGTGCTGCTGCAATGGTGGTGAGTGGGGGCACGGCCACAGCGATAGGAGGAATTACAAGCACTGTGGGCAGCTCGGTTATATCGGAGACCCAAACTCGGGCAAACAAACTACTGAACGCGATGGTAGATGCAAAAGTGCCCGTGCCCCTTAACTGGTCACAGTTAAGAGAGGGGATCAGCACTGTTGAGGTGGGAGTTTATAGGTCTAACAAAAACTTGGGGGATTTGACTGATAAAAAAATTCAGCAATTGCAAAACGACCCTAAAGCTGAGAAAACAAAGCTCTTTACGGTCAAGTTTTCATTTAACTTTACGAGAAGTTTATTCA
>Ga0164297_10004229_pt1 | contig 12981 bp, 12 predicted proteins | sample GEODES058metaG_FD_113539 | JGI IMG/M metagenome (GOLD analysis project Ga0164297, IMG submission 113539) | Dystrophic lake water microbial communities from Trout Bog Lake, Wisconsin, USA - GEODES058 metaG | ecosystem: Environmental > Aquatic > Freshwater > Lake | place: USA: Trout Bog Lake... | reverse complement strand
TCAGAACTTAGCAGTTCAGCTGCTTTGGAATCAGAACTTAGCAGTTCAGCTGCTTTGGAATCAGAACTTAGCAGTTCAGCTGCTTTGGACTCAGAATTCTTATAGATTATATCAGAGTTACAATGCCATTCATGGACATTAAATGCACAATAGTCTCCAGTAGTTAATTTAATAGCTATTTTATATTGAGGCAATAGCAAATGACCTCCTTCAATGTTATTTTCAAGAACAACTATATTTCCAAAACCATTTCTAAAATCCCCTGAATCTTTATGTAATGCAGTTCTAAAGTTATAGTTTACTGTTATGGTGCTAAATGAAGTATCTTTAATGCAAAAATCAGTTTCTTTTGCTTTATTTAATTGGTTTTCGTATTTATCAGGTACATTCATTTTGAATAAATTATCAATTGTAGCTATAAATTCTTGAGCATTTTGAAATTTATCCATATTTTTTTTTGTAAATTCAGTTAATCTACATGGTCTTTTATGATTTGTACTATTGATATATCCTATTATTGAAGAATTCACTGGTATACCTTGTTCATAGTTTTTTTTATTTATTCTTGATTGTTGTCCAGCAGCTGATCCACGATTTGTCGTAATCATCTTACCAGCATCTACGAAATTATCATAACCTAATTTACATATATTACTTGGAATTGCATTCTTGATTACTTTTGCAAGTAATATATTATTATAATAAATTGTTCTTGTTGTATCAACAATCGTCCATGTATCATCGTGTTGAAAAAATGTACCAATCTTTGATACCATATAAGAATCTGAATAATGTTTTTTTATAGCTGAACTGCTAAGTTCTGATTCCATTTAAAGATAAGCTACGATTATTATTCTAATACAAATATGGCAAACGAATGTCAAGCCTTATTATTAGCTTCATTGACAAATTATTATAATAAATATCCAAATAACAAAAATAAATTAATTGAAATTATTACAGCTAAAGATCCCGTCGGCATTAAGACAGCTAATCCGGAAGCAGTGAAAACAGCTAGTGAAGCAGTCAGCGTTAAGACAGCTAATCCGGAAGCAGTGAAAACAGCTAGTGAAGCAGTGAAAACAGCTAGTGAAGCAGTGAAAACAGCTAATCCGGAAGCAGTCAGCGTTAAGACAGCTAATCCGGAAGCAATTCTTCCAAAAGTATCATTGAGAGTTCTTGATTGGTTTGTGACTCATTATGCAAAAAGTAAACAGATTATCTATTGGATTGATGATTCAGAAGATAAAGTATATTTTGAATATTCTGAACAAAATAGCAATCTTAGAAAGTGCAATTTGTATTATGAGTATCGTGCACAATTACAGTCATATACTAAAATGTACTTTGATCCATTTAGAAGACATAATAGAATTTCATTCAATATAGAAGAAAATTCATCAGTTGAAACTACAGTTGGTCAACTAAATTTTTTTAAATGGATAATTCACAATCATGTACTTGAATATATTAATTTAAATATAAAAGATATCGAGAATCACATGTCGCTTTATCAGAAATCGGTTAAAAATATTGTAAATATAGTACCTAAAAAGGTCGAAAATAAAGTATTCCAAATATCATCAAATACGCCGTGTATTATTCGGTTTGATTAATAAATAGGTTTCACTTAAGTAAGTATGTTAGCTCGTATTTCTCCAAAAACTTTAATGGCTTTTCCAAAAATTATGTTATCTCGTATAAATAGGATGGGCGGGAAATCCAAGAATAGACGTCAATATAAAGATGATTACTATTCTGATGAGGAAGATGTGTTTCCTTCGTCATACTCATACAGTTCATCTCCAGTATTTGCTAATAAATTTGATAATGTCCCTATTAGAGCAAGAAACCCAATCCAAGAGAAGTATATTAAATTTTTAGAAGACCCTAAACGTTCAGTCATTATATCATCGGGTCCTGCTGGTGTTGCAAAGACGTATTTATGTAACGCAATAGGTATTAAAAAATTATTAAGTGGAGAAGTTGAAAGATTAATTATTACTAGACCTGCTGTTTCAGTTGATGAAGAGCATGGATTTTTACCAGGAACATTAGAAGACAAAATGGATCCTTGGATGCGCCCAATTTACGATGTATTTTATAAATTTATATCACCACAACAAGTCAAACAAATGATTTTAAAACAACAAATTGAAATCTGCCCATTAGCATATATGAGAGGCAGAACATTTGACAGAGCATGGATATGTGCCGATGAGATGCAAAATAGCACTATACAACAAATGCTTATGTTATTAACTCGCGTAGGGACAGAAAGTAAATTAGTAATTACAGGAGATCCTTTTCAACACGACAGAGGCTATCAAAATAATGGCTTTTCAGATTTCATAACAAAATTCAAACTTGCATCTGGTGATATGGAAATATCATCTGATATTGAAACAGATTTTGGTCTCATTGAATTCAATGAGAACCACGTAGAGAGAAGCAAATCTGTAAAGACAATTCTGCAAATATATAAAAAATATTAAGATAGTTTATCAATCAATTCTTGTTTTTTCATTTCATAATACTTTGGAATCTTGCGCTTTTTGGCAATCTCTTTAAGTTCGATAACAGTCATTTTATTTAATTTCGATGATCCACCAACCGGTAATACTTTAGGACTTCTTAAACCGAATAATTCTTTTAATCTATATGATATACTTACTTGACGAGGTATATCATTAAATTTAGAATAATGATGCCCATCATTCTTTTTATACAAATAAATACGATCTCCATTATCCATAACATATGTAGCTCCAGTAGTTAGATCTATATATTCTTTTGAAGATATGGTATTTTTGTATTTTTGCGTATCAAAATCATAAACATCATACTTCTCTTTTTTATCATAATAAATAGCATGATTTTTTTTAGAACTCTTCATATCTATTAAAAAGGTAAGATTATTTATATTATATACTTTTAACTTTTTTAAGGGCTTCTTCTGGTGAGTATCGTTTGCGAGGATCAGGGAATATCATTCTTTTAATTAAATTTATGTATTTTTTGTATTTTTTTTCGTATTCTTTATTATGAACAAGATCGATACTTGATATTGTATATAGACACATTAATGTTAGACCTAAACTATAGACATCTATCTTATTTATATATTTTTCTAATTCCTGAGTAGTTGAGTTAAATGGTAATGATTTAATATGATTCACAAAAAGATCTATTGCTAATTTATATTCTTTATCAGATATATATAATTTGAATAAATCATTATATGTATATACACTATCATCGGATATTTGTGTAGTATATATGTTTTTTTCAGTTTCAATAATTGAATCCGTGTTTAAATAAGACATTTGGTTTTTAATACGATATTCTGGAGGGCAGGGGAAATAATTACCATTTACTGTAGTTGAATTTTCAGAACTATATATTTTTTTAGCATCAATTAAAAATCCATAATCAATATATCTCCATCTATTATTTGTTTCATCAAATAATATGTTTTCTTGTTTGATATCTTGATGTATTTTATTGATGTTGTTAAGTTTTACTAGACCTTCAAATAATGGAATAGTTGACTTTATAAACTCTTGAAATGATTTTACTGTATAAGAAGAATAAGATATACCACCGTATGGTAATTTTAAAAGAGTAACTTTATTGTTATTAAAATGCAAATCGCACTTTTTAAAAGTATTGTTTTTTTCAAGTTCTTTTTTTGTTGTAATGCATTTTTCATATGCATAAATAAAGGATTCATAATTTTTATCAATTGTAGCTATAATCTTTGAATTATTCCATTCTATTTCAGCTTCTTTATCACTATCAAATACTTTACTATATATTTTTTTTGGAATGCTAGCTCTTGGTATATTTTGAATATTAGTACATTTAATTTCATGATCATATACGCAACCATATGATCCTTGGGCTATGAAGTCACCTCCTTTAGGCATAATCTATATAAGAATTACATGATAAAAAATGATAAATATATCTTAATTATCTTCATTAAATATGATGAATAATAAACTATTAGCTTTGCATAATAAAACTCAAGTCGTTGCAGATGAAGAATTACCATACAATCCTCATAATGTATTGATAAGCGAAGAAGATATATGTATTCTTTTTGATAAGCATGGTTTGTCCAAATTAAAACCAAATAACATTAATTTATATCGAAATGCGTTTGTACATAAATCATATTGTACTATGAAAAACGCAGACTTTGTATCAGGTAATAAAAGATGCCCTAATGATTGTTTACCATTGCAAGAGATGAGCTATGAACGTCTTGAATTACTCGGAGATTCTATATTAGAAATATCAGTGACCAAATATCTTTTCATAAGATACCCTGATCAAAATGAAGGGTTCATTTCTCGATTGCGTACTAAACTAGTTAATGGAAAAATGCTGGGATATCTTTCAAATTTAATTGGATTTTCTAAGTTTGCAATTATTTCTAAACAAATCGAAGAATCTCAAGGAAGAGATAACTATAAAATTATGGAAGATATCTTTGAGGCATTCCTTGGTGCAATTGTTATGGACTTTGAAAATGAATCGCATCTTGTTTCTTTTCCATCTATTATTCCAGCTACTATTCAGCCAGTTTCTTCAGTTGGGATTCATTTAGCAGAAATATTTATTATTAATATCTTAGAAAATTACATTGATTTTTCAGATCTTATTCAAATGAAGAATAATTTTAAAGATATGCTTGTGAGATATATGCAAAATACATTTCAAGATAATCCTCGTTTCTTTGAAGTAAGTGTTGATATTCGTAATTCTAAAAAAGTATTCACATATACTGTTAAAAATCACGCTGGTGCTGTTTTAGGAACTGCTACTGGAGACTCTAAAAAAGATGCTGAAAACAATTCTGCAAAAGCTGCACTTATTTACTATGGCCAACCATTTGAATGAATAATTATAACTATATAAGAATTTCCTAATTATTTTTGTTAATAATGATATCTTTATTTGGTAAAGGACAAATAGTTGGTAATAATAAATCACTTTCAAATGAAACCAAGTCAGGAGAGACCACGTTAAAAGAAACCAAGTCAGGAGAGACCACGTTAAAAGAAACCAAGTCAGGAGAGACCACGTTAAAAGAAACCAAGTCAGAAGAGACCACGTTAAAAGAAACCAAATATGATATTAATAAATTAGTTTCATCTAAAACTAAACAAACAAGGGTTATGTTCTGTGGTACATATCCAATTGGACAAAGCAATGGTTATAGTCGAGTTGTTTATTATATTGCGAAACATTTAGGTGGATATTCTGATATTAAGTTGACAATTTATGGATTTCAAAATATGGGACAAACTGCTGGTTCTGAACAACGTTCAGATATTCCTTCTAGTGTAATTTTGCATGACGCAATGGCAACTGAAGATCCTAAAAGAAATGGATTTGGTGAAAAAGAAATAGCTGATTATATTAAAAAGAATCCACAAGATATTATAGTAATATTTAATGATATGGTTGTAACTGCATCACTTGTATCGACAATGATTAATGAACTATCTGAAACAGAACGTAAGGCTTTCAAATTAGTCTCTTATATGGATCAAGTATATCCTTATCAAAAACCAATGTATATTGATTTGTTGAATAAACATTTTGACGCAGTAATAACTTTTACACCATATTGGAAAAATACTGCACAAAAATTAGGTTTAAAAAAAGAAATTCCATGTTATGTCTTTCCGCATGGTTTTGATTATAATCTCTATTATCCAATTAACAAAATTGTTGCCCGTGTCTTTTATAGCATACCAGATGATGCTTTTGTTATACTTCAATTAAATCGAAATCAACCAAGAAAACGTTTAGATCATACTCTTATTGCATATGCACAAGTAGTTAAAAGATATTATGATTTAGTTCAAGAATATAATATTAATAAAATTAATAAACCTAGAGAAATCAAATTAATGATTGCAGCTCAAATAGAAGGATTCTGGAATCTAATAGAAGTATATGATCATGAATTAAAATTACTAGAAGTTCCAATAGAATTTGGAAGATCTTGCTTAATTGCTTTGGCAAGACCTCAGCAGATGTCTGATAGAGATATTAATATACTATATAATGCTTGTGATATAGGATTAAATACTTGCGAAGGAGAAGGTTTCGGGTTATGTCAATTTGAACATGCCGCAATTGGTTATCCTCAGGTAGCACCTAAGATTGGTGGAATACAAGAATTTTTAAATGAAACAAATTCTATACTTATTGAACCAAAGATGAGATATTATATTGATAAACAAAGAGATGGCATTGGAGGTATCGCAGAACTAGGTCTTACTCAAGATTACACTGAAGCAATCTGGAAATACTATAAAAATCCATCTTTAGTTATTAAACATGGAACAAAAGCTAGAAAAGATATTTTACAACATTATAAATGGGAAACAGTTGTTAAATTATTTCATAAAATTTTACTTGAAGTTTAGTTTTACTTACTATAACTGAAAGTTTAGTTTAGTCTTACTTACTATACTTTAAGTTTAGTTTAGTCCTGGTTTTTTTACCTTTACCACCATAGGGTTGTTTATTAGCATCAATTGGCATTTCAGGTGCGGCAAGTGGCATTTGAGGTGGCATTTGAGGTGGCATTTGAGGTGGCATTTGAGGTGGCATTTGAGGTGGCATTTCATCATTTATTGTATCTGGTATTTTGGGGGGTTCTGGCATTGGAAAACTTTTTATGTTTTTCATTCTTGCAATCTTCTTTAAAATATAAATTATTTTTTCATTAAATTTAATTTGGTCGCTTATAAATGATAATGTAATTTTATCTGCTTTATTACCTTTGCTTAATAAGTCAGAAGTTTTTTTCTCTACCATTAAATTATGTGAATTCAATCTTTCTAAGTATCTTTTTATGTCTTCCATTATACTATAAAAATATAAAAATTGATTTTCATTTATTATTTTTTGATCTTAACAAAAGATGTATCATCATCATTATGTGCCTTATTTTCAAAAATTTACAGATGCTCAATTCCAGACTATCGGTAATACACCAACAAATGGTTCTGTATATGAACCATATGAAGAACCAAGGACTCTTCAAGTAATCGAAGAAGAAGATGAACTGATTCATGCTGTATCTAAGCTTGATCATAGCAAAGTTTATTCTAAACGATCTTCTACAGATCAGATGATCTATTATCACCGGCCAATTATGTATTCTTATGAATACTTAATGATTACGCGAATAAAAACGCCAGAAGAAACAGAACAAAATCGTCTTAACATGATACAAATAATGAAAAATATTAAGATTCATTACGCACAGAATGGTAACTTATTAGATTTTATGAACTAATTCTAACGTACCAGCTTCTTTATATGCATTGTAATCATATAAGTTCTTGCGATTATCATCAATAATGACATATTTGTCATTTTTATACATTACTACTTTGCCTCTTATTTTTTTATCCCTTTGTAATTTGATATTTGAAACTGAGTCTGAATTTATATCAGGTACATATGCAAATATGCCATTTGACATTGAATTTTCGGAATCATGTAATGATATCGGAAATGAATAACATTGTAATCCTTGTTTTGTTGGTTTATTCAAATGTGCATGAGTTCTGCAATCAACTGATGCAACCTTTAAATAATTTAAAAAGGTTTGGATTAAATTGTCTTTTCTTTCTGCGATTCGTAAAATGTGTGAATCTGATGACAATCCATCATCAAGTGTTTTTAATGTAAATTCTTTACGTAATTGTTCTTCAGTGAAAATTGATGTATAGATCTCTACATCTACATGGCGTTCATTTTCAGGTAGACTTTCATGACTGTAAGTACGTACAGCTCTTCCAATAACTTGATCCATGCGAACCATATTCCAAAAAGGTTCCATTATTATAACTTTGCGAACTGTCTTTAAAGATATACCTTCTGCACCAGATTGCGTAATCATTATAAGATTAACTAATTCTCCACGTAAGTTCTTAAAACGCTCTTTCTTTTGCTTTTGCGCTGAATTAGAAGCAGCAGTCTTAGAAGCAGCTGAATTAGAAGCAGCCGTAATAGAATCTTGGACTTCTGATGGGAGTTTTTCAAAATTGCTATTATATAATTGCAACAACATTTTCATCTTATCGCGATCATTGTCAAATATTATGAATCTTTTATTATCATATTTTGGATCAAATACTTCTGGGTCAAAATCTGGTAAAGTTACTCGTTTCCATCCAGCTTCTTCTAAAATTATTTCCATTACACCAAGACCTTCAATAGTACGAAATTGAGAATAAAGTAATGTTTTCGGACTTTTTTGTATTGATTCAACTATTTTTGCCATTTTGGGACTATAATTTCCCTCAAGTTGCTGAATGTTTAAATATTCGTCGCGTTTTTTATTTAGTTCTTTCATTGCTTTTGCAGTTGCTAATTGATATCTTTGTTGAAGAGTTTTGTCAACGGCGCCTGCTTCTGTTTCTAATTCAATGTCTTCTTTTATAGCATCAATTTCTGATGATACATTTCTTAAGTCTTTTGGAAATGGACGCTTTATTTTTTCAGGAAACACAAAGTTACATGTCATGCGACTGAATGCACGATAGACAGATCCATTTGTACCAAGTAAACCCCCAGATTTTCCTCTATTCATTCTTCTTTTTACATCTTCCATTTTTCTCTCTTTGTCTCTTTCAAGTAAGTATTTACTGAATTGATATTGACTCATAAATACTTCTTTAATGTGTTTCATGGAAACTGATGGAAAATATTGTTCACCGGCAGATTTGAAATAACTAACTGTTCCTAGTATTCTTCTAATAAATAAATCCTGATTTTTAGTAATTGGATTATCTGGATTACTATTATCAAGAAATAAGTTCTCAAAGTCCTCTTTCTTATTTGGCAATGCTAAATGAATGTTTGTCTTATATTTAGCAGCAACTCCAACTTCTTTTAAAGCAGTCATTACAAGTTTCAAATAATTACCTTTTAATTTAGCATTCGTATTCTTAACAAGTTTATATGAGTCATTTAAGATAAATCTATCAGGTACAAGTGTCATTTTAAGTTCACCTGTCTCTTTGATATCTAAATAATCAATTAATTTGATAACCCCTTTAGCTTTTAAAATTGATTCAACAGTTTCTGGTTTTATACCTTTATCAATTGATAATTCATATTCTAATATTGGTCCTTTAACTAAGTTAAGACTTATAGCTAATTCAAAAGGATGATTAATAACTGGTGTACCTGTTAATAATAATATTTTAACTTGTACTGCCATCATAATGTTTTTGTAAATTTTCTTTGTAATTTCGCTGTTATTTACGACTCTGCTTATGAAATTGTGAGCTTCATCAATAATTATGAAAGAATCGCTGAAAAATTCTGGTGTAAATGTAGCTATATTTTTTGAATTCAATCCGTTATAATTTATAATAGTATATTTCTGTTCTATGATGTTTTCTAAGCATTTAGTTGCATCTTCTCTTTCATCATCAGATATTGAATCCCATTTAATGTCTTTTTTTAAAACTTCTATCCCGTCCGCTTTTGCATCTGCTTGATTTAAATAAGGTATCCATATTTTATACTTGAATCCTTTCGCAAACGTTTGATTTATATATAGTTTATTACATACTATTTTTTTGTTAACTGTGGATAACTTTGAGATATCTATAAAACTCCATACTTTTTTCTTAGGATTTCCAATAGATCCACATTTCATGATCTCTTCCTTATAATTTGTAGCTAATGATGCAGGAACCATTACAATTACTTTTTTATGTCTATTGATGAAACCTTCAGATGCTGCTATAGAAGTACATGTTTTCCCGACACCTAATCCATGATATAATAAAAGACCTCTATATGGATTATCAATATGTATAAATTCTTTTGTAAACTTTTGTTGAGGCATTAATCCATACCCTTTCTCGGCTTCTTTCTGAACATACTTATCTGGATGATAAGTTTCATAAGCCCAGCTTAGAAATCCTTGTCTATTTGGCATCTGCCATTCTGTAGCTACTGCCATACTCTAAACAAGATATGATATAAAGTTTTTAGCATTATTATTATAAATAATCTGCGGAGTCAACCATGAATCAAGACGTTATTATTAATATTGATTACCGTGAATCCGATCTTTATCAAGCATTCATCAATAAAACAGAGATTCAAGTTTCTAAAATTAATTTACAAATTGGAGATATAGAGATTGTTTTTGGTCAGAATAAATTGATATTTGAAAGGAAAACTCAAAATGATCTTTTGTCATCAATAAAAGATGGAAGATATAAAGAACAAAAGACAAGAATGTTGAGCACATATGAGCCACATAAGTGTTGTTATATTATTGAAAAAACAGGGGCGACTCCAGGGGTGATTCCAGGAGCGATTCAAGGAGCGATTCCAGAAGCGACTCCAGGAGCGACTCAAGGAGCAACGGATAAATATGCAATTGATAGTGCGATGATTCACACGATGTATCGTGACAAAATACATGTTTTAGAAACAAATGGAGTTTTAGAAACTGCAGAATTGATTATAAAGATAGCTACAAGATGCCAGAAGAATCCTGATAAATTCGAAAGTGGATCATCAGAAGGATCTCAATATATTGACTGTATTAAAGTAAAAACAAAAAAAAGCGATAATATTGATAAGACTACATGCTATTTATTACAACTATGTCAAATTCCAGGCATCTCCAAGACCATTGCTAAGGAGATTGTTAAAATTTATCCAACTATGAAAGATTTTTATAATTCTGAAATAACTCTGGAAAAACTTCGAACAGTCCCAATGATTGGCGAAAAAAAAGCCAAAATAATTCTGGAATATATGATCAGATAAATTAGAAAGAATATGCTTGTCTAATATAAACTGCTCCATTTCCTCCTGAACCACCCCAATTTGAATTAAAACCACCACCGCCACCTCCTCCATTATTGCCATTTGTTGGTCCTCTAGTTGTACCACCTATAGCACCATTACCACCACCATATGCTCCTAAACCTCCTCCACTGCCGTTTTCTGTAAAACCACCACCTCCTCCGCAAAATTGTTGTCCATTTAAAAACATATAATCATCATAACCATTTCCACCATTTCCTCCAGTAGTACCATTTCCATTTCCACCTGCACTAGTATTACCACCACCACCACCAGCAGCAACTCCAGTATTACCACTAGCACCTCCAGGAGATGAAGATGTATTTGCACCAGCTCCTCCTCCACAAGCTCCATCTTGACCAGGAGCACCACCTTGTTCACCACCACCTCCTCCACCATTTGCAAACCATAAATTATTAAATGATGAAGGATTACCATTAACACCTTGATAATATGATTGATTTCCTCCACCTCCAACAACTACTGAATATGAAGGTGGTGAACTTGGTGGCGAATAAAGCTGAAGACCTATTAAGACTACACCACCACCTCCACCACCACCGCCTCTGTTTCCACCTCCTGCGCCTCCTCCTCCAATTATTAATATGTCATAATAAGCATTACCAAACCCAACAAAAAAGTTAGTTGATTGAACAGTTGTATATTGATATACAATATAATAACTGTGATTACCATAAGGTCCTTGATCATTAGATGTTGCTAAATAACCAACATACCAACTATCACTACCACTACACCAAGGAATCATAAAACCATTACTTCCTCCAATTGAAGAAGATGCATTTATACTTGCACTTCCATAATTTGCATCATTAACACTTAATGTTATTTGATAAACAGTTCCATAGTTTGTCATTAATGAGCTTAAAGTACTACTTGAAAATTGATAAGTACTACCATTATCTCCCAATTTTACGGGTTGACTAATTGATGTATTATTAATACTAATAGTTGCAGACGTTCCTGAAGTATAACCATTTCCATATGTCCATCCTACTAGTAAACCACTACTATTAAATGCTGTAATATTAAATGAATTTAATGTTCCATTAGAAAGTGTTGTAAAACTAGGATTTACGCTAAAATTACCATACGGTGTAGTTCCTGAAGAAGGAATAGAAAACACTCCGCCATAATTTGTATTTGGAGTAAGTACATTTTGATAAGTATATGATCTTGAACCATTTGATAAATTTCCCCCGTTAGTACCACCAACTCCAAGAATATAGAAAACATATGACGTTCCATCTGGAAATCCTGTGTAAGTCCAATAGTATGTTGCGCTCGTTGCTGTAATATTTATGACACTAAATACTGCTGATCCTTGAGCATTTATAGGTAACGATGATGTTGGTGCTGTATTACCATATGTTGTTGAAGAAATAGTATATGTTATTGTATATGTTGTATTTGCAGAAAGTGATAATAAATTATATGTATTTACTCCAACAGTTGTAGTTATAGTACCAATAGATGGACTACCAGTAATTGTCAATGTAGTTCCAGATGAATATCCCGAATAATTCCAATTTAATGTTGCACTGTTATATGTTATATTTGTTGCAGTAGTTGGCGCCCGAGTACATGGCGGGCACGGCGCTCATGTTTGCGGCGCTGGCCATGAAGGTGACGCTGCCGGACGCGGAGTACTGCGAGCAGTTTGCCAAGTCCGCCCGCCTGTTCGCGGGCGTGCGCGACGCCATGGGGCACGACTTCATCGCGCTGAGCCACCTGTTCAAGGGGCTGCTCTTCGCGCCGGCGGGCATCCCGCAGGACAGGAAGTGGGTGCCCAAGGCCCGGCTGTGGCGCTTCATCCTGCTGCAGCAGGGGGACGGCCACTTCAAGCCGACCAAAGGCCTGGCCACCGCCGTCTTCGCGCAGAGGGACGACGACGGCGAGGAGGGCGAGGCGCTGCACTTCGAGGCGGAGGCGAGGCGGCGGGGCAAGGGCGGCCGCGGCCATGGGGGCCTCCGCTAAGTAATGTGCGATAATCAGCCGTGCTATTTAAGATTTCGCTGAAGGATATAACAGTTAGGCCGGATGCAGGTATAATAGGTACAGGAGTTACAATACTTGCACATCCAG
>Ga0164297_10004227_pt1 | contig 12988 bp, 14 predicted proteins | sample GEODES058metaG_FD_113539 | JGI IMG/M metagenome (GOLD analysis project Ga0164297, IMG submission 113539) | Dystrophic lake water microbial communities from Trout Bog Lake, Wisconsin, USA - GEODES058 metaG | ecosystem: Environmental > Aquatic > Freshwater > Lake | place: USA: Trout Bog Lake... | reverse complement strand
TTTGAAGGATTCATGTCAGGTCTTGATATAGATCCACTCTGGCACGAGCGCTTATGGCTATTAGATGCTCCCGAACGTCTACAGCGTATTATTAAGTGGATCTGTACCGCGAGTAGCGAGGCGGTGACCTCTGTATTCGCACTTCATCTGATCACCTTCGCTGCGCCTTACCTTCGACCCTCTATAAAGACGGCAGTCAGCAAACTCTTTGACAAGGCTCTACGTGGAATCAATCATGACCCTCCCGCTGATCAGCAGTTTCTTAGTGATATGAAGGTCATCTTACCTGACGCACTCTGTAATGTCTATGCCAAGGAACAAGATGATAAGGGGAAACTTAAGAATGTGGGTGAGCTTGTGAATAAACTGAGAGAGGCCGCGGTCAGTGTAATGGATGAGACGACCGTTTTCTCACCGAAGACAAAGGCGGGTACGAAGGAGAAAATTCACAGAATGAGATTTGAGATAGGGAAGGGAAACCCTGCGCCACTTCCTGATGTTATATATGATCCTGGAAGCCTCGTTCATAGTATGTTAAATGTGCTCCAAGGACGATCTATGCTAATTAATCATGTGGCTGGAAAGCCAGCGGGCAGATCAGAAAGTTCCTACGCCTGTTTCGTAGCGAATGCCTCGTACTTCAGCGAGTCTAACAATATTGTTATGCCCTGGGGAATCTTACAGTGGCCCTTTTATTGTAAGACAGCGCCGATTGGCTGGAATTATGGTGGAATCGGTGCGACAATCTCACATGAAATGACACACGCCTTTGATCTGGAGGGGAGCTTATATACACCACGCGCGGTCTATAGAGAGTGGTGGACACGCAAGAATCGCGAAAAATTCAAGGCGCGAACGCATAAGGTTTCTAAATTCTTCAGTAAATTCAAGCACTACGGAATTCCTCTCAATGGTGAGAAGACACTCAGTGAGAACTGGGCTGACCTTGGTGGTATTGTTATTTCTCTGCGTGGTCTTAAGACCGTCTTGGATTCTATGAGGGCGAGTGATGAACAGCGAAAGGAGGCTCACAGACAATTCTTCATATCATATGCCACATCGTGGAGATCCCTTGTACGTAAGGAAAAAATGGTCTATGCCTTGACGACCAGTGTTCACGCACCTGGTCAGGATCGCACCGATAGAATTGTCGCACAGTTTCAAGAATGGTATGATGCCTTTGATATCAAGGAGACGGATCCTCTCTTTGTTCCAGTGAAAGACAGGTTAAAGTTTTTCTAATCTATTAAAACAGATGTCCACAGTTGAGATTCGTAAGGCTACAAATCTTAACAGTGCCGTTTTAAAACTCCCCTATGCCTATATTCAGGAACAATTTGGATACTCTGTTACGTCCATTCAGCGCCAGCTTCACCATGAGCCGACTCTTGATCTTGGAAAATTTCCAGATACCTTTCCCCACACAGTCTTAGAATACTTCTGGATTCACACAGAAACGGGATCTTCCAATTCCTGGATGGCACTTGGTAAACTGACAAATGGTCTCTATTTCTTCTACACGGCTGTATGTGGAAATACACCTCGCGCATTCTTAGATAAAAATTCATCTATGAATCTCTGGGTTTCCTGGAGATATAGTGAGCTCATTCATTTTGCCATGAATAAGTCCACCTATGATTTGTATATTGCTGAGACGGCGCCTTACTCGGAGAACTCACAGACAAGTTCTGAATAGCCAACTGGACACTCCTGCTCAACGGAGATAATATCTCTTGCCCACGTACCAACTAGTACATTGTCGCCTCTATAATCGCCACCTCCGCGCCCATTCCCCTCTGAAGTTAGGAGAGGCAGAGGGTGAATAGTGTATGGCTTCTTAATAACATACTGCTTTTTCGTGTGATTCACGATATACCGGTACGTTGACATGTTAGATTCAGTTGGGTAGCTCATCTTAGCATCATTTATCTTATTAGAAGATAGCATGTAGAGATTTACATCAAGTCCCTCTTCATTATCGGCATAATCTCCAGCCCAAACTAGGCGACTCCTGTAAAACATCCCTTCTGGGCGAATCAAGCTTTCTACTGCCTCAACAAAGTTATTGCCGACGTAGCTGTGTTCCATTAGCTTATATCCATTACAATGGGCATGAGGATCCACCCATGTACGAATAATTTCCTTCTGTTCTTGCTTAGACGCTAAGAGAATCGCTTTGTAACCTTGACCCATTTCTAAACATAAATAGAAATGAATGAGGGATCAATTTTTTTCTCAATTAGAGGATAATAAGATCAGATAGCCGCCACTTCTCAAATGTACCATCAGGCATAGGGCGTTTCAAGATAATAGGAAGACGTCTTGCCTCTAGTTCCAGTCTAGCAATCTCACGTAGATCTGTTACGTGCTCGGGTACCGCAATATAGGCACGCGCACCCTGACTGAGCTGATTTGTACGGAAACCAAGGATCTTTGTCTTCTCAAACTGTGTAAGGAAGGGAACACTTCGGTGCTTCGGATCCACCTGCCCATCGGGATTTGCAAAGGTAGGGGGTACATTTGTTAGGAGGGTATCCATAGATACACTTTCAATTGTATCAATCCGTGCCTCGGGATGGAAACGCATGAGTTCATTTCCAAGATCCTTCTTCTGTGTCTCTTCAAGTGCGCCCTCTGCCATATCATCGGCCACCTCTACCTCCTCATCATACTGATCATAGTCATCATCACCTGCATCGTCTGCCATACCTGCCTTCTATCGTTGGAATTGATTCATTTTTTAGGCCACAGGCACAGGCGTAGCCACAGCCAAAGGCAAAGGCGTCGCCACAGCCACAAGGGTCTAAAGTTGAATGGTATGTATTCATAGTATAAGGCATGTCGTCGTCTGATGTTCCCGTGATTAATACTCTTGATGATACGTACCAGGAGTACGATACCTTTGATTCCATGGAGTTGCCTGATGCGCTCCTGCGAGGAATCTTCGGGTATGGCTTTGAGAAGCCCTCTCAAATTCAGAAGAAGGGAATTGTACCAATTGCGAAAGGGCGCGACCTTATCGCTCAGGCACAGAGTGGTACCGGAAAGACTGGTACTTTCACAATTGGTAGCCTTGCGAGAGTAGATCCTAGCATCAAGGCAGTTCAGGTGCTTTGTATGCTTCCTACGAGAGAGCTTGCACAACAGGTAGAGCTAGTGGCGAGTGCTCTCAGTGCGAATATGGGTGTTAAGACATATGCGGCAATGGGTAAGACGCCGGTCCGTGAGGATGTGCGCGCCCTTGACCGCGGTGTACAGTTCCTCGTGGGAACGCCGGGGCGTATTTATGATCTCATGAATCGCAAGGCCTTCTCAACGGAGCATATCAAGGTTATTATTATTGATGAGGCGGATCAGATGCTGGAGGATCGTTTCCGTGAGCAGCTTCAGTGTATTCTTGGACTCGGCTTTCCTTCCACGGCTCGTTGTGCTCTGTTCAGTGCGACGATGAACGATGACGTTGTAGAGTTCGCGGAGAAGCTGCTTGATAATCCTGTGCGTATCCTAATTCCTCCTGAGGAGGTTAATCTAAGAGGTATTAGCCAGTACCGTGTAGATTGCGAGCGTGAGGACTGGAAGTTTGAGGTGCTGCTGGACTTGTACAGAAATCTCAATATTACTCAGGCGCTCATTTACTGTAACAAGCGTCAGAAGGCGGAGTGGCTCGCCGAGAAGATGACGAGCTCGGGATTTCCGATCACCTGTATTCACGGTGATATGGATGTCAAGGAGCGCATGGAGCGTATGGTAGCCTTCCGTAAGGGTGATACACGGGTTCTCATTAGTACGGATCTACTGGCTCGCGGTATTGATGTACAGCAGGTCAGTCTTGTTATTAATTATGAGCTCCCTCCTCAGATGGATAACTATATCCACCGTATTGGTCGCTCGGGTCGGTATGGTCGCAAGGGAAATGCGATCAATCTTCTCTCAACGGAGGACGCGCGTTCCATGAAAGAAATTGAGGAGTATTATAAGATCAAGGTGAATAATCTACCTGAGGATCTCAGTGCCTTGTCGCTCCTCTAATATCGTAAAAATCTTATCTAATTCTTTTTGGTCTAAACTAGTCGCCGCCCAAATAGGAGATTAATGAGATCTTCTGGAAGCATTTCATCTAAATTTCTAAGAGCGTTCGTATCCCCTCCTATAGGTGAGGGCGCTGGCATAGGTCCAATCATGGGTGATTGGACTTGTGAGCGTCGTCCATCAGCTACCGGCTGACGAATATCATGCCGGCAGGTGGGGCATCTGACAGAGCGTGTTAGAAGCCAGTTATCAATACAGGCTCTGTGAAAGGTATGTTCGCAGGCGCTTAGCTTGCGAATCATTTCACCCTGTCTCATACGATCCTGACAGATTGCACAATTATCCTCAATATCTTCTACCAGTGTTGTTTCCGTTGATGCCCCATTAATAGTATCTTGTGAGGCATGAACGACCACGTCTTCATAGAGATTCGCAGCCACACCCGGTACTACCGCAGGTACTGCGCGAGTACGAACAGGAATATTTAAGGTTCTCAACAAGGGAAGGAGGGTTGAAAGACTTGGATCTACTCTCTGATTAGGTGTAAATTCAACATGGACTTCTTCAACAACGGGATTCGGTCTACGGGGAACAGGGGGTCTCAAAGGTGGGATTGGCATACTTGTCTCATACTGGCGTCGGCCGTAATCAAAGAGGTTAAATCTGCGTTGCGTTCTTTCACGAATGTATAAGAGAACATCCTGTACATTACGAAAGACTTCGTGATTATAAAGGAGGGCTGGAAAGTAATTATGAAGATCATCAAGTAAGACAACATCGTAGACTCTTTCATAGCGCTCGGCCATTCTGGAACTACCATGCGCTGAAAAAAATGAATTCCACATTTTACGACTGGGTAGTATCCCTAGTATGGAAGCTCCCAATCCCAAGAAAGGCCAAATCGGCCTCGGAAATCTGGGCAATACCTGCTATCTGAATTCAATTCTCCAGTGTCTCCGCCATGTTGCTGATCTGACTGTCTTCTTTCACAAACACTCTGATTCCTGGATCCACGAAGGAGATGCCAAGGATGCCGCTCTCTGTCGCGCTTACAAGGAAATTACGGAGGGTCTCTGGTCTGGAACTCCTCCTGGGTACATGCGGCCGGCAGGCTTCCTTCAGATCTTTCGCCGCGCCCTCCACGGTACAATGTTTGAGCACATGATCGCACCCCAGCAGCATGACGGTCACGAGGCTCTCATGTTCCTTCTTGATCAACTTCATGAGGGTATGAGTCGGCCACTTAATATCAATGTGATGGCTGATGCCGATTCACCCGTCTACGGCGCCTTGACTGCCTGGAAGGAAAAGGTGGCTCCTCATTATTCGCCAATCGTGGATTACTTCTTTGGTTTGATGGAGGTCGCAGTCACTTGTAAGGGATGCGGAAACATCAGCTGTCGCTATGAGCCCTTCAATATGTTGAATGTAGATTTCCCGAATCCGAAGGAGGCGAGTCTGGAGGCCTGTATGGATTTCACCTTCACGGGGGAGTCTATTGATGAGTACCAGTGTGAGAAGTGTTCACCGGATTTGCCAAAGGATGCGCCAGCTGATTCTCCCAAGCCGAAGCGTCACCCCGGTCTAATTCAGCGGCGAATCTGGCGTCTTCCTCAGAATCTTATTGTGGTTGTCAAGCGCTTCCGCTTTGATGGAAGGGGGCAGTCAAAGTGCCACGCAAACTTCAGCGCCGATGCGACTCAGAAGTTTGAGAAGTGGTTCGCGCTTGCCAGCCCGGAGGCAAGTCGTACAGCCGATTACAGTCTTCAGTCAATTGTTGATCATCACGGTAGCTCGAATGGAGGGCATTATGTAGCGCAGGTCAAGAGCCCAATTACAGGACTCTGGAACATCTATGATGATGAGACAGTCAATCAACTCCGAGACGGATCTAGCGCACATCTCGGTCCTTCCACCTACATTCTCTTCTATCGGAAATCAGGATGAGCTGCAGTGTGAATCGTTGGGGCACAGGTACGACTTGCGAGAGGCCTTCCAATACAGAGGCGGCGAAGGAGCTACAGACAAGAATTGCGGCTATGGCGCAGGAGAGAGCCAAGCAGGATGCCATGTGGACACAATCATCTGCTAAGCCTGCGTCTAGTGATATTTCTGAGTCTATTACGTCTACTGCTGCGCCTACCACCAAAGGATCTGATACCCGTTAGTGGATTCACGCGGCGTGTACCTATTTTTGCCAGAGGCGGCTTCACCTTTGCCAGAGGCGGCTTCTCCTTTGCCAGAGGCGGATTCTCCTTTTCCAGAGACTCCTCCGAAGCAGTCGTCAATTGATAGTAGGTCTTTGCACCATGCTTGATGAGAATTCTCACAATTTCTACCGATGGATGGCCTTTATTAGAGGCTTCTTCTGCTGCGACTTGGAGTGCCTCGTCTAACAAGGTGTGAGGTCTACCTCCAGTATAAAAAACCCGATTAAGTTCCTTGGCTATAGATATTTGTAAATTTTTTGCAGAAGTCTTTGAGGCAACCCATGATTTACGTAATAGAGTATTGAGATGACGATTATTTCCAGCTTCATTCTTGATATTACTGTTCTGTCTCATTTCCGTCAGTGCCTCATTAAGAATATCTATATCAGAGCTAGCAATTGCCCTAACTACGTTAGCGGCAGACATCTCTAGTTATTTCTGAGCTTTTTTATGAAAGGCAATGATATACTTAGGATATGCGCCATCTGCGTATGGAGTTACAAAGATAGTAGGATTGGCAAGATTGTCAACGCTACTATTGTATAATTCCATGTTGATATTCATATTACTGGAACCCTGACAGGAAGTTCCAACCAGTACATCACAGAGGAACATAAAGGAAATCCCATTTTTCTCCGACTTCATATAATTAAAACTATAGGACGCATTCTTGGCAAAGTACGTCCCCTTTCCATACGCACTTATCTTATTGTAAGCAGGATCAAACCCGCCCGCAGCGATGGTATTGACTACCTCCTCACTTGTTCCATGAAAGAGCTGTATTTCTGACATGCTATTTCTTCGTTCCTCGTATGCCTTTCTTAGATTTGGATTTATAACTTCCTCAATCCAGCAAATACAGGAATCTGGATAACTGGCACGAATTCGCTTTGAGATCATATCATAATCTGGCTCAGACATCTCTAGATATCGAGTGGTTGCCATTGAATGCTAGATAGAATTCATAGCGGATTGTCAAATTTTTGGTCTAAAGCCTGTTTGCCTATGATACTGTATATGAAGACTCCTGTTGATCTTAATGACACAGTTGTTACACTTGTAAATCAAGTAGAGGATGCCGCATCACCGAGTGTTCTAGCGGCGACAGATGCTACGCAGGCGCTAGTCGCCAAGGTGCCTATTGCTAGATCTCTAGCGGCCACACTTGCGGCCACGCCTGGTCTATCACCCCTCCAGTCTCAGTTCATTTCTCTTATACTTGATCTTCTTGAGAAGAAGCCACAGACACATGATGATGCTCTTGCGCTCTATCACGCAATTACTGTACAGCTTGGTACGGTCCTTGTGAGTGAGCTTCCTCCTCTTGAACAGAAGGCGACTCTTATGGCGATCTGGGCGGTTGATCAAGTGGGTAAGGTCGGTGCGGGATGTTTTTCCTTCCTTAAGAAGTAAAAAATGGTTGAAGATTATCAAATTTTGATTTTAGCTAAATCGTGATTTGATATTACGTGTACATTCTCATTACGCTTGGATCAAGGCTGGACTTCCGCTCCTTAAGGAACTTGTCCACATGCTCCTTCTTGAGAATGAAGGGTAGTGAGAAGTCCTTGATATGGAAGGGTAGATCTGGCGAGTTGAAGAGTCGCAGCATATTGAGCTTCTGTGCGATCTGCTCCATACAGCGCTTGAGCTCACGTACACCCTGCTCCTCCTTGGCATAGGTCTCTAGGATATGACTGACCACATCCTTGGGAATACCGATACGCTCTGCGAGGTTGACCTCCTTCAGGGCACCCGGCAGGAGGAACTTCTCGGCAATCTCCATCTTCTCCTTGGAACCGTAGCCTTCCAGGTGGACAACCAGGAAGCGGTCAAGGAGAACGCGATCAATCTTGTTAATGTCATTTGCGCTGAAGACAAACATGGCCTGGCTGAGATCGAGAGGAATGCCTGAGAGATACTTGTCCTCGAAGTCTGAATTCTGCGTTGGATCGGTCAGATGGACCAGAAGATTCTGGATCTCCTCACCCTTCGCCGTTGAGCTGATCTTATCAAGCTCATCAAACATGAGAATCATAGACATGGACTTGGCTGCCACGAGGGAATTCACAATCTTGCCGCAGTGGCTACCCTCATAGACCATCTGGTGGCCGCTGAAGGTACTGGAGTCACTGTCTCCACCGAGAGAGATGAACTGGAAGGGCCAGTCAAGAGCCTTCGCAATTCCCTGCTTGATCAGCGAAGTCTTACCAATGCCAGGAGGACCCACGAGGAGGAGAGACATGCCGCGGGCCTGGGGATTGGTGATCTTGCTGGCGATGAACTGGAGGATCTGGAGCTTCGACTCCTCCTGGCCGTAGATTGCCTCGTCCAGGCACTTCCTGGCACGTGTCATGAAAGCTTGGCAGATATCTGGACCATCGTCTACCTTGACAGGCATCTCCTTGCGGATGCCGAGAGGAAGTGAGGTGGCCTTCTCTAGCCAGTTGCGCATCTTGAAGTACTCACCGGAGCTAGGATCTAGGCTCTGGAGGTTGTTGTACTTGGAGAGAAGCTGCGCTTGGATCTCGGGAGTCGTCTTCATGTTGAGAATCTTAAACATGACGGGTTGATCCTTGGCCTTGGGGCGGGCCTCCAGTGCCGTGATCATTCGCTTCTGGTCTTCCTCCTTGAGGGTCTTGAACTGATCAATGTGATCGTCAATTGTCTCTGTATCAATAGGCATCGTCATGAGCTTAAAGAACTTTTGGATGATCTCAGGCTCCTTCTTGATCTTGTAGCGCTTGGGTACCATGCGGTCATCGGCTTCCTCCTCACTGCCGAAGCCGAAGTTCAGAAGAATTCCACGGCGAGGACCATCCTCATCCTCTTCATCCTCGTCGTCTTCATCCTCATCCTCCTCTTCATCCGTGACAGATGAGATAGGTGTCTCCTCATCCTCCTCGTCGTAATCCTCATCCTCCTCTTCAGACTCGGACTCAATCATACGCTTCTTGAGCTTCTTCTTGATCTTCTTCTCGGCCTTCACCGCGGCGGCACGAGGCTTAAATCCGCCGCGCCGGGCGGGACGCTTGGGACTTTCCTCGGACTCGGACTCGGTGACCTCGGACTCGGACTCTTCGGAGTACGCAATTAGACCACGAATGTTACCCTTGCTGTCAACATCATCGTCATCATCCTTGGGGGCACCACGCTTCTTGTGATTGAGTCGTGAGGAGGCACGCTTCTTCTCAACAATCTGGTCCTTGTCCTTCTTGTCCTTGTTGGCGCGGTTCATTCTGTTGTTCTTCTTTAGTTGGGAATCCATGAAATAACGCTGGTGTACCTATTTAGGTCCACCCGTGTGATTCAATTTTCGCCCTCACTTTTTTTGGAAAGGATCTACCTTAAAATGTTTAGTGGCGGTTGCGGCGGTTGCGATTTGAGCGGTTCTTGCGGTTGCGGTTCTTGCGCGTCATGTTGCGGCGACCACCCTTGCGGCTCTTGCCACGAACAAGCTCAGAGACACCCTGGTTGAGGCGGCCCGTCGCCGTGGAGCCGACGCGGCGGACACCCGTTACAGCACGGCCGAAGACATTGCCAACCGTGCCGGTGGCCTCCTCACCGATTTCGCCAACCGCCTGGAGGCTGCGGTTGAAAGGCGCATATAGACGACCGAGGAATCCGCGATTTGACCGGTTGCGGTTGCGACGGCTTACGTTGTTGGGCATTCTACCTTATGGATCTAATTTACGCAGGGAGTCTACGATGATTTTACAAGAATATCTCTTAAATCCATACAGGCAAAGCGGGCCTTACTAGAAAGGCCGGGAATGGAATTTTTTTCCTCGGCAATCCAGTTTTCAAGATCTTGTACAAGGAGTTCACGAATCATGGCTCGTACATGTTTGGGAACCTTTGATCCGCAGAGCTGCCGTAAACAGTCCATGTATTCATCAATTGTTTCCTGGCGTGACTCTTCAGATAGGCAATCAACAATACACTGTTTCAGCGTCTCAAGTGTCTTCTTCATTGTGTCGGAATCCAGAACGCCTAGCGCAGTTAATTCCGCAAGGAACTGTGAATATCCTAGGCGGCAACGGCGATCAACATTGCTGTCGGGAGATTCTGAAATATTCCAGATATCCAGGTAGGTCGTATGAAGATTTCGCATCTCCTCCAGAATTACAGGGTACTCGCGCTGGATTTCGGAGAGTAGTTTAGCAAAGAGCGCACAGAACTTGTCCTCAGCGGCGGCCTTGCGGAATACGAGCCATGTGAACTCACGAATAAACTCCTTTTGGTCACTGCCAAGAATCTGGAATAGGAATTGCTTTACATCATCATATGTCTTGACACTGAATACATTGAGCTTGTTCAAGATAACGGTATTCAAGATCTGATCGTCCCCCTTTTTGAGACCATTGTGAAAGCGGCTGATGTAGCGTGCCGGAGTATGAGGTGTTGTTGGGGTACTTGGAACAGGTGATGATGATTGAAATGATGTAGTTCTTTGGATTGGTCTTGGACTGCGCTCATTTAATGATGGAGATTGTGGTACGGAATTAGAAAAGCGAAATGGTACTCCTTCGCGCCCAGTTGGTGACTCTTGATGCCGCCAGCGACCACTGAGATCGCCTTGTCTAGGCCGCGGCGTAGCCTGATAGTTAGCTGGTGTACCTGTACGCCAGCTAGGTCCCTCTGTACCACGTGTCTCCTGTAGACTCCGAACCCTGATGGATTGAACTTTTCTGCGCAGTTCATCAGGGATAGGTTGGAGATTTGATCGTAGAGCAAGTATAGCCACTACCATTGAAGGAGCATTAGTGGCCATTATACTTAGGTATAGAGATTCGTTTTTAGATAGGTGGGGGATAAACCCCTTGTGGGGGTAATCCCCTTGTGGGGGTAAACCCCCACATTAGTGCTTCATGTGGCGCTTGACCGTCCGTTTCTTGGATTTCGCACTTTTAATATGCTTCATATGCTTGGTAATCTTACGAGTCATTGATTTTACACTTGTTATATGTTTCATATGTTTGTGCATCGGTGCGTTATAATTTTAACTAGATTAAAATGTCAACAAAGCAGTGAATGGATACAGCCCATGTTTTACAAGAATGTCGTGTCGATTCTATCTTAGATAGTCTCGGTGTACAATCTGAATCTGCGAGAGATCTCTTTCGTGATCAAGCGACAAAGTGGGCTACGAATCCTACTATACTTGCCGCCAGATCTGAGGCATGGAATCGTCTGAGACATACCGATTCTAAGCCATGGGAGAAGCATATTCCAGACCTCCTAAGCAATGAGACAATTATACGCGAATTAGATCCATCCACTGCAACCGAATCTCAGAAAGAGAGTTGGTCTCAGATTCTCTTTACGGGTGAGCTTTCCTCGCTGAATTCCATACCCTTTGCGCTGATGTATGTTGCGGTCTCTAAGATTGTACTAGCACCTCTTATTGCGTGGATGATGCCTTTCATGACGATCCTCTTGCCCTTTCTGGCACTAAAATTCATCTACGGACTGCCCATTACTTGGGGTGCTTACTGGACCATGATGAAGCCGATGATCTTTGGCAACGGCAATCCAGGTCAGAATATTGGAAGTCTTCTTCAATGGGCGAGTGTAATATTCTCATATATTCATGGAATGTACATACCTTATACGAACGCCGTTCATTGTTACAAGATTGATCAGCTCATGTTGAAGGGTTCTAAGGCAATCGTAAATACTATAAATAGCCTTCGTAGCATAGCGGAGACATGGATGAAATATGGTGTCAGAAAACCCTGGTCCTTCTGTGACCCGGCTGAATTCGGTGATGAGCGACAGGTTCTTGCGTGGATTGTGGAGGATAAGAATCTTCTGCCGCAGATCTACCGAGCCATTGGCCAGGTTGAGTTGACAATGGTCTTCTTACGAGAGCCGGCCTTGGTGCCGGTTGAATGGATTCAGAGTCCGACGCCACTATGTAAGATGGTAGATGCCACTGATATACTCTTGAGCGAAGAAAGACGTGTGCCTTTTACGCTGATTATGGGGCCGACACAGCACCATGGTATCTGTACTGGTCCGAATAGGGGTGGTAAGTCTACATTCTTGAGATCGGCTCTAACTAATTTGATGTTTGCGCATACATGGGGTCTGGCATTTGCGAAACGCTGTATTTTGACACCGGTTGAATGGGTGATTAGCAGTCTCAGACTGGAAGATAGTCCGGGTGAGCAGAGCCTCTTTGAGAGGGAGGTCAGTATCGCGGGGGAGGTCTTGAAGAGAGTGCGCAATGGTGATACGAGAGGTTGGGTTATTATTGATGAACTCTTTCATACGACGAATCCACCTGATGCCGCTACGGCGAGTCAGATATTCTTACGTCAACTCTGGGAATCAGAGAGAGTGACAAGTCTTGTCAGTACTCACTTGTTTTCACATGCTGAGACGGCACCTGAGACGGTCCAGCGACTCTGTGTCGAATCTGAGATGGAAGGAGGTAAAATTAATTATAAGTATCGTGTTGTGCCAGGCATTAATACAATGAGCAGTGTAGAGGAATTACTTGTAGAGTCTCAGGTGATTTTTTAGGATGCGGTTTTCAGAGATTTGAAAACATCGGCGGCTGACATAGAGAACAATGCTTAATGATGCGTTAATGGTCGGCATCGTCTTGACGCTTGTATTCGGGTCTGTGATATTCTTTCTATACAACCGCCTAACGATGACCGAGAAGAAGATGGGTCTTTTTGAGGGTGTTCTAACGGATCTTAAGATTATGATGGATGCCGCGCCGATCGCCTCGGGTC
>Ga0164297_10004226_pt1 | contig 12988 bp, 11 predicted proteins | sample GEODES058metaG_FD_113539 | JGI IMG/M metagenome (GOLD analysis project Ga0164297, IMG submission 113539) | Dystrophic lake water microbial communities from Trout Bog Lake, Wisconsin, USA - GEODES058 metaG | ecosystem: Environmental > Aquatic > Freshwater > Lake | place: USA: Trout Bog Lake... | reverse complement strand
CAAAATAATACGAGCTCGTCTACATTTCCCAATCCAATACACCAATACAGTGCATTAGGGCCCTATACAGTTCAGTTAACGGTTAGAACACAGAATGGTTGTGTAGATTCATTAGCCAAGCAACTGCTCAGCGTTTATCCGCAGCCGAAGGCCAACTTTACAATCCAAAAGCCAGAAGTATGTAGGTTCGACACCCTTCATTTTTATGACGCAACTACGGGTTATACCAATGCTATTATATCTTGGAAATGGGACCTAGCGCAAAATAATAGCGCAACAGACCAAAATACATATAGGCAGTTTATGGATTCTGGAACCTACCAGATTAGCTTATCGATTGTAGATGCAAAAGGATGTGTAAGTGATACGGCTATAAAAACAGTAACCATTGATCCATATCCTCACTTATCTTTGATACATAACTTATTTGTGCTACAAAATGGAAGTAAACAAATAATCCCCGATTTCTATGCAATCAACCCAACCTTTAGCTGGTCGCCAGCATTATATCTAGATAGCAGCAACATTGCATACCCTACAAGTTCTCCAATCAACGATATTACCTATACGCTAACTTTAACTGGTCAGGGCAATTGCGCGATCAGTGATACCGTATTTGTAAAAGTATTATTAGCCCCAGAAATTCCCAATATATTCACCCCCAATGGAGATGGAATTAATGATCAATGGGAAATCAAATACCTGGATAGTTACCCCAATAGTATTGTTCAGGTATTTAGCAGAGCCGGGCAGCTAGTATATAAATCGGTAGGCACTTACCATTCAAGCTGGGAAGGAACGATGAATGGCAAGCCATTACCCATTGGAACCTATTATTATATCATTGACCCTAAAAATGGAAGAGCAATTATAAGTGGATCGGTGACCATTCTTAGATAGAAAAATTTAGATACGATTATAGAATAACTGCCTGAGATAAATGATAAAATTATTTATAGCGTGTATTTTTGCATTTTTTAAGAAGCAATTTGATTAATTTTTGTGTGTTATATTCGTAGCAATTGTTGCCCTTAAACTAATTATCGCATGATGACCAATAGGTACTATCAACTTTTAAAGAAGAATATTGATTCACTTATTGCAGGCATCATTGGATTTATTGTAATCTATCTTTTTACAAAACACAGTGGTATTGGCATATCGCCCGACTCTATTGCTTATTTGAGTGTTGCCAGAAATATGGGTAAGGGATTAGGAATTATAGACTTTTCGGGCAGACCCATGGTTGACTTTCCAGCATTTTACGCAGGTGTATTGTTTATAATTTCGTTCATCACTAGGGAAGATATACTCGTTTTTGCACCCATCCTCAATGGGCTATTATTTGCTTCTGTAATTTATACGAGCGGATGTATCATGGAAAAATTCATGCAACCTGCTAAATGGTATAAATGGATATTGCTCGCCTGTATAACACTCAGTCCTACAATGATTGAAGTGTTTTCTATGCTTTGGTCAGAAACATTATTTATATTATTATCCCTATTATTTTTTGTTGCTTTATATCAATACTTGCGTACGCATAGCCACTATTCTTTAGCAGGAATTTCGTTCATTGCGGCGGTTGCATTTGTAACAAGATATGCGGGTATTACATTTATAGCGATTGGGGGATTGCTCATCTTGTTTGATAAGAACATCAATGCCATAAAAAAAATTATTCATCTTTTGTTCTTTGGATCAGTTGGCATTTCGCTAGGGCTCATCAATATTATCCGTAATCAAATCGTATCAGGATCATTAGCTGGCATTAGGCAAAAGAGCATTACACCTTTATATAAAAATATGGAACATTATGGCAGTGTATTAAACGACTGGCTAGGATTTTCTATGAATAATCATGATCTATTTTTTATTTTAGGCATTACTATTTGGCTTATTTTGGGAATCACTTTTATTATACATATCATCAATTTTTCAAATTATAGCACCTACGAAAACATAGGCATTATATTCTTCCTCATTTATACATTATTTATCCTTCTTTCGTCCACCCTCTCTAGGTATGAAACAATTAACAGCCGATTATTAGCTCCCGCATTTATTCCGTTTATTTGGAGCCTAAGCTATTACCTACCACAATGGATCAAGCAGACTAAAACAAGCCAAGCAAAGTGGCTTAAAATAACAGCTAGCACTATTTTTTCCTTACTGATACTATGTAATGAATCGATGGTCATTGCAGACAATTATTCGTACATGAAAGATTCGGGTATACCGGGATATACCGAGGATGATTGGGCATTATCGGATATTGTTCAATATATCAAGAAAAACAATGACTTGTTTAAGTTGGGCGAACAGATATATAGTAATCAAAACCATGCCATTTATTTTTATACCAATTATCAAACACAAACGGTTCCAGAAACAGTACACCAACAAGAAGTATCTGCCTTTTACCAATGTAAAAAAAGTTATCTTATATGGTTCAACAACGAGTTAAATAAAGACCTATTAAGCCTATCCGACATCAATATGCATAAAAAATTAACTCCAATTCACCGTTTTAAGGATGGCACTATTTATTTATGCACCAATGATAGTAGTACCGTAAAATAAGTAACCAACTCTTTCTATCTTCACAACCTCAATAGGAAGTTATGGCAGAAGATTTAAGCATTTTAAAAGGAAGTAAAGCAGAACAATACAGATCCTTAATCCCTCAAATGAAAGGGCTACTTGAAGGAGAGTCAGATATCATCGCCAATTTAGCGAATGTAACAGCTGCACTAAAAGAACAGTTTAATTGGCTTTGGGTAGGTTTTTATTTGGTAAAGGAAGAAGAGCTTGTATTGGCACCTTTTCAAGGCCCTGTTGCCTGTACCAGAATTCGTAAAGGCCGTGGCGTATGTGGAACCAGTTGGGCAACGGCAACTACAATCATTGTTACAGACGTTGAGCAGTTTCCAGGCCATATTGCTTGCAGTAGCTTATCTAAGTCGGAAATAGTTATCCCTGTTATTCGAAATAAGGAGGTAGTTGCAGTATTAGACGTTGATAGTGAACACCTCTCGCATTTTGATGCTACCGATCAACAGTATTTAGAAGAGATTATCGAATTAATTCATTTTTAAGTATCTGTACCGCTAAACAATCGGCTATGAAAACGAAAGATAATTTAAATAAATGCGCCCTCTATGCGTTGTAGCTGAACTTTGTACATTTGCAGAAGTTAACAATACTACCAGTTATTAATAGCGATCTATGAAACAATTTGATGTTCCCAATATATATCGTAGTCAATTAATTAGTGCCATTAAACAAAAACGCAAAGAACAAGATAAACTAAAGAAAGATTATACCCCAACCTTATTAGATTTTGGCAGTATTCAATTTTATTTGGCTCGTCATTTTGGCTTTTGTTATGGTGTAGAGAATGCTATTGAAATAGCTTTTAGAACCATTGATGAAAATCCGGGCAAGCGAATCTTTCTTTTAAGCGAAATGATTCATAATCCGCAGGTTAATGCAGACCTTAAGGCTAGAGGCATTGTTTTTTTACAAGATACCGTTGGCAAGCAGGTCATTCCATTCGAGGAAATTAATGGAGATGATATTGTTTTAATTCCGGCCTTTGGAACAACCTTAGCTATCGAAAACATTTTAATGAATAAGGGCATTCAAATTGAGCAATACAATACTACTTGTCCATTTGTAGAGAAAGTTTGGAATAGAAGCGAACAGATTGCACAAAAAGGCTACAGCATCATTATTCATGGCAAGCCAAAGCATGAAGAAACAAGGGCAACATTCTCACATGCATCGCATCACACACCCACTATAGTTGTGAACGACATGAAAGAGACCATTGAACTTGCTAGCTATATTACTGGAAACAAACCTGCTGCAGCATTTTATACGGCGTTTAAAGGACGTTATTCGGAGGGATTTGACATTACAAAAGACCTACAACGGATTGGTGTAGTTAACCAAACTACCCAATTAGCGACCGATACACAAGCCATCTCAGACTATTTAAAAGCAACAATCAAAGCTCATTTCCAGTTAACCGATGAAACCATTGGTACTCGATTTGCGGATACCAGAGATACTTTATGTTATGCTACCAACGATAATCAGTCGGCAGTTGCAGGCATGCTAGAGCAAGAGGCAGATATTGCCATTGTTATAGGTGGTTATAATAGCAGTAACACATCGCATCTCGTTGAATTATGCGAAAGAAAATTACGCACTTATTTTATTGATTCTGCCGAAAGGATTATCAGCCAAAACGAAATTATTGATTGCAATTGGGTAACGAAAGAACAAAGCAGAGTCGCTCCTTTTTTGCCAAGCAATTCACCAGTAAGGGTATTAATGACCAGTGGCGCCAGTTGTCCTGATGCTTTGGTTGAAGAAGTTATTGTGAAGTTGATGGGCTTTTATGCTACCAATCAATCAATAGAAGATATTTTGAAGGGCTTCCTTTAAAAAAGAATCCCCCGGTGAGTATACCGAGGGATTTAACTTCTTGCAAGAAGTAATATAAAGTAACTAGTACTTTGAAATTACTTTTTTGTAGTAGTATCTTTCTTAGTTGTATCAACAACTGGTTTAGTAGTATCCTTTTTTGTAGTATCTACAGCTGGTTTAGTTGTATCAGCAGCAGGAGCTTTTGTTTCTCCGCTGTTACATGCTACAAAAGATGCGATAGCTAATAAAGCAAGTACTTTTTTCATTGTAATTAGTTTAGGTTTTTTAAAAATTTGAACAAAGATAGCCGTCTGAGCGAATTATGCAAATTCTTGTCTTTGTTTTTTCAACTATTTTTTTCTAAAGAAGATCCTAATAGGTACACCCTTGAAATTAAAGTGAGTTCGCAATTGATTTTCAAGGTAATTCCTATAAGGCAGTTTAATATCATCTGGATAGTTCGTAAAGAAGGCAAAGGAAGGAACCACCGTTGGTAGCTGCGTAATAAACTTAATCTTAATAGAATGTCCTCTTACTACTGGTGCATGATACGATTCAACGGCTTTGAGCATCACATCATTTAATTTAGACGTAGAAATCTTTTGATGTCTACTATCATACACTTCCAAAGCAGTTTCTATCACCTTAAATATTCTGGTTTTCTCAATAGCTGAGATAAACAATACGGGCACATCGGTAAAAGGTGCTATTTTTTGTTTTAATGCTTTTTCATAGTCACGGGCAGTATTGGTGCCCTTTTCCATCAAATCCCACTTATTTACGAGTATAACAACCGCCTTACCCTTACGAGTTGCAAGGCTAAAAATCGTCACATCCTGGGCTGTAATACCTTTTTCTGCATCTAGTACCAATAAACAAAGATCTGCCTCATCCATGGCCTTAATAGCACGTATAATGGAATAAAACTCCAAGTCGTCCTTTTCCTTGCTTTTCTTTCTAATACCTGCGGTATCGATTAAGATAAACTCCTTTTGAAAAAGGTTATAATGGGTATGAATGGTATCACGAGTAGTACCTGGAATATTACTTACGATAGTTCGTTCCTCTCCTACCAAGGTATTTAAGAGAGAAGATTTGCCTACATTGGGTTGACCAATAATGGCAAATTTGGGCAAGTCCTGACCATCTGGCTGCACCGAATCTTCCATTTTCATTTCAGCAATAACCGCATCTAGCAAGTCGCCAGAACCATTCCCACTAATACTACTAATGGTATAAATTGTATCAAATCCTAAACCATAGAATTCGCTAGCTTCTAGTTCTCGTTCCCCATTATCCACTTTATTTACCGTTAAAAAAACAGGTTTTTTACTCCGGCGTAGTAAGTCGGCCATGGCTTCATCTAGGTCTGTTATTCCAACAGCCACATCTACCATAAAGATGATAGCATCCGATTCATCGATAGCAATCTTAACTTGTTTACGTATTTCTTTCTCAAAAATATCTTCTGAAGCTGGCACAAAACCGCCAGTATCAATCACATTAAATGTTTTACCATTCCAATCAGCAACACCATATTGCCTATCTCTGGTAACGCCGCTGATATCATCAACAATGGCTTTACGCTGTTCTAATAAACGATTAAAGAAAGTACTCTTTCCTACGTTTGGTCTACCTACTATTGCAACTGTGTAACTCATACAAATGCCCATTCGATGGGACTTTAATTTAATTAAAATAAATATTGATACGCTTTAAAGATTAATACCGATTAATGATAGCCATATTCTCTTAACTGCAGATTATTATCGCGCCATTTAGGACGAACCTTCACAAACAATTCTAGGAATACTTTCTGACCAATGAATTCTTCTATGTCCTTACGTGCGAGTGTTCCTAGTTCCTTAATCATCTTTCCTTTATCGCCAATGATAATGGCTTTTTGAGTTTCCCTATTCACAATTACATCGGCCTGTATTTTTGTCAAGCTCTCTTTTTCTTTAAACTCATTTATCAACACTGCAACATGATAGGGAATTTCATCCTGAAAAAGCTGATAGACTTTTTCGCGAATCAGTTCGCTCACAAAGAATTTTGTGGGCATATCGCTTAAATCATCTTCATTATAAAAGGGTTCTCCTTCGGGTAATAATAAAAGGACGGCATCTAGGAGCTTTTGCAAATGATGTTTTTGCAAAGCCGAAATCTTGACCATTTTTTTGCAATAAGGTTTATCGGCAAAAAAAGCTTCAGCCAATGCAATCTTACCATTCTGTGCTTCATCAATTTTATTCAAAATAACAATGGCAGGCACTTTTAATTTTAAGGCCTGAAAGATGGCATCACACTCTTCTAGATTATCATTGGCATCTACAATCAATAGAGCCACATCTGCATCTTCCAAAGCACTTTTTACAGCTGCCATCATTTTCTCATGTAACTTATACTTCGACTCGATGATACCAGGGGTATCGGAAAAAATAATTTGATATTTACCCGCCTCAGTTAAAAACCCCTTAATTCTATGACGAGTAGTTTGTACTTTATGCGACACTATTGCAAGCTTCTCTCCCAATAGCGCATTAAGCAATGTGCTTTTGCCAGCATTAGGCTTACCAAATATGTTTACAAAACCAGCTTTCATTTTTTAATTATTAGAACAACGATAATACCGATCACACGGCTTATAAAGATACAAGATTAGAAAAGTTATTTCTTGAATATCGACAATATACTATCATTTAAATAACAAAAGCCTCATCAGAGGCTTTTGTTTGTGTTGCGAGGGGAAGGATCGAACTCCCGACCTTCGGGTTATGAGCCCGACGAGCTACCGCTGCTCTACCTCGCGATTTGGATTGCAAATGTATAGTTATATTAGTTCTTAAACAAGTTTTATTGTAAGATATTTGAAATTAGCTAAATAAGGCTCCTGAAAGTTTATAAAACAAAACATTACATATACCTAAATCTAATGAGCCCCATTAGCAAACTGAGTGAAGTCAATTAAAGATTTATATCCATCTTTTTTTTTAACGCAATTGTATTTACATAAATAACAAATACACTTTATTTATTTAACGATAAAGGCTGCTTGATAGAAGTTATTCACAGCACCCAACAATTGCAGATCAACATAAAAAGATTCAGTAAAAATCTTGTAGGCTAAAAATTCGTGACTAGGCACATTAAACTCATCAAAGAAAACAATATCTCCCTTCTGAAGATAGGGATAAAGCATACTCAATGAGAATAAGGTTGATGAAAACAAGTCGGCATCTAAATGAATCACTTTCCTTTTTTCCTTTACAACCTTTCCATTTGCCAAAAATGGAACTAAGGTATCTTGAAATAAGCCCTTATAGAACATTCCTCTTTGATCAATCAAATCCGGAACCTGTGCACTCATATCACCATCTTTAAAAAAATAGCCCCATTTTTCTGGCAATCCCTCAAAAGTATCAAAGCCATAAAAACGAGATTCAGCATTTTTATTATTTTTCATCCACCACCTAAAAGATTCACCTGTACAAACACCCATTTCAATATATAAAATTTCGGCGTCTAGTAGTTGCTCCTTTTCTATCACATAATTATATAAATCGTAGCGATGGTTGTAATTACGAAACAAAGAAAAATGATCCTTATATACACCATTGGTAGGCTGTTGGGCAATCCACTTTGTTAAAGTAATAAAATGCGAAAAAAAAGCAAACGGTTTTATAAGGAAACTTAATAAGATATGAGGTTGAATAAAAATAAGTATATTCTTAGCCAACGCATTTATCTTAAACAAAAATTGCTTCATGGTAAATGATTAAAGTTGAATGTCAGTTGATGAACCGAATCATCTATTTCACTTCGGCCATGTCAGGTATCATTTCTACTTTATAGGCACCTGCATCAAGCTTTGCCTTTGTTTCGCTAAAGGCCTTCAAGGTTAGTTCAATATCCTCTTCGCTATGAGAAGCTGTTGGAATTAAACGATAAATAATATGTCCTTTAGGTATTACTGGGTATACTACAATCGAGCAAAATATTTTATAATTTTCTCTCAAATCCATTACCATGGCAGTTGCTTCTTCTACCCCACCCTTCATATACACAGGAGTAACCATCGTATTGGTATTACCAATGTCGAATCCTTTTTCTTTTAATCCTTTTTGTAATAGCAATGCATTATGCCATAATTTCTTTCTTAGTTCTGGCAAATTACGCAGCAGTTCCAAACGCTTTAAGTTACCAATCACAAATGGCATAGGAACACTCTTAGCAAAAATTTGTGAACGTATATTATATCTAATAAAATCAATGATTACTTTATCGCCAGCCATAAATGCACCGATGCTAGCCATGGATTTTGCAAACGTAGAAAAATAGAGATCAATCTCATTTTGACAGCCTTGCAATTCGCCTGCACCTGCACCAGTATCACCCAAACATCCAAAACCATGTGCATCATCAACTAATAATCTAAATTGAAATTTCTCTTTTAATGCTACAATTTCCTTGAGCTTTCCTTGATCTCCTGCCATTCCAAAAACACCTTCGGTAATAACTAGTATACCGCCACTTTTTTGTTTCTCGATTAAAGCAGCTGCACGTTCTAATTGTTTTTCGCAATCATCAACGTCATTATGTTTAAATACATATCTATGACCAAGGTGTAACCGAAGTCCATCAATGATACAAGCATGACTTTCTGCATCATAAACAATAATATCATGGCGACCACAGATAGCATCAATTGCACTCATAATACCCTGATATCCATAATTCATGAGCATGGCATCTTCTTTCTGCACAAACTCGGCTAATTCGGCTTCTAATTGCTCATGATAATTACTATTACCGCTCATCATTCTAGCACCCATCGGTGCGGCTAATCCATATTGTGCAGCTCCCTCTGCATCAGCTTTTCGCACTTCGGGGTGATTAGCTAATCCAAGATAATTATTAAGGCTCCATACAATCATTTCTTTACCCCGAAATTTCATTCTTGATCCTATTTCTCCTTCCAATTTAGGAAATGCAAAATAACCATGTGCTCTTTCGCGGTGCTGGCCTAAAGGACCAGAATTTTTAATTAATTTCTCAAAAATATCAGCCATTTTATTTACAGTTTATGACCTTATTTCCATCAATGGAAGAAGGAATAATTAAGAATATGTTCATGATCAAATTAATATTTGGGATAATATCTATATTTAAATAAGCACTAATAAGCCATGAAGCTATTCGTAACTATAGGTAAAACCCAATACAAAAATCGGGTCAAAAGTACAATTAAACCCCCTAAGCAACAAGCCAAATTATCAAACTGTGAATCTTCTTGGTTATTTAGTTCATGAGTTTGCTGCAAGCAGTACATTTGCTAAAATATTTAATTTATGAAACGAATAGCTTTCATGAGCATTATTATGCTTTTTTGTTTTAATATGTATGCGCAAAAAAGTTCTACCCCCAACAATACATTAGCCCATCCAAAACTTGTGGTAGGCATTGTGGTAGATCAAATGCGATGGGATTATTTATATCGCTTCTACGATTTATATAAACCCAATGGCGGCTTTAAAAGGCTCCTAGGAGAAGGGTTTAGCTGCGACAACACCTTTGTGCCCTACTTGCCTACTGTTACGGCTTGCGGCCATGCCTGTGCCTATACAGGCTCTGTTCCTGCTATTCATGGCATCACTGGCAATAACTGGTTTGATAATAACACTCAAAAAGCTGTTTATTGTGTTGAGGACAAATCGGTTCAAGCTATTGGAAGCAATGGCGGAGAAGCCGGTCAAATGAGTCCTAATAACCTATGGACAACTACTATTACCGATGAGTTAAGATTGTCTACCAACTTTCGCAGTAAAGTAATTGGCATTTCTATGAAAGATAGAGGCGCCATCATTCCTGCGGGACATGCTGCAAACGCAGCTTATTGGTACGATCAAAAGAGTGGCAACTTTATTACTAGCACCTATTACATGAAAGAATTACCCAGTTGGATGCAATATTTTAATAGCAGAAAATTGGTTGATAGTTTCTATGATAAAAATTGGAACATTAATTTATCAAAAGAGATCTATGAGAAGTATTGCGACGTTGATAATAACCCCTACGAAAGCAACCAAACCTTTCAACAGAATGCATTCCCTTACAACTTAAAACAATACCAAGCAAAAGACTATAGCAAAATAGCCACCACGCCTTATGCCAATAATTTATTACTAGAACTAGCAAAGTCTAGCATACAATCGGAGCAATTAGGAAAACAGGATGTAACCGACTTTTTAGCGCTAAGCTTTTCTTCGCCCGATTATATAGGGCATTCCTTCGGACCCAACTCTTGGGAAATACTAGATACTTATATTCGCTTAGACGAAACCCTCAGCGAACTATTTAATTACTTAGATAAAACCATTGGTAAAAATGCTTACACCGTTTTTTTAACGGCCGACCATTCAGGGGCACATATTCCCGAGTTTCTTCAGAAACATAATATACCAGGTGGCAGATGGGATGATGGAGATATAAAAAAAGAACTAAATAATTATCTTGCTTCACAATTTAATCAACCTAAACTAATCAGTGCTGTATTAGAACATGACATATACCTCAATCATCCACTACTCGATTCTCTTAAATTAGAAGAAGGTTCCATTAAGAAAGTAATTACACATTATTTACTAAAAAAAGAGATCGTATTAAATGTGATTGATAAGCCTAGTGCATCAACAGCAACCATCCCTTCAAAAATTAGAGAAATGGTTGTTAATGGATATAATCCACAGAGAAGTGGCGATTTGCAACTGATTATGAAATCGGGTGTTATGGATGCCGGCAAAACAGGCATGAGCCATGGCGTTTGGAATCCTTACGATTCTCATATACCCTTACTATTTTACGGATGGGGCATTAAAAAAGGCAACCTAACCAGAGAAACCTATATGACAGATATATCGGCAACTATTGCGGCATTACTACATATTCAGATGCCTAGTGGCTCTATTGGCAAAGTGATTAGTGAGGTGATTAAATAAAAAATATAGTTGATGGGTAGTACTGATACTAGCCTATAAGGCTACTCATCATCCTGTTAATTAGCTATTTGTATTTATATATGCCTCAATCGCCTTTATACAAGCATTACTAGCCTGTATAAAGGCGATTTTAAGTTCCAAAAAAACATAACCATCTCGGATTCTAGCATTTTACCTTTCAGCTGGAAACTATCTACTTTTTTATTTGTTACAAACCTATTTTGCATTTTTCAGAATAATAATTTGTATTATATCCATCTAGCATTGCATTCTCCCCTTTGGTGATATTTTCTTTTATCAATTTTTAAATTTATTAACGGTTCAAATAGCTAGAATCTATAAAATTAAATTTAACTTTAATACATCATAAAAATGAAATGTTTTTTTTATCTGCACAACCCGATGCATACTATTTTAAGTGGCAACTTGAGTTACAGATTTATAACTTTTTAAGTATCGGTATAAAACCAGCGCAAATTCATATTCTTATTGCTTACGACCCCCAATTAGGCTTAAACAAATTTTTTAAGGAGTTCATCGATCAACATCATCACAAAGCTGTAATTTTCACCTATCCTGATCATAGAAATAGAAAAGCATACCTATCCTCTATTCGACCATATCTTATTAAACAATATTTCAAAGACAAGCCCTTCTTAGAAAAAGAAGCGATATTTTATCACGACTCTGATATCCTTTTCCGAGCATTACCAGATTTTAATACCCTATTAAGTGATGATAAATGGTATGTTGCAGATACTAAAAGCTATTTGAACAGCAAGTACATCGTTGAAGCAGCCAATATTAATATACTTCGTAAGATGTGTCAGATTGTTGGAATTAGCGTTGAAAAAATAATGTCAAACGATGCCAATTGTGGAGGCGCTCAATATTTACTGAAAAATACTACCTATTCATTTTGGAATAAAGTTGAACAGGATAGTGAAAGTATCTTCGACCTCTTAACAACCCATAACCATACAAAAGCCGACAATCTTTTTTTTACCACTGGCATCAAACGATCTGAATATTGTGGAATACAAGCCTGGTGTGCAGACATGTGGGCACTATTTTACAATGCCTTATATCTAAAAAAAGAGGTTAACATTCATCCTCAATTAAATTTTTGTTGGCCTACCGACAGTATAGAGAAATGGCATGATAATTACATACTTCACTATTCTGGAAAAATGATTGAAGAAGATAAAACATTATTTAGAAAAACGAAATACATTCACTACTCCCCTTATTTTGATAATGACTTGCAACATATTAGTAAAAGTTGCTGTAGTAGCATTTTAGTAAATTTAATAACCAATTATAGAAAGCAATTAGCAATTAGCAGAATTGATTTAACCGACATTAGCTTTTTACTATCCATAAGAGTCGATTCTGAAAGTAGGCTAGAAAATTTATACATTGTCCTCAACTTGGAAAATCCACGCAAATTGACCCCCTAATACCGGCGTAAACTGACCCCTGTTCGCCAGCACAATGTGACCCCATTGTAACGGCTTAAATTGACCCCCTAAATATTGGTAACAGAATTAGTT
>Ga0164297_10004225_pt1 | contig 12991 bp, 12 predicted proteins | sample GEODES058metaG_FD_113539 | JGI IMG/M metagenome (GOLD analysis project Ga0164297, IMG submission 113539) | Dystrophic lake water microbial communities from Trout Bog Lake, Wisconsin, USA - GEODES058 metaG | ecosystem: Environmental > Aquatic > Freshwater > Lake | place: USA: Trout Bog Lake... | reverse complement strand
CACCGGTGGCCTCGGCCATCATGGCCACCACGTGGGCGGCACAGAAGAAGCCCTGGCAGCGGCCATTCATTGCTCTGGTCTGACGACGTAGGGCTCCGAGAGAAGCCGGGGCCAGATCGCTCGCCAGTGCGTCACGGATTTCGCCGGTGCTTACCCGTTCGCAGTGGCAGACAATCGTGCCGTAGGCGGGGTCGTCGGTGATTCGGTTGGCGTCAAGAAATGGCCGCAACTGGGTTTCGCCCAGTGGCGGGAGGGGTGTTGTCGCAACGCCACCGGGTCGCGGCGAGGGTGAGAAGCCGGATTCGTGTAGCAAGGAAACCACGTACTCACCGATGGCGAGGGACGCGGTGAGGCCCGTCGAGCGAATGCCACCGACACACACGTAGTGCTCGTCAGCGTGAACGTGGAGCTGGTAGTCGCGGTGCTCGGTGGCCGCGCGTAGTCCGGCGTAGGTGGCGGTCACTTCCTCCCGCACGAGTGCGGGCATCATGCTGGCTCCCGCGGCCATGAGTCGTTCGAGGCCCGATTCCGTTGTCGCAGTGGCGGTGGGGTCATCAATATCGTCGGCGGTCGGCCCCAGCAGGACGTTGCCAAAGACGGTGGGAGAAATCAGCACGCCCTTGGTAACGGCGGTGGGCACCGGCAAGATGATCGTGTTAACGAGTGATCGGGCCAACTTGTCGAAAACGATGAGCTCGCCTCGCCGTGGGGTCACGGTGAACTCGTGGTGACCACATCGTTCATTGACGATGCCCGACTGCAGTCCGGCAGCATTGATAATCCAGCTTGCGTGAATCGGCCCCCGGTTCGTCGTAAGTTCGTGGCCAAATGGGCCGTCAACAATCTGTTCCACCTCGGTGGCGAGGTGGAAGGCCACACCATTGGCGAGGGCGTCGCGGGCGAAGCCGAGTGGCGGTGACCAGGGGTCAATGATTGACTCGCCGGGCACCCGGAGTCCGCCGAGGGCACCGGGTCCGAGGTGGGGTTCGATGCGATAGACCTCGTCGGCGTCGATGAGCACGGTATCGAGATAGCCGTTGTCGATGGCCTTGGCCTGCAGACCGGGCAGCGCCTCGAGCTGGAGCTCGTTCCACGCGACGAGCACGGCGCCAGTTGGTTCAACGGCGACGCCAGCGTCGCGGGCGTAGGCGGCGAGGAGGTCGTACCCACGTCGGACGAGGCGAGACTCCAGTGTCCCGGGGACGCAGTCAAAGCCCGTGTGGAGGATGGCGGTATTGGCCTTCGACGTGGCGTCGCCGATGTCGGGCGAACGCTCAATCACGGCGACGCTGCACTCGAAACCACTCAGGGTTCGGGCAATAGCGGTGCCCACCACCCCGGCCCCGATAATGGCGACGTCGTAGATGGTCACTGACCTGCCTCCTCAACCGTGCGGGCCACCGCAGCTTCCCACGTCGCGATTCGATCTGCAGCCTCGTGCGCCGAGAGCCGGGGCTCAACGTGAGCACTCGGCGCTATGGCGGGCGCCCGCAACGCCTGGTCTTCGCCGGCCCCGAGCCGCGCGAGGGCGTGCACGCCAAAGGCGGTGGCGTGCGGCGAGCCGAAGACGTCTAATGGCAGTTGGAGGAAGTCTGCTTGCATTTGCAGAAGAGCAGTGGACTGGGTCAAACCGCCGTCAACTTTGAGTCGGGTGAGTGGTTGGGCCATATCGTGCGAGGCGCTGCGGGCAATGACCGCTACCTGCGCAGCGATAGCTTCAACGACGGCCCGGGTGATGTCGGCTCGCGACGTAGCGAGGGAAATTCCCTCAAAGCGCGCGAGGCTCTCCGGCGACCAGTGCGGCGCACCCAGCCCGGCGAAGGCCGGCACGCAGAGGGTGGGGCTCCGAGGATTGGCCTCGGCGAGTTGGTGGTCGAGAGCGGATGCGCTGTCGAGGAGGCCCACCTCCTCGAGCCACCGAATCGCACTTCCAGCGGTGTAGACCTGGCCGTCGAGGCAGTAGGCCGCGTCGCTGGGCGTTGTCCACGCGACCGAACTCGAGAGTCCAGCCGCTGAACGAACAGCGCGGCCACCGGTACCGACGAGAAAGAAGGCTCCCGTGCCGTAGGTGCACTTGGCGTCACCGGCCGTGAGGCATCCTTCGCCGATGAGTGCGGCTTGCTGGTCCACGACGAGGGCCGTAACTGGCAGCGTCGGGCCGAAGGCGCTCGTCGTCCCGACGTGCTCGGCACTGGAAACGAGACGAGGCAAGTCATCAACGTCAAGTCCGAACAGCGCGGCGTTCTGCTCTGACCAGACACGGGTATCGAGATCAAGGAGGAGCGAGCGTGAGGCTGTGGCCACGTCGGTGACTGATTCACCGAGCAGTTGGCGATTGATCCAGGCATCAATGCCAGTAACGACCGATGAGGCAGGCGTGCGGTCGCGGAGCCAACGGAGTTTGGGGGCCGTGAAGTAGGGGTCGAGGGCGAGCCCGGTGCGTTGCTGGAGTTCGACTTGGTAGTCACGAAGTCGCTCGACGACGCCAATGGAGCGACGGTCCTGCCAAGAGATAATCCGTGACGTCGCTTCGCCCGTGTGTCGGTCCCAGGCAACGACGGCTTCGCCTTGGTTCGCGATGCCGACGGCTCCAACGGTGACGCCACTTTCCGCGAGCGCCCGCTGGCCAGCCGTGACAATCGAGGACCAGACGTCGGCGGGGTCTAACTCAACACCACCGTCGGGTGTAGCGAGGGTGGTGATTGGGACTTCGACGAGTGCGAGAACGTCCCCGCTTTCGTCGAGCACGAGGGCCTTAGTGGCCGAGCTCCCCTGATCAAGAACGAGAGTATTGATAAGCCGACTCTAGTGAAACGACCGGTTCTCGACGATGCGATTATTTCGGTGCGAACGCTCGAATCGTCGTTGCGGTGGCGATGAAGCCGTGGCCCTGGAGGTTGGTGCATCGAACGCTGGAGGAGCTGAGGGTGCAGCGAACGTCGCCGTTATTCAGGATGCCGGAAGAGGGCAGCACCGGCGTTCTGACCGGCACATTTGATAGGCCGGTCCCGATCTGCGGCGCTCCAGCGCTGAGTAGCGTGACGGTGCGCCCCGCGGCGAACGACTCGCAGTACACATTTGAGGTCGCCGCCACTCGGGTGCCGTGCCAGTTCGTCGTAATGGCGCAGAAAATTGACCTCTTGGCCATCTCGAAACTGACCGAACTGAAGGTCGTGCCGCCATAGCGAGTGGGAGGGAAAGCATTGAGGTGCTCGAGGACGTACGGGGTCGAGACGACCCACCGTTCGACAAAAGAAAACTCGTTTTGGGCGTAGGCCACAAAGGCGCTCTCAAGGTTGTCGAGTGCCGTGGGGGAATACCGGTGTGGATGCAATGCGTTTACGCGAAGCGCGTCCGCGTAGCGAATTTCATCACGGCCCCACTGCTGGAAGTACCGAGCAAAGGCCGCAGTGGGGTATGTCCGGTGGACTAGGGCATTACCTTGACACAGGTCGACGCCGATAGCGGCCTGTCCCGAGCCGGATCCCGAGGAAAGGCTCTGGCATTGCTCAAATGAGGTGGGGTCACCGGACCGTAGAAAGGCGATGGTTCGTTCGACGGAGGGCGAGGGGCCAGTCGCGCCCGAAGCGGTGGGGGCGACGCCCACCATTCCCGACGTGAGCAGTGAACCAATCAATGTTGCTGATGCCAGTACGGTGCGGCGCATGATGAAAATAATGACAGTCACGGTAGGGGTGCGCAAGCACTCCCACCGGAGAACCACCCGGTGGTGTGTTCACTCGTCGGTGAGTGCCGTAACTGCCTTCGTGATATGGCGTTGTCTGGTTTCTGGTCGCTTCGCTTGGCTCAGCCGATACAGAATGGAAAAACGGTCACTGCGTTTGAGCGCGTTGAAGCGCTCTGCTGCTTCGGGGTTCGCGGCGAGTGCGAGGGCCAAATCCTCGGGCACCTCGATAGTTGACTGCCCGGCGTAGGCGACGTCCCAGCGACCATCGGCCTTAGCCCGCTCGACTTCGCGAATTCCGGCCTCGTGCATCCGGCCTTCCAGGAGCAGCGCTGACACGATGGAGGTGTTTCTCAGTGACCACGGACTTCGTGGCTTTCGTGGTGTAAATCGCTGACGGTAGGTCGCCGCGTCACGTTTAGCGAGCTGGCTATCGATCCAGCCGAAGCACAGGGCCTCTTCGAGGGCTCGGTCGTAGGTCAGGGAAGTGGGTTCGACGAAGCCCTTCTTGGCGAGGATGAGCCAGACCCCGGCCTCGCCCTGCCAGTTCTCTTCGAGCCAACGGCGCCAGTCGGTGACGGTCGCAACGAGTAACTCGGGAGTCTCCACGTACTCACTGTAAATGGCGTAGTCATCACGGGTGAGGCGCACCCCTGAGCGATACAGTGACGCCATGTGTCGTAACATCACCGCGCTCCGGGGCCTCGAGCCACCAGCGACCGACGAAGAAATCAGAGCGGCTGCCCTGCAGTTCGTTCGAAAGATCAGCGGTGTGCAGGCACCGTCACCGGTGACAGTGGTGGCAATCGAGCGAGCAGTTGATGAGATCGCGAAGAGTTCGGCGCACTTACTCAACTCACTGCCACCGCGCCGAACTGCACCACGTACGGTCCCTCCGATGCGACGGCGCAACGAACAGCCACCGAGCTAACGACCAGTTCTTCGTTCGCCGCGAAGGGCGGGCATTGTCACAGTCAGCTGAGAAACTACAGACGTGCCGTGAGAAATGAGATGAATGTCCCGATCCAGCCTGTCCTTTGTTCAGTTAGACCGCGCCATCGGTGCCGTTGTCGCCAGCGCCGTTGGTGACGCGCTCGGCGCCGGGTACGAGTTTGCGAAGCCGTCGCTCGCGGGCGATGTCCGTATGTTGCCCGGCACCCTCACCGGCACCCCCGCGGGTCACTGGACTGACGACACGGCAATGGCCCTCGGCATTCTCGTAGCCGCCGCCGAACAGGGCACGTTAGATAACGAAACCGCCCTGGCCCGAGTTGGCGATGAGTTTCTTCGATGGTTTAACTCTTCCCCACGCGATGTTGGGATGCACACCGCCCACGTCCTACAGCGGGCGTCGACGGGTGGGCAGCTCCCGGCGGTCGCCCGTGAGGTGCAAGAGGACTACCCCGACGCCGCCGGCAACGGCGCGTTAATGCGGGACCGGACCCGTGGCGCTCGAAGCCCTCGGTGACGACGACCAAATTGCACGAACGGCCCGTTCGGTTGCCGCACTCACGCACCCCCATGACGACTCGGTTGACGCCTGTGTCTTGTGGTCGGTCGCTATCGGCCAGAGCATCCTGCGCGGCACGTTGGTTAGTCCCCGGGTAGCGCTCCACTACCTGCCCGAGGAACGTCGCGGCCGTTGGGCGCAACTGATTGACGAAGCGGAGGCGAGCGAGCCATCGGCCTTTACGCCAAACGGGTGGGTGGTCACGGCCTTCCAGGCGGCGTGGTCGTCGCTAGTGCACACCACCGAGGAGGATCGACCGCTCGAGGCTGCCCTTCGTGTGGCGGTGAGTATTGGTGACGACACCGACACGGTGGTGCCGGCCTACGAGCACTTTGCGCCACGAGGCGCAACCTACGTCTTCTCCGACGACCCTGGTGTGATTTTCGGTGACGTTGGTGCGCTGGCCAGTGTCGACGCTGACGCCTTTCTCTCCCTCTGTCGCATTGGCGTCGATGATCGGCGCACGGACGACCACGAGGTGATTTGGCTGATTGATCGTGATGAGAATCTGGACGCTCCCGCGGTGCTGGCGGACACGGCCGACGCCATCGCCCAACTTCGCTCCCAGGGACGAAGGGTCTTCGTGCACTGTGTTCGCGCGGAGAGTCGAACGCCGACGGTGGCGATGGCCTGGTTGCTGCGACACCACGGCTACACCTTTGACGAGGCCCGCCGCACCGTGTTGGCGACCATCACGTCGGCGCACCCGGAAGAGAGCTTGCTGCGGGCGGTTCACGTCCTCGCTCAGTAGGGAAAGGTGTGATTGTCACCCTTGTTTGAAGGTTGCTTCGGCGGTAAGACTGAAGCCATGACAACAGAACTTCACGGGCTTCGCACCGTCATCTACCCCGCCACCGATCTTGTGGCATCTAAGGCGTGGTGGTCCACCTTCCTCTGCTTCGATCCCTATTTCGACGAGCCGTTCTACGTTGGTTTCAACGTCGCCGGGTACGAACTCGGGCTCTTGCCCGACGCGGACCCCAGTGAAGGGGCGCAGGTGTACTGGGGCGTTGCCGACGTGGCCGCCGCCGTGGATGCGGCCGTAGGGAACGGGGCAACGGTGCTGGCTCCCGCTTCCGACGTTGGCGAAGGCATCGTGACGGCCACGGTGAAGTCACCGGACGGCAGCGTCGTGGGGTTCATTTACAACCCCCACTTCTCAGCTCGCTGACCCGGCGTCAAAGGGCGCGCACCTCACTGCTTTTGGTAGGTCGTCCACGTTTCAACGGTGGTGTAGCCGAGGCGCTCATAGACCGGCTGACCCATTGGGCTCGACTGGAGATAGGCCAGCGAACACCCCTGTGCGAAGGCGTCGGCACCGATGCGCTCCGTGATGGCCGCCCCATAGCCCCGGCCACGGTAGGCGGGGAGGGTGCAGATGCTGAACAGTCCCACGACATCGCCGTGCCGGGCTCCAACGCCCATGGCGACCGGGACACCATCAACCTTGCCGAAGTAGGTGGTGGCAGTCGGGGAGGACAGTAACGCCGTCGTATTCGTTAGTTCGGCCATCCAGCGGGGCATCTCGAACCCCTCAGCCGCGAGATCGACGAGCGCATCAATCTCGGTGACGTCCACTCGTTGGATAACGAAGTCCGCGGGTTGGGCACCAACCGACGTCCCCGAGAGAGGGAGCACCATGAGCGGGTCCGGTCGAGGGTCGGGCGTCAAGCAGAAGGCCTCAATCGCCGAAGCGGCGAAGGCCTCGGTGTCGGGCCTCGTTGTAATGGAGCAGCCGTGACCAGTGGCTTCGATCCGTTGAAATAGTTCGGCCACCCGTGCGAGCTCAACGGGGCCGGTAATGCTCAGCCCATTAAATGCCGGCCACGCGAGCGGCGCTGAGACTGCCCGCAGGTTATCTTCACGAACAATCCAGGCGTCCGGCAGGTCGGCCATTATGAAATCGAGCCCGGCCTCGAAGGCCTCGTAAATTTGGGGAAGTGCGGGGTGAGACATACTGCTCCTTTGCCCAAGAGCGATAGCAGTGACTGTAGTGGCTACTGAACAACCTCTCAAAACGAACCGTAAACCCAACAATTGTGGGTCCGATGGTTTTCCAGGTCGAACCTGACGCACAACATCGTCCCGAATCTGTTTGATTGTGTCCGCAGAAAGACCTTCATCCGTCGGTCAACGTTGAGTTTTCTAAGGCTTGCTTGAGGCGGTTGTCATATTGACGGCAAAGATGTCTACAGTCGCGTAGTTTGGCTTGCGGCCAAATTTTCGGCCCTGCTAGCCCATTGGTAGCAACCGGCCGCGCAAAATCGTTTGGTGGGCGAGGCGGGACTAGCAGCGTCCGAGAGGTCCTTTTGTCCCCGATACTTGCCTTCCTTGAACTCCTTTCTTGAGATGTCCAGGTGTCCTGTTCTGGTTAGGCGTTGACTCCGAACGATGTCGTCTCGGTAGTGCATGGAGGTGGTGACCGCAGTAGGTATGGCTGTGCATTGAAACGAATTGCATTCATCACGCCGGCACCCTATGGTGGGAACACGAGGAGAAATGTTCCCCTCCTGAGACGCCAAGTTCGGGTTCGTTGCACCACTGGTGTACCGCCCTTCGGGTTCGACGCCTTCCTACTGTTGGAGGCTGCGTATGTGCCTGATTTTTTGTCGTTCGTCGGACCTTGCTTTTCGACGAGCGTTTTTCACTTCCTGTTTCTGGACTCGCTCGTGAAGACGAGTGACCATCCCATCGGTCAAAATGAGCGACTTCGTATTGGCATGGTCTCGAGTGCGCTACCGACACGATGTGGCATCGCCACCTTCAATGAAGCCCTCGGCACAGAACTTGTCCATCTCGGTCACCACGTCGGAGTGGTGCGGGTAAAAAAAGGAGGGCGAGACGACAATGGCCCGTTGAGCGCCCTCTTCGAAATAGGACAACTCAACGGACACGCTCTCGAGCAACATCGTCGCGTGAGCGAAGTACTCAACCGTTGTGACGTGGTCTTTATTGAGCACGAGTTCGGCATCTACGCCGGTCCCGACGGAGTCTCATTGCTGGCCCTTCTAGCCCTGCTCACGGTTCCCGTGGTCGTCGTCTTGCATACCGTGCTCGCTGACCCTTCGCCCCACCAGGCCGAGGTCATGGCGGGCATCATTGATGAGGCCGCGGCGATTGTCGTCATGACGGAGGGGGCACGGACGACGCTGGTCGACACCCTTGATTTCGGTGATGTCCCTGTCTCGGTCATTGCTCATGGCGCGAATCGTGACCGTCTCGTGCGCACGCATCCCCTGGGTGTGCGTCCGCGCATTCTCACCTGGGGGCTTCTCGGGCCAGGCAAGGGGATTGAGTGGGCTATTGATGCCCTCACTGAACTTGTCGACGTGCGACCGCTCCCGCTCTACGTCATTGCGGGGCAGACGCACCCCAACGTGGTTGCACGCGAAGGCGAGGCCTACCGTGAGATGTTGCACGAGCGTGTACGCGCCGCCGGACTCGAGTCAATGGTGGTCTTCGACGACCGCTACCGCGACCTCGGATCGCTGCACCAACTCATCGCCAGCGCCGACGTGGTCCTCCTTCCCTATGACACCACCGACCAGGCGACGTCGGGGGTATTGGTTGACGCGGTTGCGGCTGGACGACCCGTCGTCTCGACTGACTTTCCACACGCTCGCGAGCTGCTGGCCGACGGGGCCGGTTTTCTGGTCAGCCAGCGAAACGCCCACGAGATGGCCAACGTGTTGCGACTCCTTCTCACGAACGAAGCGGTGCGGGTCGAAATGGCCGCGGCCGCTCGTCGCACGGCAATTCCCCTCGACTGGCGCTCAGTCGCTTCGGCCTACGTCACCGTTGCTCACGAAGTGCTCGCCCGAACAAAGGTCCATGCATGAATCCCTATCCAGCACCAAACTTTGCGCACCTCCTCGCGTTAAGCGGTCCACATGGGACATACGAACACGCCGAATATCACGTGCCCCGAGTAGCACATGGCTACTGCGTTGACGACGTGGCACGAGTACTGGTGGTCGTGATGCGCGAACCACGACCAGACCACCGCTTAGTGGCACTGGCAGGACTGTCACTTGACTTCCTTTCGCAGGCGCAGACACCAATTGGCACTTTTCGGAATCGTCGCAGTGCTGACGGGGAGTTCTGTGCTGAGGCTTTCGGTGACGACAGCTGGGGCCGAGCAATGTGGGCGCTGGGAACATGTGCCGCAGCCACCACCTCGTCGCATCAGGCAGAAACGGCGCTGCAACTCTTCAAAAGGGGTGCCTTTGTCACTTCGCACCATCGACGATCCCTGGCTTTCGCCGCGCTCGGAGCAGTGGAAATCCTCTCGATCAATCCCTCTGATGTCGCCGCGCACTCGATACTGCGCCGGGCCGCCACATTTGCGCAGGGAGGCAGTCGGTCCGACTGGCCGTGGCGTGAGGCGCGACTGACGTATGCCAATGCGGTACTTCCCGAGGCCATGATGATTGCCGGTGACGTCTTGGCCGACGAGGCGCTCGTCAAAAATGGGCTCGAGCAGTTAGCGTGGTTACTCAATCGTTCAACGGCCAACGGATTTCTCTCCGTGTCCCCCGCGTCCGGCGCTGGCCCAGACGACGACGGCCATCAATTCGATCAGCAGCCCATTGAAGTTGCGGCGATCGCTGACGCCTGTAGTCGAGCGCACCAGCTCACGGGTCAGCACGAGTGGCTCGACGGCGTTCGGGTAGCGGCCGATTGGTTTATGGGGGTGAATGACGGCGGCGTCATGATGTACGACCCCACCACCGGCGGAGGGTTCGATGGACTGACCCCTGACGGGCCCAATCGTAATCAGGGGGCTGAATCAACGCTGAGTTTCCTTTCCACCATGCAGCACGCACGCCACTATTTAGTTGCTACCTCGTGAGAGAGATGGGCTTGGCGCACCGAGCGCCCTTACGACTACGGGCCGACACCTCACGTGTTATTGCCAGCTTGTTCATACCCGGTCAGGAGCTCGTTGGGGGCAGCGAATCGCGGGGTTCGGTGGCCGTCGAACGGGTGATGGCCCTCGAGGAGGACGAGGTCACCGAGGTGCTCGCTGAATTGAGGATTCGCTTTGACAACCGTCATCGAGACCTCGACGAGGTCTTTAGCGCCCACGCTGCACGCTTGACGGGGCTCGTCAAGATCCCGATGACGGACAACCAACGACAGCTACTCGGTGCCGTTTTTACTAACGAGTACGCCTTGGAGGGAGCGGCTATCTGTAACCCCAGCATCGTGGCTGCACCCGATCAGCACAGTGCGGAGCCGGGGGAACTCAACATCGTGATGAGCTATCGCTGTATTGGCGAAGGACACCTGTCGTCCATTACCTTTCGATCCGGCACTATCGACGCATTGGGAGTGCTCACGATTGATGATGCGGCACGCTTTCCGGAGACGGCCCAGATTTCAGATGGCATGCTCGAGTGTGACATCTTCCACGGTCGACTTCGCGACCTCGGACTTGACGGTGAAACGGCAGCGTACGTGCTTGATGGCCTGCCGCCGACCTTCAGTAGGAGCGAGCTTGAAGCGGGCATCGCCCACCTCACGACCGAAAGTGACATTCGTTTGAATGTGGCCGACACGACGGCCCGACTACGACTGTTTGCCGACAACTTTTATGTAGCCACCTTCGCTTCGGATCTGTCGATTTCCCAGCGTGTCCTGTGGCCGGCTACGGCGAGGGAGCGCAATGGTATCGAGGATGCTCGATTTGTTGAGATGCGCGTGCCGGGCCAACCCCGGTACGTGGCCACCTACACAGCCTTTGACGGCCAGAGTGTCTCGCAGCAGCTCCTGGCCACGAATGATTTTCAGGTCTTTACCTCCACCCCACTGGTGGGCCTCGGGGCCATGAATAAGGGGATGGCGCTCTTTCCACGCAAAATCAATGGTCAGTTCGTGGCGTTGTCGCGACACGACCGCGAATCGAACGCCATTGCTTTTTCTCACAATCTCCACCAATGGGAATCGGTGGAACGAGTACAACTGCCCTCGAAGAGTTGGGAGTTAATCCAAATTGGTAACTGTGGATCACCACTAGAGCTCGATGAAGGTTGGCTCGTCATTACCCACGGCACTGGACCGATGCGCAGTTATGGACTCGGCGCCATGCTGCTCGACCTTGATAATCCCCGTCGCATTTTGGCCGAATTGCCACGGCCACTTCTCTTCCCGAACGAGAGCGAGCGCGATGGGTACGTACCGAACGTCGTCTATTCGTGCGGCTCACTGCTGCGTGACCGCACCCTCTACGTGCCCTACGGTATGGCCGATCAGGTCATCAGCTACTTCACGGTGAACATAGACGAGTTGATAGCGGCCATGGGACCTTTGCCAACATTCGATGACTGAGTCAGAAGTTCTGGCCGAGTTACAAAGAGGCTAATGAATTCGTTCGAAAACAAGAGGTTCTCGGCGCCGTGGTTTCGCCGAGTCGCAAGGGTCCAAATGGACCCTTGATGGTGGGCGAGGCGGGACTTGAACCCGCACTCCCTTTCGAGAACTAGCACCTGAAGCTAGCGTGTCTGCCATTTCACCACTCGCCCGTGGAGTGACAAGCCTACCGCAGGGAAGGGGAACCGAGCCATTTTCGGTGGTCACTAGGGTTCAGTACCGGTACAGTTAGAGGCGTTATGGTGTTGAAAAAAGTAGAGAACGGTCTAGAAAAACTCTTCGACCGTACCCTGTCACGTCCCTTCAAGTCGACGCTCCAGCCCATTGAAATTGGCGCCCGCATCGTTCGTGAGATTGATCTCACCCGTCGACTTTCGGCTCAGGGTCCCGTCTCTCCGAACAGCATCAAACTCTGGCTGAGTGCTCGCGACGCCGAGCGGTTTGAGGGCTTCCAGCGTGCCCTAGTTGCCGAGCTGGAGGAGACCGTTCGTCAGCACGCCCTGAACGAGGGCTACGGCTTCATTGGACCGGTCAGTGTCGAAGTCTTTATTGACGACGACGTTAAGGCCGGCGACGTCTTAGTGAAGACCGCCTTCACCGGTGGCACCAGTGAACCCCGCCTGCTCGCCAGCGACGGTCGGTCCTTCACCATTGGCACCGAGCCCCTCATTATTGGCCGTTCGCCCACGGTTGGTGTCGTTATCAACGACCCCAACGTTTCGCGCCAGCACGCCGAAGTGTGGCGTACGGATCAAGGCGTGGCCATTCGCGACCTTGGGTCGACCAACGGCACCTTTGTCAATGGTCACCGCATCGAAGCGGTCTCGCTCTCCCCGAGAGACGACGTCACGATTGGACCGCTGCGCTTCCGAATTGAGTTGGCGTAACGCACATGATTGCGCTGACGAACTACGCCGCCGTGGTTCGCCCACTGCAACTTCTCCTCATGGTCATTGCCGTGCTGTTCTTTGCCCGGGTCCTGCGGGTGGCCCAGATTCAGGCGAAGCCCACGGAACCAGTGGCCAGTGGCCGCCAGCGCCGTCGACGCTCCTCGCCGCTCGCGCTTGCGTTTATCGAGCCACTCGAGCGGGCTGATGAGCGCGTCGAAGTGGCGCCCGCCGTGGTTATTGGCCGAAGCCCCGAGTGCGACCTGAGCATTCAAGACACCTACTTATCGTCGCGTCACGCCCGCTTCGCTATGGACGGTTCGGACCTCTCGGTCGAGGACCTGGGTTCCACCAATGGCACGTACGTCAACCAGGAGCTCGTGGTAGGGCGTCAGCAGCTCGAGCGTGGTGACATTGTGCAGGTTGGCGGCGTTCTGTTCGAGGTCGTTCGTTGACCCGTTGGCGCTACGCCGCGGCGACCGACACCGGCCTGGTTCGAGAGACGAATCAGGACGCCTACTTCGTCGATGACGCCTT